>Ga0031654_10000220_pt1 | contig 13394 bp, 11 predicted proteins | sample FrelakmetCRP12CR_FD_55268 | JGI IMG/M metagenome (GOLD analysis project Ga0031654, IMG submission 55268) | Freshwater lake sediment microbial communities from the University of Notre Dame, USA, for methane emissions studies - CRP12 CR | ecosystem: Environmental > Aquatic > Freshwater > Lake >...
CAGGGGCAGCAGCGTCTCTGCGCCGCGCGCGAGCTCGGTGATCCGCCGGCCGAGCGCCTGATTGGGCCCGAGCCCCAACAAGGTTTGCGCAGCCGCATTCAGATAGATTACTTGCAGGCCGTGATCCAGCAGGAACACGCCGGTGACCAGTGCATCGAGCAACTCGGTGCCCGCGATCTGCAACGGCTGCATCTGGAATTCAGCCGCCAAAGAATCGGCCCGGCCGGAGGAAATAGTGGCTGCTTACTGGGACCCTTTGCGCTGGGGGGACAGCAGGGTCGTGCGCATCACATAGAACGTCACGGACTCGGCGCTCTTCGATTCGCCCGAAGCTTGATCCACGACCGTCGCCCCCAGGGTGTAGGTGCCGCGGGCCAAGTCCTCGAGGGTGAACTGTGTGGCATCCGGAGGCTCGGTGAGCGGGCTGCCGTTCAGGGTCCAGGTAATCGCTTGCGTCGGCTTCAAATCTGGACTTACCGCTAGGTGCACCTTCACCGGCTGATTGCCGGTGATGGTTTGCTCGTTCCCGGGCGAGTCGATGGCGACACTCAGAGGCGTCGCCGTTGAGGTCGGCTTCGGCTTCGCCCCGGCGGCGCCGCTCGACCCCAACGTCACCGTACCGATGCGCGCGGGGCCCGAGGTCACGATTTTCTCCGCACCGGGCACCGGTTGATCCGAGAAATGCACCACCCCGTCGGCGTCCGTCCATGTGTAGATGATGGCCGCCCGGACAGCGAACGGGCCCGCCGCGAGCGCCAGCGCTCCACAGGCAATCCATGATCTGCACAGGTGCATAATTCGAAAGCATAGTCCTATCGCCTCCCGGCCACAAAACTCAAGATGCGGACAATGTGACCGCCCACACCTTTATGCCCGCACCTTAAGGGCCGGAGCGCCTCTTAAGGACACTCACAAGCTGTAGTACATCTCCAATTCGATCGGATGCGTGGTCATGCGCAGGCGCGTCACTTCCTTCATCTTCAATTCGATGTAGGCATCGATCAAATCATCGGTGAACACCCCGCCGGCCTTCAGAAAGGCNCGATCCCTGTCCAGGTAATCGAGCGCCATATCGAGCGAGTGGCAAACCGTCGGTATCTTNTTATCCTCTTCGGGCGGCAGGTCGTACAGGTCCTTGTCGCCGGGATCGCCGGGATGAATCCTGTTCTGGATGCCGTCGAGGCCCGCCAGCAGCATCGCGGCAAACGCGAAATACGGATTGGCGGTCGCGTCCGGGAAACGCACCTCGATGCGCCGACCCTTGGGATTCGACACCCAGGGAATGCGAATCGAGGCTGAACGGTTGCGCGCCGAGTAAGCGAGCTTCACGGGTGCCTCGAAACCGGGCACCAGACGCTTGTAACTGTTGGTGCTCGCATTGGTAAATGCGTTGAGGGCACGCGCGTGCTTGATGATGCCGCCGATGTAGTACAGCGCGATGTCGGATAGGCCGCCGTACTTGTCGCCCGCNAACAGCGCCTTGCCTTCNTTTTGCAGGGATTGATGCACGTGCATGCCGTTGCCGTTGTCNCCGACGATCGGNTTGGGCATGAAAGTCAGGGTTTTGCCGTACCCATGGGCGACGTTTTGCAGCGCGTATTTGAGAATCTGCACTTCGTCGGCTTTCTTGGTGAGCGTATTCGCGGCGACGTTGATCTCGCCCTGGCCGGCGGTCGCCACTTCGTGATGATGAACCTCGAACTTCAATCCCATTTCCTCGCAGGCCAGGGACATCGCGGTGCGAATATCCTGCTGCGAATCAACCGGCGGCACCGGGAAATAGCCGCCCTTGACGCCCGGTCGATGCCCCTTGTTGCCGTCTTCGTAGGTCTTGCCGGAGTTCCAGGCTCCTTCATACGAGTCCACTTCATAGGAGCAGCCGTTCATGCTGGAACTGTAGCGGACGTTGTCGAAAATGAAGAATTCGTTTTCCGGTCCGAAAAGCGCGGAGTCGGCGATACCCGAGGATTTGAGATGCGCTTCGGCGCGTTTCGCCAAGGAGCGAGGGTCCCGCTCGTAACCTTGCATGGTCATCGGCTCAATCACGTCGCAGCGCAAATTGATCGTTGTTTCCTCAAAGAACGGATCGATGACCGCGGTGGCCGGGTCCGGCATCAAAATCATGTCCGACTCGTTAATGCCCTTCCACCCGGCGATTGACGACCCGTCGAACATCTTGCCGTCGGCAAAAAAGCCCTCGTCGACCAGGCGCGTCGGCACGGTAACGTGCTGCTCTTTGCCAAGCGTGTCAGTAAAGCGAAGATCGGCGAACTTAGCGTCTTTTTCGGCGATTAATTTAAGAACATCGGCGGGATTCATGTGCGTCCTCGCAAGTGGATTGCTGTTTTACAGGTTATTCCTGATACCTAAGCCTTGCAGTTTGTATGCCAATCCCGCCTTTCACCAAGATCAAGAACTTGCGATCGGAAAGGCAGTGCTCGCGCACCATATTAATGCATAGGGGCAATTATATGTTTATAAGTGGTGCAAATCGCCGCTCTGAGCGGCGCCCCGTTACCAATTACCGGCCGCACCCCCTTTGCAGAGAGCTAAAGCAGTGCGTAGCTTGTCACGGCCGCTGCGATCCGGCTCCCCAGCGGCTGACGGTAAAATAGAAAGTTCCCGTTATACTCGCGGCCGTCCTTCGACTCTCGAGCATACGATGGCCAAACCCGCCTCCGCGCCGCCGCGCACGTTTCAAGATTTGATTTTTGCGCTGCAAAAATATTGGTCCGATCAGGGATGCATCCTCTTGCAGCCCTATGACATGGAGATGGGAGCGGGCACGTTTCACACGGCGACTTTTTTGCGCGCCGTCGGTCCGGAACCGTGGAGTGCCGCTTACGTACAGCCTTCGCGACGTCCCGCCGACGGACGTTACGGCAACAACCCGTTTCGCCTGCAGCACTACTTTCAATTTCAGGTATGCATCAAACCGTCGCCGGATGATTTTCAGGACTTGTACTTGGGATCGCTGCGCCGGTTGGGATTCGATCCGCTGGTCCATGACATCCGCTTCGTGGAAGACAATTGGGAGTCGCCCACACTCGGTGCATGGGGTTTGGGATGGGAAGTGTGGCTTAACGGAATGGAAGTCTCGCAATTCACCTATTTTCAACAAGTCGGCGGTTTGGACTGCCGGCCGGTGATGGGCGAAATCACCTACGGACTCGAGCGTCTGGGCATGTATATCCAAGGAAAGGAAAGCATTTTCGACATCGTCTGGACCGAGGGGCCGTTCGGCACGATCACCTACGGCGATGTGTTTCATCAGAATGAAGTGGAGCAATCGGTCTACAATTTCGAGAAGGCCGATACCGAGGCGCTGCTGCGCCAGTTCGACACACACGAAATCGCTTGTCGAAGACTGCTGGACGACAAATTGGTTCTGCCGGCCTACGAGCAGATGGTCAAAGCATCGCATTCCTTCAACCTGCTCGATGCGCGCCGCGCGGTCTCCGTNACGGAGCGCCAACGTTTCATCCTGCGCGTGCGCACGNTGGCCCGCGCGGTCGCCGAAGCGTATCGCGACAGCCGTGAAGCGCTCGGCTTTCCCCTGCTGAAGAGCGCCGCATCGCAACGAGTGGCCTGATGAGCGTGCGCGACCTCTTGTTGGAGCTGGGCACGGAAGAGCTGCCGCCGAAGACCCTGCAAAATCTGTCGGCCGCCCTGACCGACGGGTTGACCGACCGCCTNCGCGATGCCGGCATCGTGTATCGCAAGGCGCATGGTTTCGCGACTCCGCGCCGGCTGGCGGTGTTGATCCGCGCTTGCGCCGAGCATGCGCCGGATCGGCACATCGAACGCCGCGGCCCGCCGCTGCGCAATGCCTTCGATGCGGGCGGTGCGCCCACTCAGGCCGCGACGGCCTTCGCCAGGAATTGCGGGGTTGCGGTGGGCGAACTCGCACGGCTCACCACCGATAAGGGCGANTGGNTGGTNTTTCGGGGCATNGAGCGCGGCNCCTCGACGCTGAACGTGATCGGGGATCTCGTNAATCAAGCCATCGNCGCGCTCCCCATCGCNAGGCGTATGCGCTGGGGAGCGCGTACGGCCGAATTCGTGAGACCGGTGCATACGGTGGTCTTGCTGTACGGCGATGAGGTTGTGCGGGTCGAGGTATTGGGCCTCATGTCGGACCGCATCACATGCGGTCACCGGTTTCATGCTCCGCGGCCGATTTCTCTCNATTCGCCAAAATCCTACGAAGGGCGTCTGCGCCGCGCCAAGGTCATCGCGGTTTTCAGCGCCCGCCGAGANGCGATCCGCACGGGCGTGGCGGCGGCCGCTAGCCAAGCCGGCGGCAGCGCATTGATCGACGGCAAGCTGTTGGACGAAGTGACCGCCCTGGTTGAATGGCCGGTGCCGATCGTGGGCCGGTTCGAACCGAGATTCCTGTCGCTTCCGCGCGAAGTGGTGATCGCCACCATTCAGGATCACCAACGATACTTCGCCATCGAAGGCGCGGACGGCAAGCTCACCGGCGGATTCGTCACGGTGAGCAACATCGAGAGTCGCGACCCGGCAAAGGTGCGCGAGGGCAACGAGCGCGTGGTCCGGGCCCGCTTGAGCGACGCGGTGTTCTTTTGGGAGCAAGACCGCAAGGTCCCGCTCGATGCGCACGCGGCCAATCTGAGCGGAGTGACATTTCAGGCCAAGCTCGGCACCTATGCCGACAAGACTCGGCGGGTGAAATCCTTGGCGCAACTGATCGGCGAGCGCATCGCGGCCGGGCCGCAAGTCGGGCGCGCCGCCGAACTCGCCAAAGCCGATCTGATGACGGCGATGGTCGGTGAGTTCCCCGAGTTACAGGGCATCATGGGTCGCCATTACGCCGAAGCAGAAGGGTACCCGCAGGAGGTGGCGCTCGCTCTCGAGGAGCACTATCTGCCGCGCTACGCGGGCGATGCATTGCCCCGGACCAAGACCGGCCAGGCGCTCGCGTTGGCCGACAAGATCGACACGCTGGTCGGCATTTTCGCGATCGAGCAGCGGCCGACCGGCGCCAAGGATCCCTTCGCTTTGCGCCGCGCGGCGCTCGGCGTGCTGCGCATTTTGCTCGAATGCCGCTTGGATCTCGACCTCGATGAGCTGATCGCGGTGTCCGCCGCNGCACAGCCGGTACAAAGGACGGGCACGGNTAGGGAAGTTTATGATTTCATCGCGGAGCGCTTCCGCGGCCTCGTTCTCGAGCGTGCCGACGGAACGTCCGTCGAAATGATCGACGCCGTGCTGGCGAATCGGCCGGCTTCGCCGCTCGATGCGGACGCCCGTTTGCAGGCGCTCAAGGAATTCTTGCGCTTGCCCGACGCCGGCGTGTTGACCGCCATCAATAAGCGCATCGCCAATATCCTGAGGAAAGCGTCCTCGGAGGGGCTAGTCGAGGTGCAGGTCAGCGCCTTGACCGAGCCTGCCGAGCACGCGCTGCACCGAGCGCTCACGGAACTGCGCGGCACCGTCGCGGAATCGATCGCCCGGCGCGAATATGCGCAAAGCTTGCGCAGCCTGATTTCGCTTTCGGCTGCGGTGGACAATTTTTTCGAATCNATCATGGTGATGGACGAGGATCTTGGGCGGCGCCAAAACCGGCTCGCGTTGTTGCGCGACGTACAACGATTGCTCGGCGGCGTCGCCGATCTGTCGCGCCTGCCCGGCTAGGAGCTTGTCTGANTATCCGGCGGCTGCGCTCACTGCTGTTCACCACCTATATGATGGTGTCGGCGTGCCTGTTCGGCGCATTCATGACCCTGTGCTTCTGGCTGCCGTATCGAGCGCACTTCGCCATCGCGCGCAGCTGGGCACGCTGCTTGTTTTGGATGCTCGAACGTCTCTGCGGCCTGACCTTCGTTGTCGAGGGGCGCGAACGCATCCCGCAGGGCAATCACATCATCATGAGCAACCACACTTCCGCCTGGGAAACGGTGGCGCAATTCGTCATTTTCCCTCCCCAGGTCTGGGTGCTGAAGCGCGAGCTGTTGTGGATTCCATTCGTCGGGTGGGGACTCAAGCTGCTGCGACCGATCGCCATCAATCGAGGCGACGGTCACCGCGCAGTGCTTCAGGTGCTCGAGCAGGGCAAGGCACGCCTCGCGGACGGCCTGTGGGTCGTAATTTTCCCGGAGGGCACCCGCGTGGTGGCAGGCGAGACGCGAAAGTTCGGCGTAAGCGGCGCGCTGCTCGCCATCCGAACCGGCAAGCTGGTGGTGCCTCTGTCGCATAACGCGGGAGTGTTTTGGCCGCGGCGCGGCTTCGTGAAGAAGCCGGGCACGATTTGCGTGATCATCGGCGAGCCGATCGACCCGGCAGGCAAGGACCCAAGGGAGTTGACCGATGAAGTCCGCGCAGCCATCGAATCCGGATTGGCGCGGATCGCGAGGGATCAATCGCTGGCCGATGCGAAGACCGTCGGTCAATAACCGGTTCGAAACCGGGTCCACTCGCGGGTGATCAAGCGCGAGTAGTCCGCGGGCACGGCCCTCGCGGTAATCAGCCGCGCGCGCGCTTGCTCGTTCGGATAGATGCTTTCGTCGCTCCGCAGCTCGGGCCGCACCAGCGGCAGCGACGCCGAATTGCCGTTCGGGTACTTGGTGTAGTTGGTGATCGCGGCCATCACATCCGGACGCATCAAGTAATTCAGCCAAATGAGCGCGTTGTGCGGATGCGGCGCATCCGCCGGAATGCCCATCATGTCGACCGTGATCAACGCTCCCTCGCGCGGAACCATGTAGGCGATGTGAGCCCCCGTATTGGCTTCGCCGGCGCGGCTGCGCGCCTGCACCACGTCTCCGGACCAGGCGAGCGCCAGGCAGGCGCTGCCGCTGGCGAGATCGGGAATGTGCTGCGCGGGGTCGATATAGCGTACGAACGGCCGGATTTTCCGGAGCACCTCGGAGGCGGCGGCCACATCCGCCGGATCGAACCGGTTCGGATCTCGCCCCAGGTAGATGATCACGGAGGAAAACACATCCATGGGAGAATCGACGATGGTGATTCCGCAGTCTTTTAATTTTGCCGCGTTGGCGGGATCGAACAGCAGCGCCCAGCTGTCCGTCGGGTTCGCGCCCAGCCGGGCCCGCACCTGATCGACATTGAACCCGAGACCGGTCGTGGTCCACATGTAGGGCACCGCGTAGAGATTTTCCGGATCGTGTACCGCCATCCGGCGCATGATCTCGGGATCGGTGTTGACAAGATTCGGCAGCGCGCTCTTGTCGAGCTTGCGATACACGCCGGCCTTGAGCTGGCGCTCGAAAAAAGTCTCTTGCGGATTGACCACGTCGTAGTTCGTATGGCCGGTCAACAATTGGGTCTCGAGAACCTCGTTGTTGTCGTAGGTGCCGTAGTGAACCTTGATGCCGGTTTCCCGNTCGAAATTGCCCACGGTTTCGGGCGCGATATAGTCCGCCCACGAGTAAATATTGACNACCTTCTCGCCGTCGTATTGAGGACCCCCGCTCGCGGACCCGCTCGAATCGCCGCCGTGCCGGCTGCACCCCTGCAGCACGAACATCAGTGCGAGGCAAGTTAACGTCCGCCAGGCCCACATCGTGCAAATCCCCTCATTGCCGCGATATCGCGCATCGAACCCAAGGTACCTCATCGGGTGCGCAACGGCGAGCGACAAGGGTCAAGCGAAATTCAGCGGCCGTGCTGCGCCAGCGATGAGGCGATAAACCCCGCCCACACCTCATTCGGCTGCCACACGCCGTTCATGAGCTCGAAGGCGCGAGCGCGGTCCCAACCTCGTCGCAGCACCCAATACAAACCGACAAAGGCCGTAACCCGCATATTCGCGGCACAGTGGACCCAAATCTTGCCGCTGCGGTGCCGGTCCATCGCGTCCAGAAAAGCCCACAGATCGCCCTTGGTGGGCGCCGCGAATTGCACCGGAATATGCACATATTCCATGCCGAGCGATTTCACGGTTCCGGCCTCATCGGCGAGCGAGTAGCGCGGATCGTCGTGAAGCGCCAGATTGATCACCACCGTGTAGCCGGCCGCCGCTATCGATGCGAGCTGCCGTTGCGTGGGCTGCCCGGAGGTTGCCAGATCCGCAGCCGCCGCACGGTAGTTATAGATCTCGCTCAACGAGTCGCCCATGATCACCGATTATAGGATGGCGGCGACACCGAGCGCGTGCTCGACACCCAATCGGTCGCCATACTCGGTGACTCCCTCACACCGCGCCGGCGAGCCGACGTCGAAGATGCGCTGGACGATCTCATCCTTGCGGCGCTCAAGAAGTGGATGTACACCACGGCAGGTCTCGCCGGATCCGAACAGCTATTCGACGGCCTGAGGCTCGCCGGCGTTAAGGATTGAATCGATCCGGCGCACCGACATTCGCGCCGCATCGGGCGGCGTTCGGTTCGGCATACTAGATATCCAGATTGGACACCTGCAGCGCGTTCTTTTCGATGAACTCGCGGCGCGGTTCGACCGCATCGCCCATCAGAGTGGTGAAGATATCGTCGGCCGCGACCACATCCTCAATGCGCACCTGCATCAATCGCCGCGTTTCGGGATTGATGGTCGTTTCCCATAATTGGCTCGCATTCATCTCGCCCAATCCCTTGTAGCGCTGGATGGTTTGTCCCTTCTTCGCCTGCTCGAACAGCCAGTTCATCGCGGCCTTGAAGCTCGTCACCTCTTGGCGTTCATCGGCGCGGCGGANGTACGCGCCCGGGCCCATCAAATCGCTCAACGTTTGCGCGAGTTCGGCAATGCGCAGATATTCCGCCGAATCGAAAAACTCGCGAGGTATGTGCTTCTCGGACGTCAAACCGTGCTCCAAGCGCTGCAAATCGATGCGATGGCCGCCCCCGGCGAGCGTATGCACGGCGATGCGGTATTTGCGCGAGACATCGTCGAGCGCGTTCAACTTCGTTTCCAGGTTTCGGCACCAATCCTTGAGCGCATCGACGCGATCGAACGAATCGGTGGTGAGCTTAGGCACGTACAGCAGCTGCTCCAAGAATCGATCGTCGTAGCGGCGCGCCCAGCGGCGCACGATGCCCTGCACCTCGACGTATTGCCTCGCCAGGGATTCGAGACCCAAGCCGGAGAGCGGCGGCGCGTCGGCATTGACGTGAAGAGCCGCCCCGTCGACGGCGGTGTTCAGGAGCAAGGCGTTCAATTCGAGATCGTCTTTGACGTAGTGTTCCTGTTTGCCTTTCTTGACTTTGTACAGCGGCGGCTGCGCGATGTAGATGTGCCCGCGTTCGATCAGGATGGGCATTTGGCGGTAGAAAAAGGTGAGCAATAGCGTACGAATGTGCGATCCGTCGACGTCCGCGTCGGTCATGATGATGATGCGGTGGTAGCGCAATTTATCGACGTTGAAGTCGTCGCGCCCGATGCCGCAGCCCAATGCCGTGATCAAGGTTCCNACTTCGGCGGATCCCAGCATTTTGTCGAAACGCGCCTTCTCCACGTTGAGGATCTTGCCNTTGAGCGGCAGGATCGCTTGAGTACGNCGGTCGCGCCCTTGTTTGGCCGAACCGCCNGCGGAATCTCCCTCGACCAGGAACATTTCGGAAAGNGCGGGATCCTTTTCCTGGCAGTCGGCAAGTTTGCCGGGCAAGCCGGCTATATCCAGCGCGCCCTTGCGCCGNGTCATTTCGCGCGCCTTGCGCGCAGCCTCGCGAGCATAGGCGGCCTCGAGGATCTTGTTGACGATGGCCCGCGCTTCATGCGGATGTTCCATCAGAAATTCCTCCAGGCGTTGCGCAACCGCCGATTCGACCACGCCCTTCACCTCGGAGGAAACCAATTTATCCTTGGTTTGCGAGGAGAACTTCGGATCCGGAAGCTTGACGGACAAGATCGCGGTCAGCCCTTCGCGCGCGTCGTCGCCCGTAGTGGCTATTTTTTCCTTTTTGGCGGCGAGCTCTTTCTCGATGTAATTGTTGAGCGTGCGCGTCAGGGCGGCGATATCCGGCGAGGTGCGTGCCGCCGTCCTTTTGCGGAATGTTGTTCGTGTAGCAGTACATGCTTTCCTGATACGAATCGTTCCACTGCATCGCGACTTCCACCTGCGTGTTGCCGTCGCGCGTTTGGAACCATAGAACCGAGTCATGCACCGGTGTTTTGCTGCGGTTCAGATAGGTGACGAAAGCGGCCAAGCCGCCCTCGTGCTGAAACACTTCGGATTTCTCGTCGCGCTCGTCCACCAGTTCGATGCGCACGCCGGAGTTGAGAAATGACAATTCGCGTAGACGCTTCGCAAGCGTCTCGTAATTGAACGAGATGTTGGTGAAGATCTTCGAGCTCGGTTTGAAGCGCAGCGTCGTGCCTCGCTCGTTGGTCTCCCCGACGACCGCAAGCGGCGCCTGAGGTTCGCCCAACCGATATTCCTGACGGTGCAATTTGCCGTCGCGCCGGATGTTCAATTCCAGGAAATCCGAAAGCGCATTCACCACCGAGACGCCCACACCGTGCAAGCCGCCCGAAACCTTGTAGGAGCTGTCGTCGAATTTTCCGCCGGAGTGCAGCACGGTCATGATGACCTCCGCCGCTGAAACGCCCTCCTCGCTGTGAATGTCGACCGGTATGCCGCGCCCGTTATCCGTCACGGTCACCGATTCATCAGCATGAATGGTGACCACCACTCGGTCGCAGTGCCCCGCCAGGGCCTCATCGATCGCGTTGTCCACCACCTCGAAGACCATGTGATGCAATCCGCTGCCATCGTCGGTGTCTCCGATATACATTCCCGGGCGCTTGCGGACGGCGTCGAGTCCCCTTAAGACTTTGATTTTGCTGGAGTCGTAAACGTCGGTATCGGTCATAGCGGATCCTAATTACCAATTGATCAGTTTAGCAGTTTTTCGCTCTAAAAACGAATCCCAATTGGCAAAATTGTGCAGTATTATCAACGGGTTATGGGACAGGAGTTGGCTGCCGCTGGCTCCGGCGGAAATTTGTTGTTCCACGTGGAACAAATCAGCCGGCATTTAACGTTAATGCGTGCTGACGATACCGCGATCTACCACGAGGCGATGCCCCGGCGTGCCGAAGGCGGAGAATTCCGCATGCAGCGTGGTCACGACGAGCTGTACTGCTTGTGCCCGTACTTCGCGAATGAGTTCGACCAAACGGTGGCTGTCCAACTCGGCTGCCGGATCATCCAGCAGTAAAGTGGGCCGCACCGGCGAGTGCTCAGGGAAAAACTTGAGTTGCGCGATCAGCAGCGCAGCCGCCAGCAGCTTTTGTTGACCGCGAGAAATCCGGTCTTTCACCGGAAGGCCGTCAAGGCGAAGTGAGAGTTCCGCGCGCTGCGGGCCTACTTGGGTGGAACCGAATTCCTGATCGCTGAGCCAACTCCGGTCCAAGGCTTCGCGAAACGTGAGGCTAGCATCCCAACCCACACGATAGGCAAGCCCAAGTTCCATCCCCAACAATGCTCGGCTCAGCGCCTGCCCTTCGGTCGCCAGCAACGCGACATACCGGGTTCTCGCCTCGGTGAGCAGATTCCCATAGTGAATCAGGTCACCATCCCAAGCCGACACGATCGCCCGGGGCTGGCGAGTTTTAAGTGCCGCGTTTCGCTGCTTCAATGCCTGACGATAATTCTGCCAATGGACCACAAAAGTTGGTTCCACGTGGAACACGCCCCAATCTAGAAATCGCCGGCGGTAACTGGGCCCCTCTTCAACTAAGCGATGTACTTCGGGGTCAATGATTTGCACAGGGAATGCGCTGGCGAGTTCAGCGAGCGAATTTGCCCTCTCTCCCGCAATCCTGGCCCGCACACCGGCCTTCGAGCCCTCGATCCCCAACGTTACGCGAGCCGGAATCTCAACCTCTCCGACAACGATCAAGCGCTCGCAGCCAGTACGAATTAAATGATCGAGCCGTCGCGTACGAAACGATCTTCCACGGCCCAATAGATAGATGGCCTCGAGTAGGCTGGTCTTGCCAGAAGCATTGGGTCCGCTAATCAGCGTGAATTCGGGGTCGAGATCAATCTCGGCCTGATGCAAGCAGCGGAAATCCGTTACTTGCATCCGCCGCAGGGTCATTCTTTCAAAGCCTCATCGGCATGACGACATAGCGCGCGCTCGCGATGCCCGGTGAGCGAATCAAACAACTGCTATTGCTGTCGCTAAGACCCAATTCGACCTCTTGCCCGTCGATGGCTGCCAGCGCATCAAGCAAATAATTGACATTGAAGCCGACCTCGAGGTCGCTACCCGTATAAGCAACTTCAATTTCCTCTTCCGCCTCTTCCTGCTCGGGATTATGAGCCTGCACCGTGATCATATTTTTCTTGACGGTAACGCGAATTCCTCGATATTTCTCATTGGACAGGATGGCGGTCCGCTGCAGTGCCTGGCGCAGGACATCCCGGTCCGCACGGATCGCGGTTGGCGCTGCAGCCGGGATTACGCGAGAATATTCCGGGAAACGACCATCAATTAGCTTCGAGGTGAAGCGAACGTCGCCGATCTGCGCTCGAACATGATTCGTTCCGATTGCAATGTCGGCGGATCCTTCCTCGGTCAACACACGCTGCAGTTCCAAGACGCCTTTGCGCGGCACGATGACCTGTTGTGAAGACTTCGCCTTGCTCGCAAGGCTTGCTTCGCACAGTGCCAAACGATGGCCGTCNGTCGCGACCGCTCGCAATGTCTGCCCTTCTATTTCGAGCAGCATGCCGTTCAAGTAATAGCGAACGTCCTGCTGCGCCATTGAAAAATGCGTCTTTTCCAGCAGACGCAGCAAATCCTTGCGCGTTATCTGTACCGTTTGCTGAGAATTGATATCCTCGATGACAGGGAATTCCGTGGCCGGCAAAGTCGACAAACTGAACCGGCTGCGTCCCGCTCTGATTACTAATTTTTCGCCCTCCACGGTGATCGTCACCGCCGCTTTTTCCGGCAATGCCCGCAAAATTTCCAGGAACTTGCGGCCCGGGACGGTGATATCCCCGCCCTGCTGAACGGTAACGTCGGTTGTGGCCATGAGCTCCACCTCGAGATCCGTGGCCGTTATCGACAGTCGACCTTGGCCCACGCCGAGCAGTACGTTTGCCAACACCGGCATCGTCTGCCGACGTTCGACGACGCCGATGACTGCTTGCAAAGGTGCCAATAATTTTTCCCGTTCCGCCGTTAATTTCATGCGCTTACCCGTCCAACTGTCTTAGATTTAGATTCTTGAAAGAGATTATTACTATGATTATTAAGGACTACCTGTTCTGTGCATAATGGAAAATTATATTTAATAATCAATCACTTATAACAATAAGAAAGACTCCTAAGGTCTGTCAATCATGCATCCTAAAGCTGTCATCCATTTGTGGATAACTTTATCCACAAGATTGCGCACAGTTTCTCCCAGCTAACCCGCCAAGGTTCTCAACAGGTTCATATAGTCTTCGCCAATGCGCC
>Ga0031654_10000221_pt1 | contig 13354 bp, 11 predicted proteins | sample FrelakmetCRP12CR_FD_55268 | JGI IMG/M metagenome (GOLD analysis project Ga0031654, IMG submission 55268) | Freshwater lake sediment microbial communities from the University of Notre Dame, USA, for methane emissions studies - CRP12 CR | ecosystem: Environmental > Aquatic > Freshwater > Lake >...
CTTGCGCAGTCGCGAGCCGAGATCCGCCGCTTGCTCGAACCGCCGCCCGATGAGTTTGCGGGAGGCAGTCCGGGCGCACGCGAGCCGGGAGCGTTTCCGCGCAGCCGTGCGATGCGGGCGTTGATGGGCGGCGGCGGGCTCGGCGCCGCCGGTGCGATTCTCGCCGGGTTGTTCATCGCGCGCCCGATGCTCATGTGGCGGCTCATTCGGATGCTGCCCACCGGCGCGCTGGCGCGGGCGGCCATCGTGCGGGGGATTGCCGCAATGCGGTCCAGGCGCTGATACACAAGGCGCCAAAGGGATCGAAGGCAGCTGCTCGCGTGTCGAGCGGACTCAGCCCAGGGTAACGCGCACCTGGTGCGGCAATCCGTCGTCCAGAAGTCCGATATCGCAGGGCCTGCCCGATATGGTCTGTCCGTCCAACGTTGCCTGGGCGATCCCCCGGTTCACGCCCTGCGGATTCTCCACCGTGATTCGGTAATCCGACGAACCGTATCTGTAATGGATTTCGAAGCCCGGCCAGGTTCGGGGTATGCAGGGACTGATCCGTAATTCGGTTCCTCGCACGTGGATTCCCAGGATGCCTTCGATCGCGGTGCGGTACATCCAACCGGCCGACCCCGTGTACCAGGTCCAGCCGCCTCTGCCGACATGCGCGGGCGCCGAATACACGTCCGCGCAGACCACATAGGGCTCGACCTTGTAGCGATCAACGCTCGCGCGAGTGCGCGCGTGATTGATGGGGTTGATCAGAGACCACAGCTCGCCCGCGCGATCGCCGTCACCGAGTTGCGCAAACGCCAGGGTCGACCACAGCGCCGCGTGAGTGTATTGCCCGCCGTTCTCGCGTAATCCGGGTGGGTAGGCTCTGATATAACCCGGATCCGGTTCGCTGCGATCGAACGGAGGGGTGAGCAACCGCACCAGCCCATCGCCGCGGCTGACGAGCTGCGCGTCGACCGCCGACATCGCGCGCACCGCGCGCGCCGGCTGTGCGGCGCCGGAAATCACGCCCCAGGACTGCGAGATGGAGTCTATGCGGCACTCCTCGTTCGCGATCGAACCCAATGGGCTGCCGTCGTCGAAATATCCGCGCCGGTACCATTCGCCGTCCCACGCTTCGCGCTCGATGGCCTGTTGCACGACGGCGGCATGCCCGCGCCACAGGGCCGACTTGGCGGCGTCCCCCCGGCTGTCGGCGAGCAATGCAAACCGGCACAGCGTCGCATGCAGGAACCATCCGAGCCAGACGCTTTCGCCTTGGCCCGCCGCTCCCACTCGATTCATGCCGTCGTTCCAATCCCCCGCGCCGAATAGCGGCAGGCCGTGCGAACCCACGGCGAGACTCGAATCGAGCGCTCGGAGGCAATGTTCGTACAGCGATGCGGTATCGGCCGTGGTTGCGGGAGCCGAAAAGAATTCCCGCTGCCCGACCGCGAGTGGGCCGCCCTCGAGAAAACTCACGCGCTCATCGAGCACGGCGACGTCTCCGGTGACCTCGAGATAGTGTGCGACGACGAACGGCAGCCAGATCCGGTCGTCGGAGACACGGGTCTTGATGCCTTGACCGGAAACGGGCAGCCACCAATGCTGGACATCGCCGGCCGCAAACTGGCGCGACGCCGCGCGCAAAATGTGCTCGCGCGCGAGCGAAGGCCGCGCGACGCAAAGCGCCATCACGTCCTGCAGCTGATCGCGATACCCGTAGGCGCCGCTCGACTGGTAGAACGCGGTACGCCCCCATAACCGGCATGCCAAGGTCTGATAGAGCAACCAACCGTTCAACAGCACGTCCATGGACCGGTCGGGCGTGCGCACTTGAATGGCGCCGAGCGTGCGCTCCCAATAATCGGCGACGGCGCCGTATGCCGCATCGAGATCGAGACCGCGATAACGTCTGACCAGGGCCAGAGCGCCGGCTTTGGATGCCTCCTGTCCGAGGACCAGCACGATTTGCGTTTCCTCGCCGGGGCGCAGGCTGAACCGGCATTGCATGGCGCCGCAGGGATCATAGCCGCCGCCAACTCGATTCGAGAGCCGCGAGTCGCCCAGCAGTGCCGCGGGTTCGGCGAGCGAACCAAGTGGGCCGATGAACTCGCCCCGATCGGCGGTGCAGCACTGCTGCTGTCCGCCCATATCCATGAAGGCGACTCGCGCTTGAAAATCCATGCTCCACGGATTCCTCGCCAGCAGCGCGGACGTCTCGGGATCGAGCTCCGTGACGATGAACGGCGCGGTGCGGCTGCGCTGGTTCCCGAGCACCCATTCCACGTAGTAAGTGATCGAAAGCTGCCGGGTTTGATGCGAGCGATTGACGATCTTCAGCCGCGATATCTTGAGCGGGTCCTCCAGAGGCACGAATTGCAGCAGATCCGAATCGATGCCATGCGAAGCGTGCTCGAATCGGCTGTATCCAAAGCCATGACGAACGATGTACGGATGATTGGGCTCGCGAATGGGCAGCGGCGTCGCGCTCCATAATTCGCCGCTGTCCTCGTCGCGAATATAAATGGACTCCGCCGGGGCGTTGCTCACCGGATCGTTCGACCAGGGTGTCAGCTGATTTTGTTGCGCATTGATCGACCATGTGCTGCCGGCGCCATCGGCCGATACGAGCGTTCCAAATTGGGGATTCGCGATCACATTGATCCAGGGAGCAGGGGTCCATTGTCCCGCTTCGAGAACGATCACGTACTCGCGCCCCGCAGCCGAGAAGCCGCCGAAGCCGTTGAAGAATTCCAGACCCGGGAGGCCTTGCGGCGCCTGCGCGCGTGCCGCCGCGTTCCCGCTGCGCAGCCGTTGGCGCGGCGGTGCCGTATCCGATTCCGCTCGTTGCGCCAATTGGTCGCGCAAAGAACCCGGGCGCGCCTTGAGAATCGCGCGAGCGGCGGTCTGCAGCGGCTCGCGGCTTGGAATAGGCATGGAATCGCCGGGCAGCAAGAACACCCGGCCGCGGCTCGGGTCATCGCCGTCGCCGCCGCGTGATGTGGCGGCTCCGATGGTCGCGGCCAAGTTCGGCTGCAATTGTGCCGCATTCTGGGCGGTACAATCGTCGAGGACGACGAGGTCGACGGCCAATCCTTTCGCTTGCCAATAGCGGTGCGCCCGCAACAGCTGCTCGATGAAATCGATCTGGCCTGGATCGTCGATCTGCGCCAACACGATGGGCAGGTCGCCCGAAATGCCGAGGGACCACAGCACCGACGGACCCGAAAGGTTCCGGCTCAAGATCTCGCGCGAAGCGCGCAGCGATGAGTCGGCGTACAGCACCCGGTCGGCGATGCTTTGGAACAGCGCCGCTTCGCCGCTGTCGATGCCCAAACGGCGCAGCTCGGCCGAAGCATGCGTGGCCGCCCTGGATTTGGTTCGGTCGAACGCCGAAATGTCGCGATGCTTGTCGCTCAGCGCGAGCGCCTCGGAGCGGCTGGGGGCGACTCCGCTCCAAAAGGCGATGCGAGCGGATTCACCGGGGGCAATGCGCACCCGGCGGCGCAGCGCGAGCACCGGATCGAGCACGGTGCCCGTGGTGTTCGACAGGGGCTCCGCCCGCACCACACACGCGGCATCGCGAAGTTCACGCCCCCTTCCCAGGAATCGTGCGCGGTCGGTCTCGAATTGCACGGCGCCGGTCGCATCTGCTTCCACGACGCAGTGGTGAAACATCCAAAGCGGCGGATCGTCCGGCTCGCGGCTGCGGCGCGTCGCCAGGAGGGTCTCGCCATCCGCGACAAACTCGGTTTGCACGAACATTTTGGAGAATGCCGGGTGCGACGAGTCGGACGCAGCGCTCGCCAAGACCACCTCCGCGTAGCTCGTCACCTCGATTTCGCGCACGCCGCCGCCCCGATTGGTAATGGATACGCGGCGCACCTCGGCGTCGTCTTCGGGCGAGACGAGTATCTCGGTGGCGGTGAGCATCGAACCGTCGGCGCGGATGATTTCAGCGCGGTCGTCGAAAAACGCCGCCTCGTAGGCGTCGGGTTCGCAGCCGACCGGTTGGTACCCGGCCGACCACACCTGGCCGCCGGCGACGTCTCGCAGCAGCACGAAGAAGCCCCAAGGATCGCGGATGGGATCCTCGCGCCAGCGGGTCAAGGCGATGTCGCGCCAGCGGCTATAGCCGGAGCCGGCGGCGGTAACCATCACACAGTAGTTGCCGTTGGCCAGCAAGTGCGTGCGCGGTGCCGCATGGTGCGGAGATTTGAAGCGGCGCGACGCCGCAGAGGTCACGCCGCCGCCCCGCCGGCCCTCATGGATTGAGGCGCCAGATGCGTAGATTCAGTGCCATCGCAAGAGTGACCCACAACACGTATGGCGTCAAAAGCCCGGCGGCGAGCGGGCGCACCGAGCGAAACTCGCGAATGGTCCAAATGATGGCCAACCACAGGGCGACCACGATGAACAAGCCGGCGCCGATATTCCTGGCCCCGAAGAACAGCGGCGCCCAGAGCGCGTTGAGCATGAGTTGAATCGCGTAAGCCCAAAGAGCGACCGCCCGCTTCCGATGATAGCGCTCGCGCCAGACCAGCCACGCGGCGATCCCCATCAGCAGGTACAGAGTGGTCCATACCGGGCCGAACCAGCGATCTGGAGGCGCCCACGCGGGTTTCGACAGCGCCGCGTACCACGCACCGGCTCGGGCCGACCCGCCGGGCGAGAAGATCGCGCCTAGGGCTCCGGCCGCGAAGGCAAGGGCTACGAAGCCGATCAAAACCGGCCAATTCGGCCGCGCATTGCGGCCGCGATAGCTGGTCGAGGTTTCGATTCGTATTTTCACTCGGTCTTGAGCTCCGATGACCGATACCATATGAACAACACGATCGCGGCGCCCATCTGCACCCAGCCGAGCCAGCGGTAGAGCGCGACGGAGGAGAGCCAAAGCAAGCCGGACAGCCACAGGACGCCGCTTGCGACGGCGATATCGCGGCGAAAATGGGTGCGCCGCAATTCGCTGCGCAGCTCGGCCACGCCGGTATCTTCAACCTGTAATCGAAGGCGGCCCTCGGAAGCTTCGCGCACCGCTATCTGCAAAATCTGCGGCAGCTGCTTCAATGCTTCCACCGTGTCCGGAAGGTGAGCGCGCATGCGCTTCAGGAACGTGCGCGGACTCATGCGTTCGCGCATCCATTGCCGCAAAATCGGCTGTGCCGTCTTCCACAGATCGAGCTCCGGGTACAGTTCGCGTCCCAGTCCTTCGATGTTGAGCAGCGTCTTTTGCAGCAGAATCAGCTGCGGCTGAATGTGCATGTCGAAGCGGCGGGCGGTTTCGAAGAGCCGAAGCAGAACCTGCGCGAAGGAGATCTCCTTGAGCGGCTTGTTGAATATGGGCTCGCAAACCGTGCGTACCGCCGTTTCGAGCTCGTCGATCCGGGTTCCCTTGGGAACCCAGCCGGACTCGACGTGCAGGGCCGCGACGCGGGCGTAGTCGCGGTCGAAAAACGCCATGAAGTTTTCCGCCAGATAATGCTGGTCGCGAGGCTGCAAGGTGCCGACGATGCCGAAGTCGACCGCGGCATAACGCGGATTCTCGGGATCGTCTATTTGCACGAAGATATTGCCGGGGTGCATGTCGGCGTGAAAAAAATTATGCCTGAACACCTGCGTGAAAAAGATTTCCACGCCGTTCTCCGCCAGTTTGGCGATGTTGGTGCCGCGGGAGCGCAACTCGTCCACGCGGCTCACGATGATCCCGTGTATGCGCTCCATGACCATGACGTTGACGCGGCAATAATCCCAGTAGACCACGGGAACATAGAGCAGCCGCGAGCCGGAAAAATTGCGCTTCAGCTGGGCCGCGTTGCCGGCCTCACGCATGAGGTCGAGTTCGTCGAGAATGGTTTTTCGATATTCGCGCACCACTTCGATCGGACGCAGCCGTCGGGCGGGCTCCCAATACCGGTTCGCCAGAACCGCAAGCGCGTCCAAGACCTCGAGATCGAGCTCGATGAATTCATGCATCCCGGGGCGCAATATTTTCACCACGACCTCTTCGCCGCTCTTGAGCTTGGCTGCGTGCACCTGCGCGATCGAGGCCGCGGCCAGAGGGGCCTGGTCGAAGTCGGTGAACATGTCGGCGAGCGGGCGGCCGTACGTGCGTTCGATCGTCGCCACGGCGACGGCGCCGTCAAACGGCGGCACGCGATCCTGTAGCTTGGCGAGCTCATCGGCAATATCCACGGGCAACAGATCGCGGCGCGTGGAGAGCGCCTGGCCGAATTTCACGAAGATCGGCCCGAGTTCCTCGAGCGCCAGNCGCAGGCGCTCACCCCGCGTCGCGCCGGCACTGCGCTGAAACCAAGTCCACGGCGACAGATAGAAGAGGAACCGAAACGGCCGGTACAGATGCGTCGCGCGCACGAANTCATCCAATCCGTGCCGGACCAGCGCACGTTGGATTTGCAGNAGCCGGGCGGCGACCCGCAACCGCATCACGCCGTACCTTTGAGACGCCGTTCGAGGTGCGCGAGTCGGATTTCGATGCGGTCCGCCATCTCGCGCGATTGATCGACGCCCAGNAGAAACTCCTCGAGTTCCGCTCTGTTGACCAGATCCCGGCTCTCTTCTTGCAGATATTCGGCNAGGTTTTGCCCGGCTGTTCGGCCGCTCTTGCGCACCCACGAGAAGGNGGCTNCCGCGAACTGCGACAATCGCCGCGCCGGCACATCGCCGACGAGCCGGGACAATTCCTCCTCGAAATCCGGGCGCGCCAATGCGAAAAGCTCCCGATACCGGCTTGCGATCTCCGCGTCGCCGCGAATGCGCGTTGCCGCGCGGCCCTCGGCAGTCGGGCCGCCGGTGCTCTTCACGCCCCCCGCAAGGAGCTCGAAGAGCGACCACGGCGATCCGGAAATGACCGCATCGGCTTCGCTCTCGTCGCCCGCCGTGAGCGCAAGCCTATCGGCCGACACCGCCGCACGGATCGCGTACACGCCTTCAACCTCGATTTGCATCGACGTGTTGTTCAGACGACGCGCGGCGGCCGTTGCCCGCATCGACTGGGCAATGCTTCTGTTGAGTAGGGCCTCGACCGANGCGAGCCATGCGGGGGTTGCAGGCATGTCAGATTTTGTATCCGCGGTGCAGGGCGACGACCCCGCCGGCCAGATTGTGGTATCGGGTGAGCGCAAATCCGGCGGTTCGCAGCATCTCGAGCAGCGTCTCTTGATTCGGATGGGTGCGTATGGATTCCGCCAAATATCGATAACTGGCGGCGTCATGCGCGACGAGTTGGCCCAATCTCGGCAGTACACCGAACGAATAAGCGTCGTACAGGGGCTTGAGCCCGGGCGCCACCGGCGTCGAAAACTCCAGCACCAGCAGTTGTCCCCCGGACTTCAATACCCGGTACATGGAGGCCAGGGCGGCGGCCTTGTCGGTCACATTGCGCAGTCCAAAGCCGATCGTGACGCAGTCGAACGAGTTATCGGCAAAGGGCAGACGCTCGGCGTCGGCGACGATGCATTCGACATTGCCGGCGAAGCCTGAGTCGAGCAGCCGATCGCGGCCAATCTCCAGCATGCTTGGATTGATATCCGAAAGGACCACCCGGCCGTCCTTGCCGACTTGGCGCAGAAGCCCCTGCGCCAGATCGCCGGTGCCGCCGGCCACGTCGAGCGCGTGCTGCCCGGGCTTCAGGCCGGTGAGCGACAGGGCAAATCGCTTCCAAAGCCGATGCGCGCCGAACGACATCAAGTCGTTCATGAGGTCATATCTGCCCGCCACCGAAGTGAAAACCGCGCGCACCCGCGCGGCCTTGTCCTTCGCAGCCACCTTTTCGAACCCAAAATCTACCTTGCGGTCGGAGTCAGTCATCGCTCCCCTCGACGTTCCCCCGCATTGTAGCCGACTGCGGCGTCCTAGCCTTCAGGTCCGCCGGGGGACGCCCAAGGAGCCTGTCTGAGTATTCCGCGTGAGCCGCGTTGGCTTGGCGAGGGAGCGGATGCAAGCCGCGCAACACCGCAGACGCCCCTCACCAAGCCAACCCGGAGGGACCGGGCAGATTTCGCTTCATCCATCGTTGTCGCCTCCTCATTGGGCGCTGACCCAACCGCGTCGGCTCCGCCTCGACTGAAGCGAAATCTGCCAAGGTCGCGGCCACGGGGAATGCTCAGACAGGCTCCTCGAACCCGGCTTTGCGCGTGATTCCCGCTTCGGCGCAGCGTTCGAGGTAGCGCGCCCAGTTTGCATCGCGGTTCAAGCCCAAATCGTGCAACACCGCCCATGTATAGAGCCCCGTGTTGTGGCCGTCGTCGAAGACTAAGCGCAGCGCGTAGTTGCCGATCGGCTCGACGCCGGTGATGCGCACCTCTGCCTTGCCGGTCTGCAGAATGCCGTCGCCGATGCCATGGCCGGTGACCTCGGCCGACGGGGAAAACACCCGCAAGTATTCGAACGGCAGCTCGAAGCTCGAACCGTCGTCGAAGCGCACGTCGAGAATGCGCGATCGAGTGCGTAGCTTGATATCCGTGGGTAGGGGCATGTTTCGCAGGCGGCCGCCTCCGGCTACAAGATGTATCGCGACAAATCCTGATTGCGCGCCAGGTCGCCCAGGTTGCTTTGGACGTAGTCCCGATCGATGACGGTGCACGTGCCGCTGCGATCGGCGGCATCGAAGGATACGCTTTCCAGCAGCCGCTCCATGACCGTGTGCAAGCGGCGCGCCCCGATGTTCTCGGTATTCTCGTTCACCTCGAAAGCCACCTCGGCGAGACGCTGCACCCCGGAGTCTTCGAACCGCAAATCGACGCCTTCCGTGGCAAGGAGCGCCGTGTATTGGCGGCAGAGCGAGGCGTCCGGTTCGGTCAATATGCGCATGAAATCCTGCACCACGAGAGGTTCGAGTTCGACGCGAATCGGCAGACGGCCCTGCAGCTCCGGGATCAGATCCGAGGGCTTCGACATGTGAAAGGCGCCGGATGCGATGAACAGCACGTGATCGGTTTTGACCGTGCCGTACTTGGTGTTGACGGTGCAGCCCTCGACCAGCGGCAGAAGATCGCGCTGTACGCCTTCGCGGGACACATCCGCCCCGGCGGTTTCCTGGCGGCGGGCGATCTTGTCGATCTCGTCGATGAAGACGATGCCGTTTTGCTCGGCGTTCTCCACGGCGCGGACCTTGAGTTCCTCCTCGTTGATCATTTTCGAGGCCTCCTCGTCCACCAGCAACTTCAAGGCATCCTTGATCCTCAGCTTGCGCGGCCGAGTNCGGTTTTGGCCCAGGCTTTGGAACATGCCCTGCAATTGCTGGGTCATTTCCTCCATGCCGGGAGGCGCCATGATTTCCACTCCCAAAGGGCTCGCCCGCACTTCGATCTCGACCTCGCGATCGTCGAGTTCGCCTTCGCGCAGCATTTTTCTAAAGCGCTGCCGCGAGTCGCCATCGCGGGGCGCATGATCCGTAGCCATCCCCGGCGCACGCGGCAGAAGCACATCGAGGATGCGTTCCTCGGCCGCATCCGCCGCCCGATGGCGCACCTTGGCAATTTCTTCCTCTCGGGTCATTTTNACGGAGATGTCGACAAGATCGCGTACGATCGAATCTACTTCACGACCAACATAGCCTACTTCGGTGAATTTGGTCGCCTCGACCTTGATGAACGGTGCCTTGGCGAGCCGCGCCAGCCGCCGCGCGATCTCGGTTTTGCCGACGCCCGTGGGACCGATCATGAGGATGTTCTTCGGCGTGATTTCCGGGCGCAGAGATTCCGCCACCTGGCCTCGCCGCCAGCGATTGCGCAAGGCAATGGCCACAGCGCGCTTGGCCGCCTTTTGCCCGATGATGTGCTTGTCGAGCTCTTCGACGATTTCACGCGGGGTCATTTGCGACACGGGCGCTACAACTCCTCGATGGTGAGATTGCGGTTGGTGTAGATGCAGATGTCCGCCGCTATCAACAGTGAGCGCTCGACGATGTCCCGGGCCGGCAAATCGGTCGCCTGCACGAACGCGTGGGCCGCAGCCTGGGCGTAGCTGCCGCCGGAGCCGATGGCGATCAAATCATGCTCCGGCTCGATCACATCGCCATTTCCGGAAATCACATAAAAGCTTTCGTTGTCCGCGACGCACAGCAGCGCCTCGAGCCGCCGCAAGCTGCGATCGGTTCGCCAGTCCTTCGCCAATTCAATCGCCGCCCGGGTGAGATTGCCGAATTTCTCGAGCTTGCCCTCAAAGCGCTCGAACAGCGTAAAGGCGTCCGCGGTGCTGCCGGCAAAGCCCGCCANCACCTTGCCACCGTAAAGGCGGCGCACCTTTCGNGCATTGCCCTTCATCACGCTTTGCCCCATCGTCACCTGGCCGTCGCCGCCGACGGCGACGCGACCATGGCGCCGAACCGCCAAAATCGTGGTGCCGTAAATCCGCTCTGGATCGTGATTCATGTGAACCCGCAATTATGGGGTCGCGGGGCGCTCTTTCAAGTTGCGCCGACGCCGCGCACGCGGGTGCGTGGCGTCATAGACCTTCGCCAGGTGCTGAAAGTCCAAATGCGTGTATATCTGGGTCGTGCCGATGTCGGCGTGCCCCAACAATTCCTGAACNCCCCGCAAATTGCTGCTCGACTCGAGCAGATGAGTCGCGAAAGAGTGGCGCAACATATGCGGGTGCACGTGCACTCCGAGACCCTGGCGGCGTGCCCACATGCCCACGCGCATCTGCACCGCTCGGACGCTGAGTCGCCTTCCGGAGCGCCCGATGAATACCGCCAATTCGTCGCTTCGAACCGTTGCGGTGCCCTTGGCAGGGACGGTGCGCTTGGGCTTCGCCGCAGCCTTCGCGGGGGCGGCCCGCCTGGCAGGACCGGCGGGTCCGGCAAGCGCGGCGGGTCCGGCAAGGGCCGCGCGTTCGATGAGCCATTTTTGCAGCGCGGCGATCGCATACCGGCCGATCGGCAGAAGGCGCGTCTTGCTGCCCTTGCCGACGACCCGCACAGTGCGATCGGCGAGATCGATGGCGCCGATGTCGAGGCCAACCAGTTCGCTCAACCGCAGCCCGGAGGAGTAGAACAATTCCATGATGGCCTTGTCGCGCGCCGACAGGGAATCGCAAACCCTGAACTCGAGCAGGCGCGCCATTTGATCCGCATCCAGAGTGGTCGGCAGCCGCTTCTTGCTCTTGGGCGCGCGCACGTCCCGGGCGGGGTTCCGTCCGCAATGCCCCTCGCGCAGCATGAACTCGTAAAAGGCACGGACCGCGGAAAGACGCCGTTGGATGCTGCGCGGTCCGACACCGCTTGCGTGTTCGGTCGCGGCGAACGTGCGCACGTGGGCGTTATCGAGCGTATTCCAGCNCGTAATCTTTCGCTCATCGCAGAACGTGCGCAGCCTCGACAAATCGTGACGNTAGGCGGCAACCGTGTGTCCGCTCATGCGCCGCTCGTGCGTCAGATGCGAAGCAAAACGCTCNATCCAGCCCTGTTGCTCCGAATTCACCNTTCGGCCGCCTCGAATATCTAACGCGTCAGCGCGTAGGTCACGAGTTCGCCGATNCGCAAGAGGAATTCCGTGCTCATACCCGGGTGAAAGCGCTCCGCGTCGCTCGCGCCGATCGCCAAAATGCCCAGCACGCCCTTCGGACCCAACGGCGTCAAGGCCACCGAGCCGATTTCCACCGACTCCTTGCCGAAGAGGTAATCCCGTTGTGCATCTCGGATCTGGCCGCACCGTGGTTTGCCCGACTGCAACAACGATTCAAATGTCTTGATCTCGGCATCGGCGAGATTGGCGGTTCGCAAGAAACGGCTGGGCGGAACCTCCTGGTAGCGCGTCGCATCGAGAAACAATACCAACACGGAATTGCGCGCGTCGAAATCCTCGCGCAAACTGGCTTCGACGGCATCGATCGTTTCCGTCAAGGTGTGCGTTTGTATGAGGCGTTGGCTCAACCGATGGATGCGTTCGGCGAGCGCGTCGTTGGCGCGCGCCACATCCACCAATTCCTTCAACTTGCGTTCCAGCGCCTGATTGCGGTCGCGCAGCACTTCCACCTGCCGTTCAACCAAGCTCACCGTGGCTCCGGCATCGCGCAAGTGCGGCAGGCGAAGCTTGGCGAGCAAGGAGCTGTTTCGCTCGAAGAAATCCGGATAAGTTTGCAAATACTCCGCGACGCTGTTGTCGTCGATGGTGTCGTGCTTGATACCGCGTGCCTGACTCGTCGTCATTGGTGAACTCCCGATGAAATCTCGTTAAATATCGATCATTCCGCTAAAAACAGTGGTCGCCGGTCCGCTCAACCACACGGGCTGGCCTAAACCGGGCCACGAAACATAGGCCCTGCCGCCGGGCAAGTCGACGCGCACGTCCGCCTCCAGCAGTCCACGGTGCCGGCCGATCGCAACGGCGGCGCATGCACCCGTCCCGCACGCCAACGTCTCGCCGACGCCGCGCTCGAACACCCGCAAATGAATGTGGCCGCGATCCACGATTTGCATGAATCCGACATTGGTGCCATGGGGAAAGCGCTTGTGGCGTTCGACCGCAGGCCCTAAGCGCCCAACCGGCGCCGAATTTACATCGGAGACCGCGATCACTGCATGCGGATTGCCGATCGACACGGCGCCGAATTCGACTGTTTCACTGCCGACATTGAGCGCATATACCGGTGCCTCGGCCGGCGCGTCCATCGGCAGGGAGCCGGGATCGAAGTTCGGCACGCCGAGTTCCACGGACACCAGGCCATCCTCGCGTACGCGCGCGCGCACGACGCCGCCCTTGCTTTCCATGGCCAGCTCGCGGCCGAGCTGCGGCGCCCGCGAATGCAGCAGAGCCGCGATGCAGCGCGCGCCATTGCCGCATTGCTCCACCTCGGTGCCGTCGGAATTGAATATCCGGTAGAACACCCGGTGATTCGAGTCGTGCGGCGCTTCGAGCATCAACGCCTGGTCGAATCCGACTCCGGTGCGCCGATCGGCCAGGGCGCGCACGGTATCCGGCTCGAGATGGGCGCCGGCGGCCGGCGCGTCGAATACGAAAAAATCATTGCCCAACCCCTGCATCTTCAAAAACTCGATGCGCATGGATGTGAGCATAGCCGATGCGTCCGATTGTCGCGAGTTCGAGCGCGCGCGCGAGGGCGCTCAATGCGGTAATCTTGCGAGTCCATAACGATCTCGGGGAATTATGCGCCACGTAATGGTTTTGAATGCGAAGGGCGGGTGCGGTAAAAGCACGATAGCCACCAATGTTGCGGTGTTCTTTGCCCGAGATGGGCTGAAGGTGTGCCTCGCAGACTACGACCCGCAGCGATCGAGCCTCGATTGGCTCGCGGAGCGGCCGGCGGATCTGCCGGCCGTCAGCGGTGTGGCGGCATACGACGAAGGTTTGCGCAACGTGGCGCGCAACACTGAGATCTTGGTCATCGA
>Ga0031654_10000222_pt1 | contig 13350 bp, 10 predicted proteins | sample FrelakmetCRP12CR_FD_55268 | JGI IMG/M metagenome (GOLD analysis project Ga0031654, IMG submission 55268) | Freshwater lake sediment microbial communities from the University of Notre Dame, USA, for methane emissions studies - CRP12 CR | ecosystem: Environmental > Aquatic > Freshwater > Lake >...
TTCGAGGCCATGATGTGGCAGGTGTAGCAATACACTCAAACTCCCCTAATGCTTCCTCGTTTATCACCCCTCAGCCCCGGCGTTCTTCAAAGAGTAAAACTCCTCCGATCACAATTCGTATTTGCCACCTTGAAAATATTTCATGAAAAGTCTTGTTAAATTATGTCCGTTTATGATATCCTAATGGACAGAAGAAGTGGAGGCTGATACTTATTTCGGATTCAAACAAGTTGTTCATTTCCGGCATGAAAGGGAGAACTGCTTTATGAAGAAATTTTTTATAGCTGTGAGCATACTGTGTATGTTGATCGTCATGACTTCTTGCACTACCGATGTACTCAAGGCGGCAAATAGCGGAGACATTCGTGCCGTAGAGAAGGCAATATCAGTTGGCGGTGATATTAATAAAAGGGATGATAATGGCAACACGCCGCTCATTATAGCAGCCAAACACGGTGATTTTGGGATTGTGAAGACGTTGATTGGGAAGGGCGCCGAAATAAAGGCGAAAAACAATGATGGCTATGATGCGCTTTTAGCGTTGGTAAATTATTCATTGAGCGTCCCCCCCACGACTGTAAGCGGCGGTCAAATGCGAGAACCCATAGCGATTACTACAGAAGGTCACTTGAAAACGGCGGAGTATTTGATAACTCAGGGCGCCGACGTCAATGCGAAAACGAATGACGGCAACACGGCGCTGATTCTGGCGGCTCAATTAAATAAAAAAGATCTCATTGAACTTTTACTCAGAAAAGGCGCTGATGTGAATGCCGTCAACCAACGTGGTCACACCGCCTTGATCGTTGCTGCTTCCATGGGACAAGGTGAGGTTGTTTGTCCCCTGGTAAGATATAATGCCGATAAAAATGCGAAAGACAGTGAGGGGTATACGGCATCGCAGTCCGCTGAAAAAAACGGTCATCAAGATATAGTGGAAATGCTCAAAAATCCATGCCCCGCAGTGAGCAGCCCTGCAGTGAAGGAGAGTTCCGACAGCTCCGCAATACCCCTTCGGGAGAAGATGGTGGATGATCGTTTGATCGGAAAATTAATTGATTCCCTGAAGGATAAAGACCCTTCCACGAGGTGGGATTCGGCAAGAAGACTGGGAGAGATAAAAGATAAGCGCGCGACTGTCCCCTTAATTAATGCTATGATGGATAGCCACCCATATGTGAGGAGAAGAGCGGCATTCTCTCTGGGGGATATACAGGATTTCAGAGCAGTAGAAACCTTAATTAAGGCGCTGAATGATGAAGATCCATTTGTAAAAAAGAACGCTCTCGAGGCTCTGGTCAAGATAACGGGGAAAAAATTCGGAGGCGAATCAAAACAATGGGAAGATTGGTGGAACCGAAAAATAAGACAAAATTAAAATTTGCAATTACCCACGCTGTTCATTACGCACATCGGAAAAATATGAGGGATAGAGCGTCCATTTGAAAAAAAACATCGGCAGCTTCCTTCTGGTCATATTGCTTATCATATGCAGTTACTTTTTTTTGGATAAGGAGATCGCCGTCTTTGTCAGAAAAACATTGATGGCCAAAGCACGGCTGGATATCTTCTCAGCCAACATCCCTGACCTCTTATTCCCCATAGTTTGCGCCATTACCGGTATTGCGTGGACAGCATATTTTTATTTTGCGCATAAAGGCATCATCGACACACGTTCGCGGTTCTTTCAGCTTGTTGCCTTCACGGTCCCTTTTGCTTTTTTCCTGAAATCCATCTTGAAGTATGTAATCGGAAGAATCAATACCAGGTTTTGGCTGCTCCACCCCGGCTTTCAAGATTTTCACGTATTTCACGGCAACAAAAGCTATAGCGGTTTTCCCTCCGGACACATGGCCGTGTTTACGGCTCTCATTATCGCCTTATGGAGATTCTATCCGCGATATCGCCCTGCCTATGCCGGATTTCTATCGGTTCTGGCCCTGGCTTTAATCGTTACGGATTATCACTTCCTCAGTGACGTTATTGCCGGAGCGTACCTTGGTTTGATTGTTCATTTTTGTACTCTTCGCGGTCTATCGTTGATGCAAAACCCTAAGCAGGGTAATATGACTCTATAACCATTATGAAATCGTTTGACCGTCTTCTTCACCGTTCCACCAATTGACTCTGCCTAATAGACATTGGTGGAATCGACGACAATACCAGAGGGACCACTCAGCCCTGAGGCCAGGGTTGTAGATACGATGAATAGAAACTAAAACCGGATAGAAAGTGCTACCCTTTGATTAGGTGTATAGAGATCACATAAGGAGGTGTCGTAATTCAGTTCTTGCAGGAGTTTACAGAGTTACTGCCACAACTGTCCATACAACCCGTTAAGAACAGCATCGTGATTATTGTAAATAGTCTCTTCGTAGTTGACATTGAACACGCTCACTTCAAAGTAAATGCTGATAGTTTNTATATCATTCAACGGTTACGCTTTTTGCCAGATTTCTCGGCTGNTCNACATCACACTTCCTGAGCACNCCGATATGGTACGCAAGGAGCTGTAAAGGAATAATGTTGACAAAGGGCGTGAACAGTGGGTGCGTAGACGGNACTTCGATGACGTCGTCTGCTTTTTCCTTTAACGCNTCAGGAGAATCGGTTATCGCAATTACTCTCCCGCCTCGTGCCTTTACCTCCTCGATATTTGAGAATATCTTATCAAAAAGATCGTTTGAAGGGGCCAGGACCACAACCGGCAATTTCTTGTCAATTAAAGCGATAGGTCCGTGTTTCATTTCACCTGCAGGATAGCCCTCAGCGTGAATATAGGATATTTCCTTCAGCTTCAAGGCGCCTTCCAGGGCGAGGGGACTATTGATCCCCCGGCCAAGATAGAGAAAATCCTTCGCGTAAGCAAGGGTCCCGGCAAGTTCCTTAATCTGNAAATCCATCCGCAACGTTTTNTCCATCAGGGCAGGGACCTCGGCAAAATATGATTTGAGCATATTTGCTTCTTTCTCGCTCAAACAGCGGCGTCCGATCCCCATGGCGAGTGCAAGAAGGCACAGTGCGGCCAGTTGTGANGTAAAAGTTTTTGTGGAGGCAACGCCGATTTCGGGGCCGGAATGGGTATACAGGACCGAGTCCGCCTCCCTTGTTGAGGTGCTTCCAACGACATTGCAGATGGTGAGGGTACGCGCCCCCCTTCGTTTTGCCTCCCGCTGCGCAGCAAGGGTATCGGCCGTCTCACCTGATTGTGTGACGGCAACAAAGAGCGTGCCTTTCTCAATGATCGGGTTGCGGTACCGGTATTCCGAAGCAATTTCAACGTTCACGGGAACCCGTGCGATTTTCTCAATCATATACTTGCCGATCAGCGCTGCATGATAGGAAGTGCCGCAGGAAACGATATGCAGTTTCTGCACATCAGCTTTCCTCTGCAGGTAGATACCAAGTTCCGTAAAAATGTTCAGGGGATCGTCTATTCGACCACCGATGGTATGCAAGATCGCGCGAGGTTGCTCATAGATCTCTTTATGCATGAAGTGATCATAACCTTCCTTTTCGGCCATGTCGGGCGTCCAGTCGATCTCGACCTCTTTTCCCGTGCAAGATATCACCGCATCCGATTCAGCATGACGGATGTCTATGCTGTTTCCGGTGAGGGTGCATAGTTGCCCGTCATCCATGAATATGAACTTACGTGTGTAGGGAAGAATTGCCGGGATATCCGATGCAAAGTAAAAATCCTCGTTACCGATCCCGAGAACGAGCGGGCTTCCTTTTCTGACGGCAAAGAGCATGTCCGGGCTGCTTTCGACCATGATCCCCAGGGCGTAAGTGCCTCGCAGACAGGCAACGGCCGTCCGTATCGCCTCTCTGATGGAAAGACCTTGCTTTCGATATCGTGATATCAACTGCGGGACAACCTCGGTGTCCGTATCTGAAAGAAACCGGCACCCATCGTTTTCCAGGTGCGATCTCAGCTCCCGATAATTCTCTATNATGCCGTTGTGAACCACAGCAATGCCTTCAACCCAATGTGGATGTGCATTTACGGATGACGGCGCACCATGCGTAGCCCATCGTGTATGCCCAAGCCCTACCCGTATCTCGGGCGCAGGATCAGGGAGCATTCTCTGAAGGTCCCTGAGTTTGCCTTTGGTTTTATATACTTCCAGCCCTCTGCCNTTCTGGAACGCTATGCCGGCTGAATCATACCCCCGATATTCAAGTCTCTTCAGGCCGTCTACGAGCATTTGAAGAGAACCGGTTTTACCAATATATCCAACAATACCGCACATAGAATGGAACCTCCCCGCGACAAATAGTAATTGATAGGTTCACTTCATATAATAAAAGGTAAAAAGATAATGTATTACCACGGTGACGGATGAATCAAGAATTTAATTAACTTCATCACAAAAGAATATTTTTTACCAGTATCAGAGGAAGCTGCTTTTCTTCAGGAGTTATTCCATAACAGTAATAGCAAAAAACATGCTTAGATAAAAAACGACTTTTATTACAGTCGAGATGAGAGGGCAGGCTTGACGGTTAATAGATAATACGACGACGAATGACCGGCAACCTGTTGAAAGGATTGGAAATGCTCTTAATAATAAAACTCTTTGAATATAAAATGAAATCAACGTCCAACAAATGGATATTTAATGCCAGCAAAAAAAAAGCGCTAATCAATACAATATGATATTAAAGTTGTACCCAAAAGGAACACTATAAATTATTAAAAAGATGAATTCATAATGAGTTAGCAATTGTGTTACTAAAGGATACAGTAAAAAAATATGTACTTTTCATAAATGTGTATCTTTTGGAAACAGAATGCATTTGTAGCAAATGAATTATCGGACAACTCTTTCAATAAAAAGGATTTTGTTTCAGGCGCTGATTTTGCATATATCCTACCATCATGACAATGGATGGGAAAAAGATACTTATTGTGGACGAGGTGGGTTTTTCACGTATCTGCTCAGCGATTCTTGAAAAAGAAGGATACGGAATAAATGCTATAAGCGATGTTCGTCAAATTGATTCGGCGGTAAATTATAACGATTTTGGGCTGGTAATTACGAGCTATCCTTATGGTGCGGTTCTTTTCGAACAGCTTAAGAAGACGAAGATTCCGGCAATAATTCTATCCGATCACTTGAACAAGGACCTCCTAATGATGCTTGAACACTTAGGCAGGTCGCTTTCGCATTGCATGATAAAACCGCTTGATTATACGAAGTTCAGGGCTTTGGTGCATCACGTGATGCGCAGCAAACGGCAGGAACGAATGCCAGTAGCGCATTCGTGACGCAATGCAGATCGAGCAGTTGTCGTTGCGGCCGATGTTCCGAAAATTACGACCGGCGCGATTGCGCTTTGTAACGAACCACTGAGGGAAGGATTAAGAAGAAGATATGTACGAAGCTTNTTTCAACTTTAAGANAAAACCGTTTGAATTAATACCCAACCCTGATTTTATTTACATGAGCAGGACCCATAAAAGGGCGATTCATTTTCTTCAATATGGCATACAGGAAAAAGCGGGGTTCATCCTTCTTACCGGTGAAGTGGGATCAGGGAAAACTACGCTCGTCAGCGATCTTATTAATCGACTTGCCGGGAATGTCATACTTGCTAAGGTTTTTAATACGAAAGTCACTTCCGAACAACTGATAGCGATGATCAATGATGATTTTGGCCTCGACGTTAAGGGGAAGGACAAAGTTTCGCTCTTGAAGGATTTGAATGATTTTTTGATCGAGCAGCATGCCAGAAGATTCAATCCGGTGCTTATTATCGATGAAGCCCAGAACCTCAAGCCGGAACTTCTTGAAGAAATCAGAATGCTGTCGAACCTCGAAACNAGCACATCAAAACTTCTCCAGATNGTGCTCGTAGGACAGCCTGAATTACGAGATATCCTCTCCCTGCCGGAACTGAGACAATTACGGCAACGGATCAGCATCAACTGTCGGATCAGTCCCCTGACGAAGGAAGAGACGCTTGAGTATATTTTCCATCGACTCGAGGTGGCCGGGAACAGAGATGCGGTAATGTTCTCCGACGGAAGCATCGATATCATCTATCAGTACACCAAAGGCATCCCGAGGCTGGTGAATATCATGTGTGATTTCCTGATGCTGACCTCCTTTATCGAGGAGACGAGAGTAGTCGACCCTCTTATGGTCCGCGACATCGTACAAGACCTCGACTTCGAAACACTCTACTGGGGCAAACAAGATCACAGAGCAACGAAGCAGATTGATTATGCCGCACTCCTCCATGCGCTCGGCATACAGGATCCGGAGTTAGAAAAGCCATGAAGGGGATTGCAGACGGAAAGAATAGGCTGAAGTATTCATAGAAAAAAAAAGGGCCGCTCAATTGATGATCTGGGAAGGGGCGGTTTGAGAGGGCGATATGATGAATCAATGTAACGTACTCGAGCTCAGCATGCCGCCGGACCTGGGTGTTCAGGAGGGTCCTTCGGCGACCATACTACCCGAGTGGTATGCCGTCCATGTGAGATCAAGACATGAGTTCGTTGTTTATCATGAGCTGCGCCAGAAGCACATTGAAGTTTTTTTACCGTCCATCGAGAAAATAAGCCAATGGAAAGATAGAAGGAAGCTCGTTGAATATCCGCTGTTTCCGGGGTATGTTTTTGTTCACGTTCTTTATCATCCTGAAGCGTTTCTCTCGGTGCTTAAGTCTCGGGGGGTTGTGACCTTCATCTCGCTCGAGCCGGGCAGGCCGACACCCGTGGCCCCTGAAGAGATTGCCTCCTTGAGACTGCTGATTGGAAGCGGCAAGGAGATCGATATCTACCCTCATCTGCAAAAAGGGACGCGGGTAAGGGTGAAGAGCGGCCCGCTAAAGAATGCCGAAGGCGTCTTGAGTATAAGGGAAAATAATCATCTGTTTCAGGTCAATGTAGAACTACTCGGCAGAAGCGTAGCAGTAAAGATATCCGCGGAAGAGATTGAAGCTGTTTAAAAAACATTGAGATATTTTATGTGTGATGTCGCTGCTGTTTCTGAGCATCTCAATACGTATCTGAAGGGATTCGTATGCCCTCGTCAGTTCTCAAGCTGTGACTGAGAGGGCGGAGCATGGCCAAGTAACCTGATGGTATCGGCAACGAATCAGTACAAGGAAAATGGAACTAGTATAAATGATTGGGAAAAACCATGAATAGTCACCCCCTCTTAGTGCTCGTGGATGCCCTGATTTCCGTTGGGGCCGTGTACGCCGGATCGTTATTAAGGTTCGGATTATCCGAGACCACTGACAGAGTACAATTGCTGCAAGTATTTATTTTCATCGTGGTTACGCTTTTTATATCCTATCTGCTGGAACTTTACAATCTCGAAAAGAATAGGACGAAAAGGGAGCTTTTTTTACGAGTAGTTATGGGCGTGATCGGTTCCTTTATTATGCTGACCTCAATGTATTATGTGCTTCACATCAGCATGTTCTATAGAGGCATGTTTATAGTGACGCTGTGCGCCTTCGGCGTTTTACAATTCCTGTGGCATGTCAGCTACCTATCGATGGTAAATTCTTCCCATCTCGCGCGGAAAGTTTTGGTTCTTGGCACCGGTCCCTTAGCAAAAATAATTGGAGACCTGATTCAGTCGACTAATCACCAGCATGTTCTCAGCGGCTATCTTAATTTGACTAGTGAGACCGTCATGGTTCCAACTAATGCAATTGTAGGAAACGGGAATAGTCTCGTCGAGACGGTAAAAAAGGAGAAGGCTCATAAGCTCGTAATTTCACTCACTGAACGAAGAGGTACATTCCCCTTGCAGGATGTTCTGAACTGTAAATTCAGCGGTATAGAAGTGGTTGATGCTCCTTCCTTCTATGAAGAGTTAACCGGGAAACTGCTTATCGAAAACATTACTCCAAGCTGGTTTATTTTTTCGAATGGCTTTAGGATGAATGCGACGATAAGATTCATCAAGAGAATGTTCGATATCATGTGCTCGCTGGCCGGTCTGGTTGTGGCGTTGCCCTTTTTCCCGCTCATTGCCCTCATGATAAAAATAGATTCGCGCGGGCCTATTTTTTTCAAACAGGTGCGCGTCGGTGAAATGGACAAGGATTTCGTTCTCTATAAGCTCAGGACCATGCGGCAGGATGCGGAACACACGACGGGCGCCGTTTGGGCACAGACGTATGATCCTCGCATTACCCGGCTCGGCAGGTTCCTGAGAAAAACGAGAATTGATGAGCTGCCGCAGCTTTACAACGTCCTGAAAGGAGAAATGAGTTTTGTCGGACCACGGCCGGAACGACCGGAGTTTGTGGGCAAGCTGAAGGATGTTGTTCCTTACTATTCAGAGAGGCACTTCGTGAAGCCGGGAATAACAGGGTGGGCGCAGATCCGGTATCCTTACGGCGCTTCCGCAAAAGATGCTTTGGAAAAGCTGCGATATGATCTCTATTACATCAAGAACATGTCGGTTTTTCTTGAATTGACGATCGTTTTAGAGACAATAAAAGTGATGCTCTTTGGAAGAGGAGCAAGATAGGGGTAGTTATGATGAAAAAAACTCTCCATAGTTTCATTTTATTCCTGTTGTCCTTTGTGTTTTCAACGCTTTTCACCAGTTGGACAGCACATGCTGAAGGATTTATGATCGGAGCAGAGGACATGCTCCAAATCTCAGTTTGGGGAAACAGTGAATTAAGCGTCCATGTGCCGGTAAGGCCGGATGGCATGGTCTCAATGCCTCTTATAGGAGAGGTAAAGGCAGAAGGGAAAACACCTCTGGAGCTTAAGAAGGCCATTGAAAAAGAGTTGATGCGATATGTAAAAGCGCCGGTTGTCAGTATAACGGTAACGGCAATTAACAGCTTCAAGGTCTTTGTTTTCGGCGATGGTATATCGAAGACCATTACCATGTCGGGAGACACTGCGGGACAAACAGCGGCAAGCTCCACTGCAGTTAGCGGCNCGTCGACTTCCGGGCAAATAACCCTGAGAAGAAATACGACCTTGCTTCAACTTCTTGCGCAGATTGGCAATGTCAGCAATATCGATTTGCCGAATGCGTATTTATTGAGGGCCGGGAAAAAAATCGCTGTCAGTTTTGAGCAGTTGGTGGGCAAGGGAGACTACTCTCAGGATGTTCAGCTCGAACCGAACGACATTATTTATCTGCCGGGAGGCTTGAGCAACCGCATCCGGGTCACCGGTGCGATAAGANTGCCGGGACTTATTCCTTTTAGCGAAGGCATAACCGCCCTTGACGCTGTGCTGGCTGCGGGCGGTTTTACGGAATTTGCAAGCCAAAACAATGTGCTGGTATCGCGTAAAGAAGGAGAAGCGATCCAGAGCTATAAAGTGAAATTAAAAGATGTCATGGAGGGCGACATACAAAAGAATTTTTTATTAAGACCTGGAGATGTGGTTACGGTCAAAACCAGCTGGTTTTAGTAAGTATCTTACCACAGAGCGCACAGGGGAAAATATTTCTAAGTTATAAGCTCTGTGAACCCATTGATTTTTATCGGGCTTAGAAGCGGTTTTCTGATTAATTTTAACGGAAAGAAGCTATGAAGCTATCAAAGCAGCGATACACGCTTATACGTTGAGAAGGTACAGAGGGAAGAGCACTGAAGATTCATCATCCTGATAACATACAAGAGGTTCTCAATGGCCTCTGTGGTTATTTATCAGTACTTTATTAAGGGGTTAGGAGGATCATATGGAAGAAGGCGGCTCTTTAAATAATATAGACTTTAAATACTACTGGGGAATAATTTACAGAAGAAGATACCTGGTCATTGCCGTAGCGCTTATTGTAATCTCGGTCTTTACCTGGGGTGGTTTTTTCATGTCCAAAACCTATGAAGCAAGCGCAACGGTGTATATCCAGGGGACTTCTCTTGTTAACCCGCTGATGCAAGGCGTGGGGGTCACGGTGAGCTTGGAGGAGCGGTTGCGCAATCTCAAGACCATTTTGACGAGTAGAAGTCTTATCGAACGGGTCATTAAAAAGCTTAATCTTGATGCAAATATCCATAATCCTACACAATATGAGAGCCTTGTCGAAGGCTTGAAAAAGAGCGTTGTCGTAACGGTAAGGAGCGGGGGTGCCACGGCATCAGATCTGTACTTCACCATAGCATACCGGGGAAGTGACCCGAAGAAAGTAACAGAGCTGGTGAATACGCACATCAGTGAGTGCATAGCGATAAACGAAAACTCCCGGGAGGAGGACGTTTACGGAGCGTTCACTTTTATTGAAAAAGAAGTGAATGAGTACCGGATAAAGCTTGATGCAGCCGATAAACTTATCACGTCATTCAGGGAGCAGCACCCGACGATGGTGCCCCAGAGCGAAAATACCGTGGTCACCAGAATAGAAGGTTTTCAAACAGGCCGGATCGATGCGGAAATAAAAATGCGGGAATTGGATAAGAGGCGGGAAAACCTTCGGCGGCAGCTCGCCGGTGAAGCAGAACTAACCGTTGCATTCGTATCAAGGGATGGTTCGCCTCAAGGACGATTAGATACCCTGAATCACCAACTCATGCTCTTGCTGACGAAGTTTACGGACGACTATCCCGAAGTGATCAAGGTAAGAAGCGAAATAGAGGAGCTCCAAAATCAAATCACGCGCGCAACGCAAACGCCAGATAAAGCGAATACGATGAGCGGTAATTCAGGTTCGGAAATGAAGGCTCTTAATCCGGTATACCGGCAGCTAAAGGAGGAATTGTCAAAAACGGATACCGAACTTGACACCCTGCAGGCACGCAAGAGCGAACTGATGAGACAGCAGGAAACAGGACAGACAATACTGAGGCGCATGCCTAAAGAGCAGGAAGAGTGGACGAAGCTGCAGCGCAATAGAAATGTCTATCAACGGATCTATGATGAACTCCTGCTCAAGCTGGAGAGCGCAAGAGTTTCACGGGATCTCGAACTGGGACAAAATGCGACCTTCCGGGTTATGGATCCGCCGATCGAACCCCGGATGCCAATCTTTCCGAATAGAGTAAACATGATTTTGCTGGGGTTATTGTTAGGGGTTATCTCGGGGATCGGTACGGTCCTGGCACTTGATTATTTTGACCATACATTCAAAAAAGATGATCTTCTTGAGGCCGTCCTCAACCTGCCGCTTCTGGCATCAGTGCCCGCGATCGTTACGGAGGAAGACAGGATGGCTGAAATGCAACTCGATAGAAAATATTATAGGGCCGCGGCCGTTTATCTGGGTATCGTCGGCGTGGCGCTGATGGAGGCAATACTCAGCCAGTTTTTTGGAATAAAAATCATCAACCTGTGAAGGCGAGGGACCGTGAATGAGCAGAATAGATAAGGCGTTAGAAAAGGCGGCGCATGAGGAAGACGGGCAAAGAGGCCGCATCAATATCGGTGACCGGCGGCAGGGAGAACCGGCATCCCCTGCAGCAATTTGCTGTGGGAAAGGCGATCGTGGACGTGGCAGCGGTGAACAAGCATATCGTCTGTATAACTGATCCGGTCTCTGCAGCAGCCGAAGAGTACAAGAAACTGCGAGCACGGATTTTTCAAACCACGGAAAAGGATTTTCTGAACAGCCTCCTCGTCNCCAGCGCACTTGACGGCGAAGGGAAAACAGTCACCGCGATCAACATGGCGGTTACCATCGCGCAGGAGATCGACCATACCGTGGTCCTGATCGATGCCGATCTGCGCAAACCCTCGGTGCATACGTATCTCGGCCTCAAACCGCGCTACGGCCTGAGCGAGTATCTGCAGTCTCAGGCACGGCTCTCCGATGTCCTCATCAAAACAGGAATCGGCAAGCTTGTTGTGCTGCCCGCAGGGAACCCGCCGCAAAACCCGGCCGAACTCCTTTCTTCTGAAAAGATGCGCGATCTGGTGCACGAGATGAAATACCGCTATCGTGACCGGTACATCATATTTGATTCGCCGCCCCTGCTGACCACGGCAGACGGCCTTTACCTCAAGGAATACATCGATGGCGTTATTTTCGTCGTCCAGGCGGCCCGGACNTCCGAAAAGTCCGCGAGTCAGGCGCTCTCGCTCCTGAAGGGNAGCCACATATTCGGGACAGTATTCAATAATATGCCTCAGTACCTTTCATCNAACGCGACATCTTATTTTGATCGTTCACAGGNCGTCCNGCAGNAAAGTAAATTCAGCGCCGCAGGACTNANGGAAACGGTCGANAAGTCATTCCGTTCCCTGANCGCCCTGTTTCGANGGGATCGTTTACAGTCGGTNGGTCAAAAAATAAAATCCAGCATGGGTGGACTTGTCGAATGGGCCAAAAAAAAATATCGTTAATGCCTGCAGGCGGGAGACCCATACCGATATGGGGGCTTGCAGCAGCATTGATCTTTATTATCATCAGCTTTATCACATTTGAGGCCGAGGGCGCGGTATTCAGAATTGAACCGGCCATGTTAGCGAGCGAAGAGTATAATGACAATATTCTTCTGCAACCGAATGGTCAGGGGAAAGTGCAGGCATTTATTACGCGCCTTGATCCCTCGATCCATGTTAAATACACGACATCGTTCTGGGACTGGGACATAGAGTATTCATACGACTATCGTCACTATTCGCAGCGGGACATAGACGACGATATAGCTCCAATGCTGCATCTCAGAAACCGTACGGAGGTCATGAAGGATTTCTTTTTCATTGAGATGCGCGATGACTTCACCAGGGTGTCTGACAGCGTTGTGGTTGACACTACACAGCAAAGCACCTTCGCAAATCAGGTTGATCAAAACATATATTTGCTCAATCCGTATATTATTCTGAAGGCCGCAACGAATACGACAGTTGCGCTTGGATATATGTATCAGCATACCCACTACAGTGCAGGCCCGCTCTTCAATAAAATCGACAATATCGGGTATGCAGCAACAAAGACGAATTTATCCACCCGGATGACGCTATCTACGGGCGTCAGATTCACGCAAGATCAGAATAGTATCGAGAATTACNATGAACTCGATGTCTATGCAGGNCTGCAATATACGTATGCGCAGAGATCCTTNATTTTCNCAAATATCAGNAGAAGCCGGTTTGATTTTGCGCAACACCCGGACCTAAACCCCTGGTACTGGTTATGGGACGCAGGCATTAATCACCAGNTGTCCTTAATGACTTATATCCTTGGAACCCGCAGGATTGAAGCTCAAGACANNACTCGTNTCCTAACCCTGGAAGACCAGTATTATGCAACCNTCAGGAGAGATACGNTAACGACGGNNCTGNCGATCGGCGTTATATCGAGTGAATACAGGGACCCGATACTTGACCAGCTTATAGCAACGGGCATGGATTTCCAGGGTGCGTTCCTGTACCGGTTCACACCACGGACGTCCGGCACCCTCGGCGTC
>Ga0031654_10000223_pt1 | contig 13328 bp, 13 predicted proteins | sample FrelakmetCRP12CR_FD_55268 | JGI IMG/M metagenome (GOLD analysis project Ga0031654, IMG submission 55268) | Freshwater lake sediment microbial communities from the University of Notre Dame, USA, for methane emissions studies - CRP12 CR | ecosystem: Environmental > Aquatic > Freshwater > Lake >...
CGGCCGCCCAGCCGCTGCATCACATCGCATCCCTGGATCGGGCGGCCGAACAGTGGGCCGCCGGGCGCTCGCCCGCGGCGGCGGCGCAACGCAACGGCTACCAGGCGCAAGCCACGTCCGCATTNCACATCGGGGGGCCGGACTCATCCCTGGTTGAGGCGCTCAAGCGATCGAGCTGCCGCACGGTGACGGACCGGGGGTTGAGCGATATCGGCGTTTATCAACGCGGCTCGGAAACCTGGCTGATACTCGCCTCCGCCTATGCGCTACCGGCACCCTCGCAGGCGCCGGTGCTCGCGTCGCGCACCCTCGAGCTCGTCAACGAAGTGCGTGCGCGCGGCGCGCGCTGCGGTGCGCGCTCGTTCCAGCCGGCACCGCCCATGAGGCTGTCCGGCACACTGGCGAGTGTCGCGTTTGGTCATGCGGCCGACATGGCCAAGCACAGTTATTTTGAACACCAGGATCTTCAGGGCCGCTCGCCCGCGGATCGGGTCCGCGCGATCGGATATCGGGAAAAATTGGTCGGTGAGAACATTGCCTACGGCCCCAAATCGGCCGAAGAAGTGGTGCAAGGTTGGCTCAGCAGCCCCGGTCACTGCGAAAACATCATGGATCCGCGATTCGCCGAGATGGGCATCGCCTATGCGCCGGGCCAGGCTTCCAAGCGCGGTCTTTATTGGGTTCAATTGCTGGCCGATCCGCTAACGTAAGCCGGCTTCGAAAAATCTCGCGCGTACCGAATCGGCCGTGTGCCTGTNGCGCCGGTTGGCTCATTTGGTCTGAATGCTGTCCATCGCCTTCTGAAAGCTCAGCTTCATGTCGCGCTGGGCGCTTTGGAAAATTGCCGGCGTATAGAGCTCGATGCTTCCCGTGGCGGTGCGCCGGGCAAATACCGCGGCAATCTTGTGCTCGGCATCCTTGCTGCCGTCGTAGGTGGTGGACTTGCCGCCTTCGTGGCAGGTTTCAACGTGGGCCGCATAAATCGGCCAGCCACCCATCTGGCTGGAAAATGTCCCAACCGCGACGTTGTCGAGTCGCTCCAATACCAGGGTTCCCGAGCAGTCGCCGGAGGCGCCCGATTTGAAAAAGTCCTTCAGTAGTGGCTCGATCTGCTGCACCGAAGGCTGCGCGTTGCTGCGAAAGTGCCAGACGCCGAAGATCACGGCCGCAACCGCAAGCAACCAGACTGATTTGCGCATCGGGCGACCTCCTGCCCGAGGGACCCTATATCAGGCGGCGCACCGGTACAAACGTTGCGTGCGCGAACTGTGACGCGGCGCGCTTGTGGACATAAGCGCGGGCACGGCCGGTCCGTCGCGAATTGCCTACGTACCGGATTTACCGCGACTACGCGTGGCCGCGACGAAGATCCAAACGAGGAATAACGGAATCAACAGGGGCAGCAAGAATGGAAAGGCGAACCAAGCTGCCGCCAAGCCGCCAATCACCAATACACCCAGGATGATCAGTCCCACGCCGGCGAACACGCAAGCCAGGAGGATCGCCGCGCAAAGGAGCGACACAATCGCCACCAGCACACCCCAGCCCTCCACAGCGATCTTTGCCGGCCCGGCCATTTTGTGCCCATTGACGATGACGGAAATGCCGTTCGATTGCAGTAGCGCCCACGCGAGAAGGCCGAGCACCAGGACCACCAGCACAATAGCGACGTTCTTCATTCCAATTTCCTCTCGTATGCACCGATCCCAAGGTCGAGCACATCGCCTGCAGCTCATTATTCCACGGCCTGCCGGCAGTCACCTGCCGCAGCTTACGCGGATTCCTCAACGTTGCGCTGGGGATCATCTCCACCGCCCCTGTCGCTCGAATCAGAACTTCGCGAAAACCCCCATGAGCAGTTCACCTTCGAATAGGGCAGTACCCGAAATCGCGACCGTGCAGCCGCGGGTGCCGCCGCAGAAGATCGAGCCGTTGTTGTTGATCAGGATGCCGTAGCCGCGGGCTTCGAATCGCAGCCCGACATGCTGGCCGAGGGGCACCATCCAGCCGATGCCGAGATTACCCGAGAAGAACGTCTCGGAATTGAGCCCGCTCCGGTCAGGTTTCGCCGTCGTGCCGCCGATGGCTCCCATGACATACAGCCCACGGCCCACTTCCTCGATGAAATTGGTCCCGCCTATTTGGTAATTGTAGAGGGTGAGCCCCGTATTGTTCGCCTGCGAAGAGAACAGGCCGGAGGTCAGCGCCGTATTCTGCCGACTCAGGAAAAGCTCGATCTGCGTTTTCCAATCCAATCCGAAGTCGACCGCCAAGGCAAGGCTCGATCCGTTCTCCAGATCGATGGTCGAGTTGGTCGTGGAATCGGTCACGCTGCCGCCGAAACGGTAGCCGCCGTACACCGTGACGCCGCTTTCGCTTTTCGCGCCGGATTCGCTCTGCGCCTGCGCATACGGCGCCGGTGCCATTACGAGCGCCACGAGCAACGCCATCGCCCGGCACAGATCGCGGGATTGCACCTTACTTGTGCCTGCCAATCAGCGGAGCCGTCTCCACNGACAAGCGTTGCGCCTTAGACGCCGGATGTTGGATTTCAATTCGCATAGACACCTCAGAGGCATCCTACGGGCAATCTGCAAAATGGCAGGTGAACTGCGCCCCAAAACTTGTTAACCGCATTCCTGCGCACCCGCTTCACACTTTATACTCCACCCCGCTACCCCATAACCGCAATGGGCTAACAACCACTGAGGGCAGAGGGCGAAGTGAACACGACAATAGACGCATCATGTCACTGTGGCGCCATACATTTGGCAATCAGTACGCCTCCCGCGACGTTGACCGACTGCAATTGCTCCCTATGCCGCCGCTACGGCGCTCTATGGGCCTATTACTCCCCGAATCAGGTACGGATCGTCGCGACCGAAGGCGCAACGGACATCTACATGTGGGNCGATCGCTCGATTGAATTTCATCGCTGCAAGAATTGCGGCTGCGTCACCCATTGGGCTNCGGTCGATGAGCANTCAGACCGCATGGGCGTCAATGCACGGCTCATGGATCCAGATATCTTAAGACCGCTGCGGGTGCGCAAACTCGATGGCGCNGTCACCGGCAAATATCTTCGATGATCCACGAATGCACCNCGATGTAAGGTGCATGCGCTATTGGGCGTTTATCATTGCAACCGTGGTNACCGTCGTTGCTTGGGCGCCGGCGGGAAGCGCCACGGCCCCGCCGCCTAAACCATTGCCCGAAGTGCGGGTCGAGAGCGGCGTTCTATCCGGTCTTGATGAAGACTCTGTCCAGGCCTATCTCGGCATCCCTTATGCTGCGCCACCCGTGGGTGCCCTGCGCTGGCGCGNGCCGCAGCCNCCCGCNTCATGGGCAGGCACGTTGGCAGCCGATCATTTTTCGGCGTCGTGTATGCAGCGCCCGCAATCCGGAGGACCGTGGACGTCTGAGTATCGGATCCGAGGGCCGATNGGCGAGGACTGCCTGACGATTAATATCTGGACACCGGCCAAGACCGGNAGTGAGCGCCTNGCGACGATGCTGTGGATACACGGCGGGTCTTTCAAAACCGGATCCGGCTCCGTGCGGNTCTACGACGGCCGCAAGCTNGCCGCGCGCGGGATCATCGTCGCGACGCTGAACTATCGCCTGGGCGTCCTGGGCTTCCTCGCACATCCGCAACTGACTGCCGAGTCGGAGCAGCAGGTCTCGGGCAACTACGGCATTATGGATATCATCGCGGTGCTTCAGTGGCTGCAGCGAAATATNGCGGCCTTTGGCGGTGANCCGAAGCGCGTGACGATCGCCGGCCAGTCGGCTGGGGCCTTCGCGGCGGACATTCTCGAAGCCTCGCCCGCAGCCCGCGGATTGTTTCACGGCGTCATCGCCGAGAGCGGCTCCGTCGGGCGTGACACCCACTGGCGCAGCCTGAGTGAAGCGGAGGAACGCGGTGAGCGCTATCTGCAAGCGCTGTCTCTACCCTCGATCGACGCGCTGCGCCGGGTGCCGGCGGCGCANCTGTATGCGCCGGACAAAAGCGGCGACGCTGCGCCCGATCGCAATTTCCCGCCCNTCGCGGACGGCGTAACGCTGCCGANCGAAGTCGATGCGGGGTCCCTCGCCAATCCTTCNGACATCGCCACACTCATGGGTCTTGACGCCGATGAACACGGTTCGCTGCGCGCTTCGATGAGTCGCGCGGCGCGACTGTCCATGAGCAAACGCGCTCGGGCCACACTGGTCGAGTGGGGGCGTCGGCGAGCGCTGCACAGTCAGACGTCGTTATATCTCTACTTATACGATCACGTTGAGCCCGGACCGGAATCAGCGCGCTGGGGNGCCTTCCATGGATCCGAAATACCCTATGTTTTCGATACTCTCGATGCCGCGCCCGATCGGCCCTACACCCGCTTGGATCNCGAGGTCGCCCACCGCATGGCGGCTTATTGGGTCAATTTCGTCAATNCCGAAAATCCCAATGGCCCCGGATTGCCGCATTGGCCGGCCTTTGATGCGGCTGCACCGGCCGTGATGGAAATCGGCGATCNCTATGCGATCCGGCGCTAGGCGCCCCACCCTTCCCTGCGGCCCGNGAGTCACCCGATGTAGTCGCCGGCGTCCGTGAGCGCGAGCCAGGCGAGTAATGACGAACGCCCNACGCGCTTTCATTGCTCGCCTCGCAACCCCGTCAAGGCCAGATCGAGCGCTCCCGTGAAATCGAGATATGCGAACACCGGCAGCAGCACCAGCGACAGANCAGCGCAAATGCGCACGAACCANGCCATGGTTTTCGATCGGCAGTTCCCCGCACATTGATAGGTCGCCACCGTCACATAGATGNTGAANACCAGCCCGAATATCACATAGCCGCGCCTCGCGACTTCGCCGCCCGGCAGAAGCAGGCCGAGNGCNCTCACGATCANCGAGCCCCCGAGCCCGTACAGCCAAATCACTTTGGATAGCGAGNTCTTTCCCTGAAGCGGATCCCTGANCGCGGCCCACAAACTCATGATCTGTCCTCAATGTTGAGCGGNAAGCATATCAGCGAGCTTCTCGGCGATCATGATGGTGGGCGCGTTGGTGTTGCCGCCNATGAGCCGCGGCATCACCGAAGCGTCCGCGATCCGCAAGCCTTCGACACCCCGCACCCGCAGTTGGCAATCAACGACGGACGAGGAGTCGGCGCCCATGCGGCAGGATCCAACCGGGTGATAAATCGTCTCCGCTTTGCCCCTGACTATTTCCTCGAGGCCCGGACGCGTCGTGACCGCATCGCCCGGATAGACCTCCACACCGCGAAACGGCGCGAAGGCGGCGGCGTGAAAAATCTCGCGCGACAAGCGGATGCCTTCCAGCATGACCTCGAGGTCTTTCGGTTCAGCAAGGTAGGACGCGAAGATCCGTGGCGGGTGCTCGGGCCGGCCGGATCGCAGAGACAAATGCCCGCGGCTCAAGGGACGCAGGGCGCAGGCGTGCACCGTGTACCCATGGCCGCTCAGCCGATTGCGACCGTGATCATCGAGTTGCGCCGGCACAAAGTGGAATTGAATGTCGGGGCGCCGGTCCGGCGCAAGGCGACTTCGTGCGAAACCGCCCGCTTCCGCGATGTTGCTGACCCCGGGACCTGAGCGCGTCAGCAGATACCGCCCGGCGACGATCAGCTCCTGATGGAAATTGAAGTCGTAACTGACTTTTTGTGTGCATTTGCTGAGCGTGCAGAAGTCGAGGTGGTCTTGCAAATTGCACCCCACCTGCGGACTTTCGGCCACCGTCTGAATTCCCAGAGCATTCAGTTCGTCCGGCCTTCCAATCCCCGAGAGCATGAGCAACTGCGGCGATGCAATCGCGCCGGCCGCCAGGATCACTTCACGCTCCGCCCGGGCGCGATGCAGTTTGCCGCGCGACTGGTACTCGACGCCGACAGCACGACTGCCCTGAAACAGGACCCGGTGGGACAGACAGTGGGTAAGGATCCTAAGATTGCCGCGCCGAGAAGCCGGCCGCAGATACCCGACGGCCGCGCTGCATCGCCGGCCGCGGCGCTGCGTCACTTGATAGAATCCCACCCCGTCCTGGACGGGTCCGTTGAAGTCCGAATTACGCGGCAGACCGCACTCTACCGCGGCCTCGATGAACACCGCGCTCAACGGATTTCGAAACCTCAAGTCCTCGACCGAGAGCGGCCCGCCGACGCCGTGATGTTCGCTTGCACCGCGCGCCTGGTCTTCAGCCTTGCGAAAATAGGGCAGCACGCTCGCGTAGTCCCAACCGTCGGCGCCGAACGCAGCCCATTCGTCATAGTCGAGTGGGTGTCCGCGCGTATAACACATCGCGTTGATCGAGCTGCTGCCGCCGAGTACCCTGCCGCGCGGCCAGTACAGTTTCCGGCCAAGCAATTCAGGTTCGGGTTCGGTGTAGTAATCCCAGTTGATCCGCCCATTTCCAACCAGTCGGGCTATCCCGGCAGGCATGTGGATGAATGGATTCGAATCCGCGCCGCCGGCCTCGATCAGCAGGACTCTGTCGGCAGGTTGCGCCGATAGGCGATTGGCCAGCACGCAACCCGCGGAGCCGGCACCGACGATGATGTAGTCGTACACCGCATCAGTCATGCGCGTTCTCGCGAACCGCCCCAAGCGGGCTCTTTGTTACCCAGCATTGACTGCATGAACCGTGTCTCACGCTCTCGGATGACTTTGAGCAGACCTTCGGCGCCACGCATTCGGCGAAAAGCGTGGTAGCCGCGCTCGAGGAAATCCTGCAGAGCGCCGAAGCCCGCCGCGTGGGCCGGTACATGCGCCGCCTTCAGCAGCGGTCCGAGCCATGCCCGACGCACGATGCGATCGAGATCCTCGCCGACGCTGATAATGAGATCGATCTGTCGAGTGCGCAACGCTTGATCGTCCACGGTGCGATACGCCGCCGCGTACGTGGCCTCAATGACCCGAGTCGCGCCTAGCGCGCTCACCATGGCATGGTCAAGTTCGAGCGTGAGCACGTCGAGTTCGATGGCCTGCCCGAGCACCTTCATCGCGGCCGCCGGCAGTGCTCGCTTGAGGTGGCGCCAAGCGCGCGCCAAGTCCCGATCTCGGTGGCTGAACTCCTGGGGTCCGTACAGATCGCTCAAGAAGAACTCGACGGCCGGCGAATAGCGCGGATCTTCATGAAAATCNTGGTATGTCCTCGCCAAGCGGGCGGTCTGCCAGCTTTGCAGTTCGCNCAGACGCGCGACGAAATCGGCCGCCCGGAATGAAGGGGCCTCGAGCCCTCGCTTGCGGGTCAGCAACTCGTCCANCGGGTCGCCGGCACTCATCCGAGGGTTTCCGGCCGCAACGTTGCGATGACGCACTCGAGAGCGCGGCGCGAGAGCACCATACCGAAATGGCCGATGCCGCGCAGTTCCTGCAATTCTGCTCCTAGCAGGCGCGAGCTGCCGGCGGGCACCACCAGGCTGTCCTCCCTGCTGTAAATGCTCACCATGGGTACCGCGAATCGGCCCTCTTGCGCCGAATTCAAGTTGCGCAGCCAGGGCGAAGCGTCCGACATTTGCCTGGCGTTCGGCCAAGGCAGGCCGCGCGCCAGAGCGCTGCCATGATGGGGACAGGCGATGGTGACGATGCGGCGGATGACGCCCGCGCCGAGGTCGCGCAATAGCGCGCGTGCGACGAGCCCACCCATGCTGTGGGCAATGATCACCACGCGCTCGCCGTTGCAACGAGCTTGCAGCGCCAATAGGTCCGGTGCGACGCGACGAGCCTGCGTTTCGATGTCCACCAGCAACGGCTCGACATCGGGGGCTTCGATCGGTCCGAATCCCGCCGTGTGCAATCGCCCCCGCAAGGCGTTCCACACCCGGCCGTTGCACAGAAAGCCGTGGAGCAGCAGTACCGGGTGATCAGGGCGTGCAGCCGGCAGCTGCGGCGCCGGCCGTCGCGGTTGCGACGGGGCGCTCATCGCAAGGAGAGCCCGGCTGAACTCGGCGATTTCGCTCACGAGCGCACGCCATCTCTCGCGGGTGCTCCATCGGTCCGGGACATCCTTCGCCGCGGCCTGTGCGATCGCGAAAGAGATAGCCACGCATGCGGCCGGCATTGCGAGCAGCATTCCGAGCGCCATTGGGAGGGCGGCCGGCAGGGGCCAATGAAATGCCCATGACAGCAAGGCGCCCGACACGGCCGCGAGCGCCAGTGCGAGGCCGAGGATGCACCGCCAGATGCGCGCGGCCATGTGGCAATTATCCGGAGATTCCNGGCGTTCGCAGCATGCGCTCGATACGCTCCAACGCGAGGTCAAGGCGTCGCGCCGTCTGCCGCACCCGCTGCGTCGCTTTGTTCGCCGCCGGCAGCGAGCGGTTCCGGTCGCGCAGCACTTTGATATTCAGTCCCATGCCGCGACGCTCGAGCAGCGGTGCGAGGACATCGGCCTGCGCCAGCAAGTCGCGCCGCGTNCGCCGGTAGGCATGGTCAGCGAGGCTCAGGCGCTCGGCATAGCGGAACACATTGGCGAAGAACAGCCGCTCGTCGTGGCGGTCGGGTTCGAGCAGCAGCGTGTCGGCCGCCGGGAAGCGAGCAGCGTAGGTCGCCATTCCCACCTTCATGCGCGAATAGACGAGTGCGCGAAAAGTCTGCCCGAGGATCGCGGGTAATCCTTCANCCACCAGATTGATAGACCGNNGAGCGCGAGGGTGCGAGGCGTCGAAGGGCACGATGGGATTGATACAGATCACGAAATTGCATTTCTCCTCCAAAGCAAGCGATGCATGCATCGTGCGGATCAAAGCGCCGTCGACAAAGTGCTCTCCATCGATCTCCACCGCGGGATACAACCCGGGGAGCGCACTGCTCGCAAGCANCGCACGGGAGATNGGCACGCGTTGACGGCCGGGACCCCCGAANGACTCCGACGCGCCGGTATTCAGGTTCGTCGCGACCACATACAGGCGCGCCCGCAATTTTCGGAAGTCGTCCGTATGGCCCTCTGAATTGAACAGCAGCCGCAAATAATCNTGCAGCGGTTCGTTGTNGAAAAGAGCCGTCGGCAGCAGGCGTCCCAAAGGGCCAATGCCGGCCTCCCACACACCGCTGCGAGGGTCGCGTGCGACCCGCTGCGCGATCTGCGCCAGCACGTTGGGCAGACGACTCAAGCGGTGCGCATACTCGCGGAATGCCGGCCGCAAAAGGATGGCGGGTGAGAACGGAAACAGGATCGATTCGTCGTACAGGAACATCGCACACATGGCGGCGGTATCGAACCCGCTGGCAAGCGCCGCGGCGATCAGCGACCCCGAACTGACGCCGACGTAGACGTCGAATTCCGTCAATTTTCGGCCCTCGATCGCCTCGCTCAACGCGTGCAATGCGCCGAGTTGATAAAAGAAGCCCAACGGTCCGCCCCCCGCCAGCGCGATGGCCAGCTTCGCGCGGCCCGCCCGGCGTCGCGCGGCGGGCTCAATGGTCAACATCGGCCGCTAGTGCGCCCGCGAATGCACAGACCCGTTCTTGCGCGCGGCACGTACCCGCGGCATTGCCTTACGCGAGCGCGCGAGCTTGTCGATGTTGGCGTTCAATGCATCGACTCGCTTGCTGAGCGATTGCACCTCGCCGGCGCTTGGCACCCCGAGCTGCGTGAGGGCACTATGCACCCGGGCCCGAAAGATCTTTTCGAGATTTTCGAACGCGTCCGTCGCTTCACCGCGCACTTTGCCCATGCGCGAATTCAGAGTCTCCTGCACGCCGCTCAGCGCGCCGCGCAAGGCTTTTGCAGCCGCTTGCTGGGTGTCCGCCTGCACGTGCGCCCCCTCGGCAATCAATTCCTCGAGCAGTTTCGGCGCCCCGTGTTGAGCCCTCGATACGGCGCCGAGTCCCGCAAGCCACACCTGATGCAGCATGTTGAGTAGTTGCCCCTGCATGTCGATCGCGCGGTTTTGGGCGCGTTTCGCTGATGTTTTCTTCGCTGCCATATCACTCCCCTCATGCCTTGCGACCTTCGCCGCCTATGAGTATTTGCCCTTAATGGAATTTCGAATCAACATGAGTAACATAAATGCGAGAGCGGGTATCTGGCGATTCGTAGTTCCCACTATAAGAGCGTACAAATGCGTGCAGCAACGCCGAAAAGCGGCTCAAAGAGTGGTTTCGATAAGGCCTTCGCCGGAAGCGGCCTTGAGGATCGCTGGGCGCAAGTGCACAAGGGCGATCGGGAGCCGTACCCGAACGCAGCGCGGGTCACGCGCCTGGCGAAACGGCATGCCCAATTTGCCGAGTGGGTCGATGCCCATGGCGGCGCGGGCGAGGTTGCCAAAGGTGTGCAGGAAGCATGGAGGTGCTTTCATACCGGACACTTCGCGGATGCGATCTCCTCCGGCGGTAAGGCGGGTGCATTGGGCGCCACGGTCGCCAATAAGGCGGCCGCCATTCATTCGTTGGAAATCGGCAGCGCCGAGGCGAGCCGTCTGCTGGACGCCGCCATCACCCGCGGCGAACGGGCGGTAGAGTTGCTGCCCGATGACGCCAATGCGCATTACATGTTCGCGCTGGCGCTCGGTCGGCACAGTCAACGAATCTCGATCGTGAAAGCCCTCGCGGATGGCATCGCGACCCGGGTTCGCAGGCACCTCGACACCACGCTCGAGCTCGAGCCGCGGCACGCCGAGGCCCACATTGCCCTTGGTTTGTATCACGCGGAAATCGTGGCGAAGATCGGCTCGCTGCTCGCCGGCCTTACCTATCAGGCGTCCCGTGAAGCCGCGATCGATCACTTCCGGCGGGCCGTGAAGCTCACGCCCGCATCGCCGATTGCGCAGATCGAATACGCTAACGGCCTCTTGCTAGTGGATGCGAATAAGCACCGCGAACAGGCGGACGAGCTTTACGCTCGAGCGGCCAACTTTGAGCCCGCCGACGCGATGGAACAACTCGATGTCGAGCGCGCGCAGCGCTACCTTCGCTGAGGCGATCGAGCACCCGGCGTGGGTGAGTGGAACGGCAGGCTCAATCGGCGAGCGATCCTCCGCCCAGCAACACGAGAAAGACCAGACGGTCGAACTCCGTTTGAATGATTGAAACGAGTTCGCTCGGTTCCGGGATCAAGCGCCGATCCGCGATCACACCGAATTGCACCTCCCCGTTATAGGTGAACATGCTCACCCCCGCGCCGATGCTGCCGGCTTGTGGCACCCAAAACAGCAGTTGCGAGATCGGGGCGCCCCCCAGATGCATCGGACGGCCCGGTCCGCGNAAATTCGAGGCGACGAGACTTGCCTTGGCGCTGAACCACGCGATCGCGGGATCCTCCACCGCTGCGGGTAAACTACCGATCAAGGATAAAAGCCCGTATGTGACCAAAGCCTCCGGCGAGCTTTTCAACGCCTGCATCGTGCCGTGGACTGCATACAACCTTTGCAGGGGGTGTCGGATGCCAATGGGCAATTCGACGAATGCGAGCCCGAAACGATTCCCAAGGTCGGGTGGCATACCATCGCCCGATCGCAAATTGACGGGCACCGCCGCCCGGATCGTCACACCCGCCGTGCGTTCCCCAACGGCGTCGAGATAGCGGCCGATGGCACCGGCGAGCGTGGCGACCAACACATCGTTGATCGTGCATCCGAGCACCCGCCCCACCGTTCTGACTTCCTCCAGCGCGAGCGGCTCGCCCCACGCGACGCGTTTGACGCCGGTCAGCGAGCGCTTGAGCCGGGTGACCGGATCGTCCGCAAGCAGTACGCCGAGGCGCGCTATTTCGCCGGCAATGCCGAGCGCTGCGCGCGTTGCCGTGGCTGCCTCCGTCGGATGCAGGGTGTAATGGACGCTCTTCTCGAACAGATCCGCGAACTCGCGCAGCGATTGTGTGATCAATCCTGGGCTCGAAGCAGTGCGAGGCTCTGCAGCGTCGGTGTCCGCCACGAACGCTGCGCCATCCCTCCCGTCCGGTGCGTCGTCGGTCAGCGCGCCGAGCACGTGCATCAGCGCGATGCCATCCGCATAACAATGGTGGATGCGAACGATCAATGCGCTGCCGCCCTCGTAGCGCTCGATGAGATGGAAAGTCCAGAGCGGCCGGCCGGTGTTGAGCGGCGTGCTCGCGAGATCGCCCGCCAATGCCTCCAGCTCAACTTTGCCGGCGGGCGCAGGCAAGGCGATTCGCAGCACGTGATCCTCCAGCTTGAATTCCTTGTCGCGTACCCATTGGCCACCGAGCGAACTCACGACCGGCACACAACGAAAGCGCTCGAATGTCAGGAATCGCCGGCTCACCAGCTCACGCAATGCGGCAAGGCGCAATCGCCCACGAAGGATCAACAGCCCCATCACCACCATGGGGTTCGTCGGCCGCTCCATCCGAAGCCAAGCCCGGTCAACACCCGACATGTTCTCGGAAATGGACATAACCACTACTGTCGCTCAATTCACAGGCTTTTGGACCCCTCGGTTTACCACTATATGGATGATGACTTGTTCGGTGTAGCGTGCTGAACTATCCACGCCGGATGGGGGTTGCAGGATGGGATATTTCGTCACCGGCGGCACCGGCTTCATCGGTCGGAATCTGGTCGTCGAGCTCGTTGGGCGCGGCGAGCCCATTTGGGTCTTGGTGAGGCCGGGATCGCGCGCTAAATTCGACCTCTTGGTGCGCAATTGCGGCCCCGGCGGCAAGCTCCTGGTGCCGGTCACGGGCGATTTGACGCAGCCTTTGCTCGGCGTATCGGCACTCGATCGGCGGGCAATATCCGGCGGCATCGACCATTTCTTCCATCTCGGGGCCTTGTACGATTTGAATGCTGCGGACGCAGATCTCGTGGGCGCCAACGTACTCGGAACCCGCCATGCGCTCGACCTGGCGCACGAGATCCAAGCGGCCCGTTTCCACCTCTTCAGCTCCATAGCGGTCGCGGGTCGCTACCGCGGCACGTTTACCGAACGGATGTTCGAAGAAGCCGAAGGGCTGGATCTGCCCTATTTTCGTACCAAGCACGAGTCCGAGTCCCTCGTTCGCACCACCTGCCGGGTTCCTTGGCGCATCTATCGGCCGGGAATGGTCGTCGGCCATTCACGCAGCGGAGTCATGGATAAGATCGACGGCCCCTACTACCTGTTCAAGGCGATTCAGACATTACGCGATTCCCTGCCACGTTNGGTGCCGCTGCTGGGCATCGAAGGCGGGCACGTCAACCTGGTGCCGGTCGACTTCGTCGCAGCGGCCGTGGTCCACCTTGCGCACGCNCCGGCCCAGGACGGCCAATGCTTTCACCTCACGGACCCGCAGGATCATCGCGTGGGCGACGTGCTGAATCTTTTCGCGCGGGCGGCGCACGCTCCGATGATGGCGCTGCGATTCGAATCCGGCCTGTGGGGCTC
>Ga0031654_10000228_pt1 | contig 13287 bp, 12 predicted proteins | sample FrelakmetCRP12CR_FD_55268 | JGI IMG/M metagenome (GOLD analysis project Ga0031654, IMG submission 55268) | Freshwater lake sediment microbial communities from the University of Notre Dame, USA, for methane emissions studies - CRP12 CR | ecosystem: Environmental > Aquatic > Freshwater > Lake >...
GCGTCGTCCAAGCTACATGCAGCACACGCTTGATGTATCTCGGCGGAGGTGAACCCTTCGCGTTGTGCTGGTTCTTCTTCTCCCTCTTCGATGAGCATTGCGTATAAGACGCTTTGAGCTCCTGGACCTAGTCGTCGCACTTTATCGATCAATTCCTGGCTTTCTGGGGTCTCTTCCCCTGTGTAGGGGTCCACCTTCGTTTCGTTTGTCATGAGTAATACCTCGTAATTTGTGTTTGCGCACCCTAGGCGCGAATCATTGTCAGAAGCATTTTGAAACGGTTTATGGCTTGAAGCGCGTGAGGGATGTTTGCGGGGATGACGACCATGTTTCCCTCATTGGCACGGACAGCGTTGCCTCCGATTGTAATCTCAGCATCGCCATCGATGATCTGTACAACCGCATCGTACGGCGCGGTATGCTCGCTCAAGCTCTGCCTTGCATCGAACGCAAACAGCGTGATAGTCCCCGCTTTCGTGTCGATAAGGGTCTTGCTTACTATGGAATCAGCTGAATATTCGACAAGTGTTTTTATATCAACTGCTTTGCCTTTGTACATCTCAATTTCGCTCAAGTATATACCTCCAGCATACTAACCACTTCAACCGTTCTTAGTTAAACTCTGTTTTAGAAAACTGTTGCTGCGTTCAGCAACCCTCTATGCGCATCGGTGTTCGTTTTCTTCGCCGCCACTTTGGTCTTCCTTCACACGACCGTAAAGGTCGTGAGAGTAAAAAACNAAGTTGATGTACGCCTCGACGAATTCCCGTCCTGCTCTGACGTCGTTTACCCCNTAGTTCTTTGTTGAGAGCGTNTTAATGTACCCCTGTCCTGAAATACGTTCGCGTGTCCCCTCATTTCACACCTTTTTGCTTGGCTAACTAGTCGAACAAATGACTAATTGGGCTAAAAGCTATGTTGAATTGGGTGCATGGTGTATTTGCAGCGAAAGGACATGAATTTGAAAGACACGAAGCTCAATCGCATCGACCTTATCTTCTTAGCACTCGGTGCCATAATTTTTCTGCTTTTTGTTCTCGACCTATTTGGCGCCAGAATCTTGTTTTACGGCGACGAGAACGCCGCAAGTTTCTTGTTGAGTTCGTTCCCCCAAAGCCTTGCCGCGCTCTTTGGTATAACATTCTCCATCTTGATCATCGCTATTGAATTTTCAGCTTCTAAATACACGCCAAAAGTGTTGCATTTTCTCCTTGCTTCAATTTTCAAAGATTTTCAGATTATGGGCGTCATCGTGTTTTTCATTGCGACAATGTTTATCAGTTTCATAACCTTAGCCCACATAAGCGGGGTCAACATCTCAAATCAAATCCGGGTTCTGACGTCGCTGAGCATGGCTTTAACTGCGTGTTGCTTTTTGTTGCTTCTAAACCTTTTTCGACGTGTTCCGCGTTTCTTTAATCCAGAGGACATCGTTGATAGTGTTAAAACGAATGCGCTCAGCGAGAACCGACCAAAGGAAAATGCAGAACTTGTCGAGATCTTAGGAGATGTTATAAGAAAAGAAGCGCTGCAGGGAAATATTGACGTGGCCAGCGACGCGTTAACGGCGCTTGAAGAGGTCTCGGTCTACAACTTTAAGAATCGCCGAGAAGGGTTCAATGATGTTGTGCTAGAACAGCTGTTTGAAATTTCACGGACCGCAATCAGAATCGACGATACAAATACGTCGAATGAGGTAGTCGAAGCGATGCACGTTTTCTGTGAGGCTACCATAGAGGTAGATAGTCAATATCTCGGTGGCTTCAGATATTTGAGAGATATTGGCACACTCGCGCTTGATCGCGCAAAAGGGGTCGTCCACTCCCAACTGTTGTTGTCAGTGTCTCACCTTTTTAGCGAGTTGATATTATCTGCAAAAGAAAAAGATCGAAACACACACGCTATGTTTTCAATCATGCAATTCTTCATCTTAGGGAGTTTCTATAATTCCAATCACGAGTCTATCGCAAACCACATAATTGAGGATATCACATCGGTTTGCTCGCAAAAAGAAGTTGAAGTCGCTTATACCGGGTTGATAGAGAAAAAAGAGACATTAAGATCATATTTTGGAGGAAAAGACCCCCAACACGCCCTTAGTGACTTTTACGACGTTTTGATGGCGTGATTGCCCATTCAAGCAGTTATAATTTTACGTCGGGAATATGACGTTTATCCGCGCACTTAATATCGTACAACTCTGCTTTGGCCTTACCGATTGGGCACTCAGAAGAGTGCTTCTCTCCACAATGAAGACAAGCGTTCTCTAAAGCATCGAGTGCGTCACTCACCTGGTCAAAGGAAACCTCTTTTCCGCTGTATTTCCAGATAGTCAAACGATCACCTTTCCGTATAGGTTATTTTAATTATATGGTGTTTAGAACATAAAGAAGCAAGGTGATTTCGATGGTTCACATAGAAGTGAAAATGGTTGAAGAAATGCGAGCAGCTTGTATATTCCACGACGGTGCTGTTGCAGCGATAGGCGATGATATGGGGCGTATTATAGGTGAGCTGATGGAATGGGTGATGAAGCGCGGTGTGAAAATGGCAGGGCCCCCATTCGCGGTCTATCACAGCAGCCCTGAAGATATGGCACGAGGTGAAATGCAGTTTGAAGTGGGCATCGCCTTTGTCGGAGAGGCCCAAGAGGAGGGCAATATCCGGATTAAAACATTCCCAGCGCAGAATGTACTCTCAGCGATCCATAAAGGACCGTATAGCCACATAGCGCCTGTTTATGCAGCATTAATGGAATATGCTACGAAAAACGGATACGAGGTAATCGGCCCACCAATGGAACTGTGGCTAACGAATCCTATGGAAGTGGCAGAAAGCGAATTGCTAACAGAAGTGCGCTTCCCCGTGGCAAAGGGATAAGCGAACTTGTGTTTTTGTGCGTTTCTTATTCGATCAACTCTTCACGATCGTACTAAAGTAGGTTTGCGAGAATTTATCCTATTTTCAAAGTCGTCCACGTTCTAGCATAAAAACTACAAGTGATCTCACTGTTTTCCTACCGTGAAGAGACATTCGTACCAGTTTGAATCGTATGGTAACTTGGAGGGGTACTGGTAGGAGCATTTCCCGTATCTTCGATGAACTCGCTAGATAAGCGTTTCATAGAAGGCTAAGATAGCGTTTAAGAAGGAATTAATCGCTATGAGCTTTTTAGATCCTGTGGACTCTACTGAGCAATGCAGTATGAACTATTATGGGTTCGCACATCCCTTAGGTCATACTAGGGTAAGGTTGCTTCCTACTTGGGTATGGCTCATTGAGGATCATAGGTCGCTTCTATTATGTTAAATCGAGAATAACCCTCATCTGGGCATTTCAAAAGCTTACGCAGCCTTCCACTCAAAGGTTTCCGTTATTTCCTGTGCAACGGTTTGGTAGGTAGAGGTGAAACCAATGTTTTGAAGCGCACGAATCGTAAAAATAGCAAACTAATAAGGTCCTTTAAGTATTTTATGGTTATTTTGAGTCATCTAAGTCACATAGGGCTCACAGTGGCTTTCTTTAGCATCGCTCGCTGGACGCATGTGAGACGGCAGTCGAAATGGAGCTAGAAACTATTTAAAATGACATCACGGCGCCCGTTGAAATCTGCTTCCAATGGAGCATTAGCGACTTAGGGACTTGTGTGTAGAAATACGCTGGACTTCGCGCATTTGTAAAAAGAAAGGCACCTGGCCTATAGAAAACCTTCATTTCTAGTCCAGATTTCCAAACGGAAGTCAAAATGGAACCGAAATCGTTAAATATAACTCCTGCAGTGTTTAATTTGTCGATGCTGGAGAGCGAGGGCCCGCTGCGTGGCCCTACCTCGAACCGTCTTTTAAATGCATGCGGCGGACCCCGCTCCGTGTTGACTACGAAGTTCTAATGGATACCTCTTAAAAGCGTATATAGCATCTTAAATCACGTTTAGTGTTCATATAGCTCAATTAGCAATTGAAGAGCTTATCCAGTTTTTTGTACTGTTCCAATACCTGTGATTTGCTTGTGTACTTCAGGGCTACCGTGGTACCTCACAGAACCAGTACCTGTTATGCTGACGTCTAAGCTTTTCGTCACTGTCACGTCAGCTGAACCAGCTCCTTCTATTCTAATTGAAGTCGTGTCGGTTGCGAGTTCGGAACTTCTTAGACTTCCCACGCCGGTTAATACGGCGGTGTGATTAGTGGCGTTGCCACGCAAGTTTGCGGTACCTGCGCCCGAAATCCGCGTTGTGAGTTGCGTTGTGTTTAGATTGATGGTGAACGTGCCGGCACCGTGCAGTGTAAGGTTCAACGCGTTTGTGGTCAGCAGAGAGTCGCTTATTACGGTTCCTGCCCCGTCATTGTTTATCCCATCGATAGCTGAGAGCGACACGTAGACGTTGATAGGTTCGGTCGTGACTATCGGCTTCGCAGCGTCTACCGTTAAGATGCCGTCCGAGACCTCCGTTCGAATGCGCGAAATAACGTCGCTTTCTGCCTCAACTTTCACCGACTGCGCATCGCTTTGGGTCACGCGTAGCGTGCCTGGAACAGCAAAGTTGATGCTCGTAAACGTAGCGACGTTCCTTGTTTCTGTAGCCATTGTCCCAGATACTTTGCTTTGGTTTGTTACGATCTGAACGCACCCGCTAATGAGAATCACGCTTGTTAGTGCTACTGTTAACATGTATGCTGCCTTCATTCTCGCTACCCCTACCTGACTTTGTGCTAGTGCGTTTGAAATCTATTTAGGGATTTCGAAAGAGTACGAATCATTCACACTGGCAATTTCAAAACAAACCGGGCGCCGCGTCCTTCGTAGTTCTCCATTATGATCGCGCCATCGTGTAACTCGACAATGGGCTTGCAGACAGCAAGGCCAAGGCCGGTGCCTTTTGCTTTATTCGTAAAAAGGGGGCTGAAAAGCGTATCTTTGATATCATCGCGAATATCGACGCCGGAGTCTTCCACGGTAATGCATTCCGCTCNTCAGAGCTAGCTGTNGTGATCGCAAGAGTTCACCCCGTTAGCATCGTTTGGATTGCATTAAGGATAAGATTCGCAAAAACGCGTTGCACAAGCTGAGTATACTTGCACGCTCAGTTCTGATCAAATCTGCAGCCATTGCAAGTCTCAAATTCAAGCGCTTTGTGAATCATAGTTAAGCAAATGGCCGTCCTTCTTTAATCATCAAGAAGGCCATTTCTGTGAATAAAAATTAATAGCATTAAGCATCTGGATTATTGGAGTATACGCATGGATGACGCTATAGATTACGTATTTGAGGCGCTTTTCGCTCTTACCGACTTGCGAGTGCTACTTCGCGAGACCGCCCCTTCACATAAGTTCAATGAGGAGCAGCTGTCGCAGGCCCGCGAAGCTCTCGCAAGAGCAAAAAACGCGCTTGAAGAGCTTGAAGAGGAGCTTCAAGAATGAAAATCGCGGGGAACATACCCATCCGAGAGGTCGAGGAGCGCTACATCAACATCCAGCCGATCCAAGCAGCAGGCCGTTTGACTGCGGAGGCTATGAAGGCGCTCATCGTCTACGGCGACGGTTACTCGACTTGTGATCAATGTCGTAAGCCCTTTAGACTCGATAAAATCACCAAGCCACCCATCGCCGAGTTCCACAACGATCTCGCTCGGTTCCTCGGCATGGATGAAGCGCGTGTCACGCCGGGCGCACGGCGCGCGTTTCAAGCCGTTTGCCTAGCACTCGTTAATAAAGGTGATACGGTTTTGGTCTCAGCTCTCGGACACTACACCGAATTTCTCGCCGTTGAAAACGCTAAGGCCACAGTTCGCGAAGTTCCTGCAAATGAAGCTAATATTATCACGGGCGACGCTATAGCGCAAAAAATCGAAGAGGTCACGCGTGAAAACGGNTGCTCGCCAGCCCTCGTCATGCTCGATCACTTCGACTACTCGCTCGCAAACGAGCATGATATTGCTGGAGCAGCGAAAGCAGCTCATCAGTATAATATCCCTATTTTGTACAACGGTGCGTATACCGTTGGCATAAAACCTGTTAATGGAAAAGCACTCGGCGTAGACTTCGTCGTTGGCAGCGGACACAAGTCGATGGCGTCGCCCGCGCCAAGTGGTGTGTTGGCAACGACGAGCGAGTACGCCGACACCGTGTTCAGCACGACACAGATGATCGGTGACCTGACTGGAAGGCAGTTTGGCATTAAAGAGGTTCAGATGCTCGGCTGTACGCTTATGGGGGGCAACATCCTTGCCATGATGGCGTCTTTTCCGATTGTGAAGCATCGCGTTAAAGAATGGGATGAGTATGTCACGAAGTCGAATTATGTAGTAGACACGCTCCTCGGCATAACGGGGAACACGTGCGTCAGCGAATACCCGCGCAAGCATACTTTGACTAAGGTGGACACAACCGGAAGCTTTGACACCGTCGCGCGGACACACAAACGAAGAGGCTTTTTCTTTAGCGACGAATTGAAGCAGCGAGGCATTATCGGGGCTTTTGCTGGCGCGACGCGCGCGTGGAAGTTCAACACATATGGCTTGAGCTGGGACCAGACACGCCACGTCGCAGATGCCTTTAACGAAGTCGCTAGAAAGTATGAGTTGTTGTAGTTAACCACGAGCTACAGTAGCTTCGGCGAACGCCCAGCGGTTCACCACGTCTCTTGCTTTGTCGGTTCGGCTACAATTTACTCTTTAACAACTCGTGCAGCTGTTCTGCACCGACAATCTCGGTTTGGGCTAGATCCCATTCGGCAGGATACATGACAAACGGACTACATTGGGTGCCGCCTAACCCCCCGTGACTCCCGATCAACTCTTCGAATGCGGCGACTTCGTCGCTGTCAGGGTCGTAGACACTGTTGATTAGAATATCTGGTGCGTAACGAAATCCGTCAGTNCGTCTTAGATGATCCGCAGCGCGTGGTCCGAAACTGACGAGTGGACNCTCTCCTTCGCAACGGTCGTCGCGCAGAAAATGCGTGCCTTTTGCGCCGAAGACGATGGGTCCGTGAGCCTGCGATCGCACCATGACGAAACCTATCCATTCTTGGCTGACAAGTCCCGGAATTAACAAGGGAAATGTGCCACTAATCTCTTCGTAGCTCACACGCTCCCGCCAATCTGTCAGATAGACGAGACCCAAATTGCCCGAAGCCAACACGATAACCTGTGCCCCTTCAGCAGATGTGGCGTGCCTGCGCCGTTTACGTCTGACTGCGTCAACCACAGGCGTGGCCTTTTGGACCACGTATTCTTTTCGTCGAACGATAGGGTCAGCTACGACCTCGCCAAAGTGGTCTTGATTTGAGTCAAGAGCGCTAAATACGTTGACTCTTTCATCGATTAGTTTCCTCACGAGGCTTTCGAGATTGAAGCCACATCGCTGCTTAAACGTAGCTCCGTTTGCTTGGCCGTGATCAGAGAGCACGACCAACTGGTAAGGGCGCGGAGCATAGCTTGTCGCCTGTTCAAGCCTGTGAAACTGCTTATCTAACTGCTTGAGCGCGCGAAACGAGGCGCTGTCNGCGATGCCGTTGTGATGCGCTATTTCGTCGTACGCTACGTAGGTGGCATAAGCAACGTCAGCTCGCCCTGAAATAAGGTCTCCGACTAACGTGTCAGTAGTGGTCTCACGCAAAAAAACGTTCGCGGCGGCGCGCGTCAAGTAGTAAATAAACAGCCCCTTGTGCAAGCGCGGCTTGACGTTCAAGATGAGTTGTCGCATACGACCAAAGAACTCGTCGAGGACGTCCCAGAAAAAAAGTGCGATAATGCGCGGGAAGTTCGAAGGATTCGAGTAGAAAAAGAGCCAAGACTTACTGTAGAAGCGTTTCATATCCTTCAATCGACTATAGGTGAAAATATTGTCCTTAGCGTCTCCTGAAAAGAGGTTTGTGCGACTCGCGCCGTTTTTCGCCAAAAGTCCCTGCCCGTCCGAAATTCGCGCTTCAATCTCAGGCGCATCAGAGAGGCCGGTGGATACCATGATTCTGTTGTTGTGTTCTTTCTCCACCCAACGAAATGCGGGAAGATCTTGATTGTGCCCGTGCAAGATGCCCGCTTGGCTGGCACCGGTCTGACTGGATAAGTCGGTTTCCCACGAGGTAATGTTATGGGTTCCCCGTTCAAGCCAACTGGCGAGCGTCGGTAAATATCCCTTGCGGATTGCCTTGCGGAGCACCGATTCAGCAAGACCGTCGATCTCCAGAAATATTGTACCGACCTGCTCCGTCTGAATCCCCCCCGCCTTTTTGACCTCCCTGCTTAAGATGTTGCGGTAATACCACGCATCATCATTATTCGTCAGGAGGCTTGCGAGAATAACGTTTATTGCTGCCAAGCCGATTGGGGTTAAAATGAGCGCCCCCAGTCCTTCGACGCTGGCACCTGGTACTAATTTGCTCGTGAGCCAAACCAGCAACGCATTCAGCAGCAACGCTCCTATACCAAAGGTGTAAGTCAGGAACCGCAGCGTGGATCGGGTGAGAATTGGCCATAGGATTGCATTTACAATTCCTAGCACCACCACGAAGGCAAATGCTGCCGCAAAACTGTCGACGCTGAGTCCGGGAATAAAGTGTATCAGGAGGAGGAGGCCAAAGGCCTCGCAGATCCAAATCACGAAGGTTCTAGAAACGTAGCGAAAATAACGCTTCGTTTTGTTTTCCATTTAAGCCCCACCTGAGCACGCTAACGTAAAAATTGTGATCTCAGGTGGACAGTTGACCCGCAGCCAAAACACGTTTGTTCCAAGACCACGAGTCGTGTAATGGACCATGTCGCCGACTTGATATCGACCCAGCGGGTATTTCTTAGCATGAGGCGCCTTCACTAACGTCCCGATGCTAGGGATGATGAATTGGCCACCGTGCGAATGACCCGAGATCTGTAGGCTAAATCGTCCTGTCGTTGCGCTCACGTCAGCAAANTCCGGTTCATGAGCCAACAGGATTGCGGGACCCGNGGGCGGAAGTTTGTTAAGCACGACGTCCAAGCGATGTTTGTGGAGCATGACGCTATCGACGCCGGCGAAGTGTAGCAGGGCATCTCCTCGATGGAGCGTGTAAACGTCATTACTAAGGTCGACGATATTGCTTTGCTTCAATATCGCTCGAACTGCTGCCTCGCCGACCCAGTGATCGTGATTCCCGAGAACTGCGAGGCTCACATCCTTTGGGGTTAGTTTAGTAAGGCAGGCAATCATCTCCGTGGAATACTGATCAACCTCATATGAGAAGAGATCGCCAATAATAGCAACCAGATCGGGGTGCTGCTGATTGATAATTCCAATTACGCCGTCCAAACGTTTCGGGGTGAGCCATTGACCTAAATGGATGTCTGCAATACTTGCAATCCTGTAACCGTCAAAGGCAGGACGTAGGTTGGGTACGGTCACGTATACGTGCTCGATCTGAAAGACACTAGGCTCAAACCCATCGCGTCCCACTTTTTCAGATAACCTTGTCATTGCTATCTGTAGGTTTCGCCGAAAAGCGAGGTCTGTCACGTGGCGTCGTTTCTTCATTATCTACTCTGCGTGAGTTGCGTTGCGCTAATCGTGTCCATTGATATATACCGGAGCTTGTGTTATAAGAGTATTTCAAAGTTTTTTGACCAGTTAGTCCTCGATAAGCGGATATGCTGCTAAATAAGTTTTAGCGTGGATCGACAGGCTATTTGCCAAGATTCTGCGATCTGGTCACGATCAAACGCCTCAGCAACAAACGGCCCTCAAATAATTTAGCGTTAGAAAGGGCGGCGTAACGATACTTCGCACTATCGTTGCTACGCAGTCTGAAGCACGTGTTCTCAAAGCGCTCTTTGAAAAGAACCTACAATCTAGAGCAACGCGGAAAAAAGGCGCGAAATTGACTCTTTTACTTTAACTCTTGAGGACCGGGTAGCGTAACGTTGAGCGGTTAGCTCTGTGCAAACTTCTAGATCTTTTTCAAACGCCTCTTTCAAGGATCGGGCAACTGTTTCATCATAAACAATTGCGTTGGTCTCAAAATTCAACCCGAAGCTCCGTAAATCCCAGTTTGCACTCCCCACTGACGCAGCGACCTCATCCACTACGATCGTCTTTGCGTGAAGGAACCCATTTTCGTATGTATATGCTCGTACTCCTGATTCGAGCAGCTGCCCCACGAAGGAAAGCCCTGCCCAATAGACAAAGAGATGATCAGGCCGGTTCGGAATCATAATCCGCACGTCAAGTCCAGACAGTGCTGCAATCCGCAGCGCGTCGCGCACGCTGTCATCAGGGATAAAATAGGGCGTCTGAAGATAGACTGTCTCAGTTGCGGAATTGATCATCTTAAGGTAAGCCTCTTTTATGGGGTTCCAGTAGGTATCTGGCCCCCCTGAGACTACCTGCNCCGCAGCTCCGGAAGATGTCGCGATATCAGGGAAATAGCGATGCTGGTACACCTGTCGCTCCCCTTTTGTCGCATAGTTCCAATCAAAGAAGAAGCGAAGCTGACAGGCCAAAGCTGCATCGCCTTCGATCCGTACGGCGGCGTCGCGCCAGTATCCCCATTTCTTAACTTTACCGAGATATTCGTCACCAATGTTGAATCCCCCAACAAAGGCGGTCTTTCCATCGATGACCGCAATTTTTCGGTGATTCCTAAAATTCGACCGCAGGTTCAGAAAGCGTATGCGTGAAGGGAAAAAGAACGCAACCTGCCCGCCCGCACTCTTTAGGTTACAAAAGAAATTTCGCGGTAGCCGAGCACAGCCGAGGCCGTCGCACAAAACTCTAACTTCGACGCCTGCCGATGCACGCTCGGTAAGCACGTCTCGAAGCTCGTGGCTGAGTCCGTCATCCCTCCAAATATAGTATTCGAGGTGGACATGATCGCGCGCTCCTTTGATTGCGGCAACAAGGTCAGCAAATTTTTCACTGCCGTCAGTGTAAGGTTTAATCTGGTTGTTCGTCGAAAGCATCGAACCGTTGTCCTCAATAAGCATCAAAATCATGCGGCGGAAGACGCTAGACAAGTGATTAAGGGCCGGAATCTCGCGCGTTTTCAATTCGCTTTTCTGCTGTTCGATAAGGGCTCTTAAAGCCTCATCTGCGTCCTGCTTAATTCGAAACATCTTCTTTTTGCGATAATTCTGACCAAGGAAGACGTAAAGGACAAACCCTAAAACCGGCAAGAAAAAGAGCACCATTAGCCATGCCCATATGACTGCGGGATTTTTTCTTTCGACGAAGACGACAGTAATAGCGAAAAGAAGATCCGAGATAAGAATTGCGATCAGTATGAGATCAGTAATACTCATGTTTTCTTTTGAGGACTCGTCCGCGAGAGGGCGCTGTGGCCATGGTTTCAATGGTTTCAGAGCAGATATTCTCTTTGATTATGTTCGTGGAGCACTGCTCGCTATGCAAGTGGCAGCTGAGCCGTGAGTCTGAGGAGCCCCATTTTGCCAGACGATTGGCACTTTGTTCATAATAATAAGCCCTATCAACATCTTCCGACTGGATCGGCCCGAGCCGCCGAAACTACTTCGGCATCAATGCTCAGTGAACGTATCATTCAGAAAGGAGTTGATCCAGTCATTCAACAGCTAAGGCTGCTCAAGCAGGTGAGCAACAAGGGCTCCGAATTTGCGCGCGCTCTGTTCATCAAGCTTGTTGACTTGCTTAATCGGTACCCCTATAAGTTTAGCAAAATCCTCTATGAGCTTCCTGTCCGTATCGGAGAGCTTGTTAACGTCGAGATATCCCCCAAACACCTCGATTGCTCGAACGCGCCCTTCAGCGCGCTCTTGCAAGTCTGCCACGTACCGATGCACGAGCTCGTCTTTAGGCACTGCCCCGTAGTCGACGCAGACAACGAAAAGTGCCACGTCTTTGTCGTTTAATTGATCGCGGTTAGCGGCAAGGAAGTTCACCACACTAGGCAGCGGATGTTCTTCGTAAATCGGAGAACCGATCACGATGAAGTCGAAACCGCCCGGATCAGCTTCGGCGACGTTCCGTACAACCACGTCGACGTGTCCTTTGCTCGCTGCTCCTTCAGCTATCCACCGAGCAACTGTTTTCGTGGAGCCGTATCGGGTGTCGTAAATGATTAGAACGCGAGCCATACCGCCTGTTACACCGTCCGCATGAGTTCCAGCAATCACGCGTGCAGCTTCTTTAGGAGCCACGCCATATTCTTGCCAAGGGTGGTCATCGTCGCCAAGCCCTCCACGTCATTTTCCGCCTCACCAACCGCATGGCCGATCCCGATATTCCAGTAGCTCGATCCGGGAATGATCATCTGACTGATAAGAAAGAAGTGATTGATCGAGTCGAAAGCGTGTATAGCACCAGCTCGTCTCACAGCAACGACTGCCGCACCGACTTTGCGCTGAAACGTGTCGTCATTTGCCCGAGCCACGAAGCCAGCTCGCTCAATAAGCGCTTTAAGTCCAGACGAGAGGTCAGCAAAGTAAGTTGGCGAACCCAGAATTATCCCGTCCGCTTCGAACATCTTAGCGAGGTAATCGTTCATTGAATCGCTAGTTACAGCGCAGCGCTGATCTTGGTTCTCCTTGCACTTGGAGCATGCGATACAGCCTTGGAGCTGTGTTCCTGCAAGCTGAATAAGCTCGGTCTCGATCCCTTCTTTTTCGAGTTCGCCAAGCACCTGCTTAATAAGAATGGCTGTGTTGCCATCCTTGCGCGCACTGCCGTTAAAAGCTATAACCTTTATTGAAATTCCTCCTTTTTCCTGAGGTCTAGTGAACGACCCTTCATGACCAGCACGGAAAGACTCCTTATAATTGTTACGTTGATAATCTGTAGCAGTAGGAAGCAAAGCCTATTGAGGTTGTGTGCTATTTGTAGCAAAAAAAACAACGCTGAAGTCTCTAGAATCTTGTCTGGCTGTTTTCGAAGAAGCGTCGCGCTAAAAAAAGATCCAGGCGCTTCACGCAGTTCAACTGTTATGTGAAGCTGTAGTCACTCTGAGGACGACTGCCTTAAAGTCTAAACCTACCTCTTGCGCTTAAAGTTTTAGCTTGAAATCTTGCTTTCGGCAGGCCATACCTCTTGTTTTGCCGTGTGTTCATTTTTTTCGATGCAAAACGGACATAAGGTGTAGCCATTAAAAGGGTTCATTCGTACCGGCTTGCCACAGCAGGTACATATTAACATTTCTGCCTCGGTCATATAGATAGCCCCCCCTTATGCGGCGATTTAATTCTGTTGAGGATTACTGGTTTAATCGACTACTCACATTTAAGCTTTTCGAAGTTCAGCGTTTTCGCGACCAAAAAACGTTAATCGAGGCATTTTTCAGCCACTGCAG
>Ga0031654_10000232_pt1 | contig 13243 bp, 10 predicted proteins | sample FrelakmetCRP12CR_FD_55268 | JGI IMG/M metagenome (GOLD analysis project Ga0031654, IMG submission 55268) | Freshwater lake sediment microbial communities from the University of Notre Dame, USA, for methane emissions studies - CRP12 CR | ecosystem: Environmental > Aquatic > Freshwater > Lake >...
CGGCGACGCGTTTGCCTCCGGCGGCAGCGTCGGCTACGACCACAAGAAGATGGCCATCACCGCGCGCGGCGCGTGGGAAAGTGTCAAGCGTCACTTTCGCGAGATGGGCATCGACACCCAGACGACCGCGTTCGCGGTTGCCGGCATCGGCGACATGTCGGGCGACGTGTTCGGCAACGGCATGCTGCTGTCCAAGTACATCAAGCTGGTCGCGGCGTTCGATCACCGCCACATCTTTCTGGACCCCACGCCCGATCCCGCAAAAAGCTTCGCCGAGCGCAAGCGCCTCTTCGACCTGCCGCGCTCGTCCTGGGCTGACTACAACGCCGAGCTGATCTCCGCCGGCGGCGGCTTCTGGCCGCGCTCGGCCAAGAGCGTGCCGATCTCGCCGCAGGTGCGCGCCGCACTCGGCATCGAGGCCGAGCAAATGACACCGACCGAACTCGTGACAGCGATCCTGAAGGCGCCGGTCGACCTGCTCTACAACGGCGGCATTGGCACCTACATCAAGGCCGAAGCCGAATCGCACGCCGAGGTCGGCGACCGCGCCAACGACTCGCTGCGCATCAACGGGCGCGACCTGCGCTGCAAGGTGGTGGCCGAGGGCGGCAACCTCGGCTGCACGCAGCGTGGCCGCATCGAAGCCGCATCAAACGGCGTGCGCATCTACACCGATGCGATCGACAACTCGGCCGGTGTCGACACCTCGGACCACGAGGTCAACATCAAGATCCTGCTGGGACTCGCGATCGCCGACGGCGAGATGACCGAGAAACAGCGTAACGTGCTGCTCGCCGAGATGACCGACGATGTCGCTGGACTCGTGCTGCGCGACAACTATTTCCAGACCCAGGCGCTGTCGATCGCCGGCCGCCTCGGCGTGCGCTTGCTCGATCAGCAGACGCGCTTCATCCGCTACCTCGAAAAGCGCGGTCGGCTGAACCGCGCGATCGAATACCTGCCGACCGACGACGAAATCGAGGAGCGCAAGGCCAAGGGCCGCGGACTGACCAGCCCTGAACTTGCGGTGCTGCTCGCCTACTGCAAGATGTGGCTGTTCGATGAGCTGCTCGCGTCCGACGTGCCCGAAGACCCGTGGATCGAGAGCGCGCTCGCGCGCTACTTTCCGCGCAAGCTGGTCGAGAAGTTCGGTACCTGGATCCCGCGCCATCCGCTCAAGCGCGAGATCGTCGCCACGCACGTGCTCAACAGCATGGTCAATCGCGTCGGCTCGACCTTCGTGCATCGCCTGTCGGAAATGGCGGGTGCGCGGCCGCCGGAGGTCGTGCGCGCGTACCTACTGACGCGCGAGGTGTTCAGCTACGTGCCGCTGTGGCAGCAGATCGAGGCGCTCGACAACAGGATCCCCGACAGTGTCCAGGCCGACATGATTCTCGAAGCAGGCCGGCTGATCACACGGGCAGTCACGTGGTTCACACGCTCGCGCCGCCTCGCGGAGTCGATGGAAGCCACTTTCAAGCGACTTGCGCCAGCCGTCGAGGCGATGCGCGCGCGACTCGCGTCGAGCGCACAGGCATCGCACAAAGCAACCGGGTGGGTGCAGGCCGGGGTGCCTGCGGGGCTCGCCGCCAACGTCGCCATGATGGAAGGCTTGTACGCCGCGCTCGACGTGGCCGAAGTGGCCGAGAGCACGCGCCGGCCATTGGACGAAGTCGCAGAAGTGCACGCCAGCATCGCCGCGCAACTCGGACTGACGCGCCTGCGCGCGCAGATCAACACACTGCCCGCCGACAGCTACTGGCAAAGCCTCGCGAAGGCCGCACTGGGCGACGATCTCGCGGGGCTGCAACGTGCGATCGCGATGGATGCGGTCAACCAGGACGGCGACGGCGCAGCAGCAAGATTGGCGAAATGGGAGTCGCGCAATGCCGGGGCACTGGAACGCGCGAAGCGATTGCTCGCCGAGTTCGGCGACAAGGGCGCCGACCTGGCGATGCTGTCGGTCGCGCTGCGGGAGTTGCGCAATCTCGCATAGCGCGGTGCTGAAGCTTGAGGCGCTGGTCTTCGTTGTTGATGGTTGCGACGGCGCGGAACGCGATGCGCCATCCAGGGGAATCGCGATCCTTCGCCCGGACGACATCGGCGCCTAGGCTCAGTAGCGGTCGGTCAGTATGCGCGCCCGGCGGGCTGGACCCGGCCATGACTGGCCATTCCCGGCTTAAGAAGATCACGTCGGGAACGACCGGTCCCAAGGTAGAGCAGACGTAGCTCAACGTCGCGCGCGCAGTGACGAAGTCTCCCAAGCGGCCCTTCAAAGATTCGTGAGGCCAGCCGGCACGAAAAGCTGGTCGAACATCAGCCCGCTAGGGGATCGAAGTGGCGCTCTCGACCCCAAGCAGACATGGTCACGGTCAAACCGCTCGCGGCAACCCGGTCATTGACGGACTTTGTTCGCGATCGGGAATACCCCCGCTTCCCTTCATGACGAGAAAGAACCCCATTGAGCCTAGAGCGACAAGCGAATCTGCGACGGGTATACGCCGTCCTTGTGGTCGACCCACTCGAATCCGTCCGTCAGGTCACTCTTCTGCTAGCGCGCTCCTACCTGCCGTACGTTGCCGTGAAAGAGGCCTTTCCCAGCAACGCAGGGCCTACGCCCTTGTTGATGACAAAGCTGTACAGCCCTGCCGTGCCGGTCTTCGGGATTCCACCTGCCACTGCCAGTTGGTCGACAGAAAGAGCATAGAGAGTGAACACGTAGCGATGCGGCGCATCCCCTTGCGGCGGACACGGTCCGCCGTAGTTGCCGTTTACCCCCGTCGCTCCCGTATCAAAGAAGTCCGTATTTCCACCATAGGCGCCCGCAGGCAGAGTCGATGCACTGTTGCCCGCCCCTTGTGCCAATCCGGTCGCGGTCGGGGGGATGTCGTAGACGGCCCAGTGCCAAAAGCCGCTTGCCGTCGGCGCGTCAGGGTCGTGTATCTGCAGAGCCAGCGATTTCGTGCCCGCCGGAATATTGCTCCATATGAGCGCAGGCGATATGTTCCCCCCCGTGCAACCGAATCCATTAAGAATGTATTTGCTGGCGAAGGTGTTCCCGGCCAGATCAGGGCTGGAAAGGGTGAAGACCGGGGCCTGTGCTTGTGCATCACTGCCCCCACATCCTGAGAGCACTGATGTCGCGGCGGCCACCGATGCGGCCATCAAGAATATGAATTGTTTGTGTTACATGCCTTGTCTCCTAGGTTTGGTGGTTTGAGTCGGTTGACGCACACGCTCGAAGCGCCCACCTACGGGTAGGTAGTTCAACCATCCCGAACCANGTATCACGGCGCGCACAAGTCGTGGCAATCGCGTTTTTGCATCGTTCCTTTCCCAACCAAAGGCGGAGAACCAGGAACGCGCCAATCCCTAGCCTATTCCGTTGAAGAACTCGGAATTCGGTCTGACTCGAAGATCCGTCTACCGCCAATGCAAGCAGGGATGTCGTTGCATGGATGTGCTCGCGTTCACCAGGGCGGTCTTGGTTGAATCTTTCGCGGGGCATCGCGGTCCGCCACGCTCATGAATTCTCGTCGCCTCCACGAACCTGAAATTTCTTCATCGCGGCGGAAATTGGCGTCTTTCAACAGAATGGGCCGCAGGGCGAAAGGCGCGCGGTCGACCTGGAACCGTCCATCGTATGCAAGCAAAGTCAACGGCGAAGGCGCTCACTCTTCCACGAGTGGATAGCCAGCCTTCGCCCAGTCGCTGATCTTCATATCCACGGCGATGACATTGCTGAAACCGAGGTCTTGGAGACTCTTGGCGGCGAGGACGCAGCGAATGCCGGCGCCGCAATATAGGGTCATGCGTTTCGCCATGTCCGTATTTTGAGGAAAGCCCACGAGCGTCCAAATGGCGATCTCGATCTGACCGCGCGGGACGTTGATCGCGGTCGGTATGTGTCCAGAAGCAAATTCTGCCGGTTCACGCACGTCGATGATCAGCCCAAGGTCTTCATTGCCGTCGAGCGCGGCCTTGAATTTGGCCATGTCGATCGTCTTGATCTGCGCCTTGGTCTTGGCGACGAGTTCGACGACGGCGGGCGGAATCGTCTGCGCCGTGACCACGCCGCAAAAAGACAGGCAGATCCCAAGCAGCAGGGCGAAAATAACTGACGTCGGCTTGATTCGCATGGTTTGTACCTGCAAGAGATAGGCAGACCCGCCATCGCGGCAACTGCTGCAGTTGCAGAGACGACGATTGCGTCGGAATCACTCCCATCGATCACCGGCATCGGTCCTTCGCTTCAGCCGTCGTTCACTGCGGGTCGTTCTGCGGGCGGGAGCCCCGCCGTGCCCGAACGATGTCCGCCTTGGCGCGATTCTGAAGTTGGGCTCCAACGTCTGGAATTGGCCGAGCCTGTTTAAGAACGCCTCATCGCACCAGACTGCGCCAGCGCATCTGGCGCGGCCGGTCAGATGAGGCGATTCATTCTAGGCGATGACCGAACCCAGTTCACGTCGCTGCCCGAGTGCCCTGGCGACTACGTCGGACAAGACAATCCGGCGCCCGTGGTCGAGGCCCACGTCGAGCAACTCGATCTGCGCCAATTCGGATTCGAAGGCATCGATCCGCTGGCCACGGGCCGACCGTCGTATCACCCCGCGCTGCTGCTGAAGATCTGCATCTACGGCTATCCGAGTCGTATCCAGTCCAGCCGCGGGCTCGAGCACGAGACGCAGCGCCGGGTCGAACTCATGTGGCGGATCGGCCGGCTGATGCCGGACTTCAAGACCATTGCCGACTTCCGCGAGGCCAGCGGGCCGGCGAGCGCGCCGAGAAGACCGCCAAGGATCATGGCTGATCCATCAAATCAGCCGGGGGGTCAACCCAAACAATGCCTCCAGAGCGCGCCCCATATCACCTCGGGAACCTTCTAAAGGAACGTCTCGGCGATGCGCACAGTGCCGACATGGCCGACATATTCGAATTTCATCTCAAGCCATCCCTGCGCGGTCGCGCGGCCGAGCGCGAACAGCTCGGCCAGGAAGTCCTTCGACGTGTTGTACTTGCTGCTGGCGCCGTAGGTTTGCATTTTCTCCTCGGCGCCGATCATGTGCAGGTAGATGCGCTTGTACCGGCTGGGATCGATGCGCTTCTCGGTCAGCAGGCGCTGCACGAATTCGATCTGGCGCATCTCGTGCAGCAGCGATGCATTGAAGCTGATCTCGCTGGCACGATCGATGATCTCCTGCGCGGTATCGGGGAGGTTCGCGCGCGACAGCGGATTGATCTGCACCAGCAGCAGGTCCTTCGCCTTGGTCGCGTACCAGAGCGGCCAGAGCGCCGGATTGCCCATGTAGCCGCCGTCCCAGTAATGCTCGCCCTGCACCTCAACCGCCTGGAACGCGAACGGCAGGCAGGCCGAGGCAAGCAGCATGTCGAGATCGATCTCATGCTCGCGGAAAATGCGAACGCGTCCGGTGCGCACGTTGGTGGCGCAAACGAAAAGCTTGAACGGCGCTCTTGCGCGCAGTTGATCGAACTGGATCAACGGTTCGAGCACCGTGCGCAGCGGGTTGTAGTTGAGCGGATTGAGCTGGTACGGCGAGTAGAGCTGCGACAGCAGTTCGAACCACAGCAGCATCGGGTTGCCCAGACTATTGCTCGGCAAGCCAGCCCATCGGGCTGCCAGCGCAAATGCGTCGGGCCGCGTGCCCATTGCCTTCCAGAACGTCTGCAACGCCACACGCGCCGATTCACGCGGGTCGCGCCGCGCCCTTAGGCCGTCGAGCCAACCGTCAGCCATCACGACCGCGTTCATGGCGCCCGCGCTCGCACCCGTGACGCCGTCGAACTCGAAGCGCCCGTCCTCGAGCAGCGCATCGAGCACGCCCCAGGTGAACGCGCCGTGCGAACCGCCGCCTTGCAGCGCAAGGTTGATGCGTTTGATGTCCTTCCTCATTTCCAGTCCCCGCGCAGCGTGGCCACCATCGCCTGCAGATGGGCCGGCGTCGCCTCGTTCGGCGCGACGGGCACGCCGACGCTGATACCGATCTGCGACAGCAGTCCGCGCCGGAACGGCTGCGTCATCGCCGCCCCGCTGATGCGCGAAAAGTACGAACCCCAGAAGCCCTGCAGCGCAACCGGGACGACCGGCACCGGATCGCGCTCGAGGATGCGCGTGATGCCGGGCCGGAACGGGTTGATGTCGCCGCTGGCCGTGATCCGGCCTTCGGGAAAGATGCAGACGAGCTCCCCGTCGCGCAGCGCTTCGCTGACATGCGCAAACGCGCGCTCCATCAACGCCGCGTCGACCTTGGCGGGCGCAATGGGAATTGCCTTCGCCTGCCGAAAGAGCCATGACAACACCGGCACGCGAAAGATGCCGAGGTCCATCACGAAGCGGATCGGTCGCGGGCTCATCGCCATCAACACCAGCGCGTCGACGAACGAAACGTGATTGGCGACGATCAGCGCCGGGCCGGTCAGCGGAATGCGCTCGGTGCCCTGCTTGCGCACGCGGTACATCACGCTCACCAGCAGCCACGACAGGAAGCGCAGCAGAAATTCCGGCACCAGCAGGTAGATGTAGACCGCCACCAGCGCGTTAAGCAGCGCCGTGGCAAGGAACAGTTGCGGAATCGTCCAGCCAAGCCCGCTCAGCAGCACGGCCGAGAAACACGCGGCCACGATCAGGAACACCGCGTTCACGATGTTGTTCGACGCGATGATGCGCGCGCGGTGCGTCGCCTCACTGCGCGTCTGGATCAACGAATACAGCGGCACGCTGTAGAAACCGCCAAAAGCAGCCAGCAGAAACAGATCCATCAGCACGCGCCAGTGGGCGTGGATGCCGATGAACTGCGCCAGCGTCTGCGCTGTCGCCGCGGGCAGCCCCTGCACCGCGAAGAAGAGGTCGATCGTGAAAAGCGTCATGCCGATCGATCCAAACGGCACCAGCCCGATTTCAACCTGATGGCGCGACATCCGATCGCACAGCACCGACCCGATGCCGATGCCGAGCGAGAACACCGCCAGCAGCAGCGTGGCCACCGCGGGATCGCCGCCCAGCGTCTTCTGTGCGAATTGCGGAAACTGGGTGAGGAACACCGCACCGAAGAACCACAGCCACGAGATGCCCAGCAGCGACAGGAACACCGCGCGATCACGCCGCGCGACCCGCACGTTGTCCCAGGTGACACGGAAGGGGTTCCAGTCGATGGCAAGCTTCGGATCGGACGCGGGGCCGGACGGAATCGCGAGGCTCATCGCGAGGCCCGCCAGAGCCAGCGCCACACAGGTTGCGGCGGCGTAAAGATGTCCCTGCTCGCTCGCGTTGATCAGCGATCCGGCCGCCATCGTGCCAAGAAGGATGGCGACGAACGTCCCCATCTCGACCAGTCCGTTGCCGCCGACGATCTCCTGCGGCTGCAGGCGCTCGGGAAGGAAGGCGTACTTCACCGGACCGAACAGCGTCGAGTGCAGGCCCATCAGGAAGGTGCACGCCAGCAGCACCGCAAAGCTGTGCGCACGCAATCCCCAGGCCCCGCCCAGCATGATGCCGACCTCGAGCAGCTTGACGAGCCGCATCACGCGCGCTTTGTCGAACTTGTCGGCGATCTGCCCCGCCGTCGCGGAAAAGAGCAGGAACGGAAGGATGAACACGCCCGCGATCAGATTGACCGCCAGCGCCGCATCGAGCGTGGAAAATTGCGCGCCCTTGTACGTGACCAGCAGCGTGAACGCGTACTTGAAGACGTTGTCATTCGCGGCGCCCAGGAACTGTGTGGCGAAGAACGGTCCGAAGCGACGTTGGCCGAGGAGCGCGAACTGGGAGTCAGCCATGAAATTCGTTTTCGTTGCAGACAGCACATCGTAGCCGCTGCGCGGCACGGGCCGTGATCATGCCGTGCGGGTCGCAGAGCCCGCTACTCGAAGTACTGCAGCGCCCGCCGCAGACACCTCAGCGCAGCGCTGCCTGTGCCAGGCCTACTCCGGAAAGATATGCGCCCTCGACGCGCGGCCCGTTGCACCAGTCCCCGGCCGCGCCAATGCGCTGCTGCGCATCCCACAGGCAAACCTGCGAGAGCGGATTCAGCGGTGTCGCGAACTGCCAGCGCACGGCTGTGACATGCGTCGGATTCAGCGGCCGTCGGATGCGCGCGGAGAACGATCGGATCAGCCACTTGGCAACCTCCGCTTCGTCCATCTGGAAGAAACGCCGCGACCAGCGCGGCCGGGCATGCAGCACCCAGCGCTCGGCAATGCCCGGAACGTTGCCGCGGCGCGGTTTGGCACTGTCGCGCGCGCACCAGCCGAGGATCGGATCGTCGGTATAGAAGGCGCCGTCGTACTCGACGCTGCAGGGACGCGGCAGCGCCATCATTGCCGCCCAGCAGGGATCCCAGTTGACCGTGGCGGCGATCTCCGCGAGCGGCGTCAGATCCCGCAGCATTGCCGCTGCGCTCTTCGACGGCAACGCAACGCATATGGCGTCGTAGACCGCGGGGTCCACATCGTTGCGATCGGCGCATTCGACGCGCCAGCCCGCCTCCTGCCGAACCACGCGCGAGACCACGCTCTTGTAGTGGATGGTCAGATCGCGCGCGAGATGCACGCCGAGCTGCTGCATGTTCGGCACGGCGACGAACCGTTCCGCCGAGCGCGTCCTGTCCTCGAAGCTGTAATCCGAGAACGCAATCACCCGCCCGTTCCACCGCTGCACGATGCCTTCCGCCTCCCAGCTATGCACCGCGGCGGCAAACCGTTCATCGTGCACCGTGAAGTACTGCGCGCCGTGATCGTAGCTACCGGCCTCCGACAAAAGCGTCGCGACGCGCCCGCCGGGGGTATCGCTGGCGTCGAACACGCAGACATCAGCACCGCCGGCAGCCAGCTCGCGCGCGCAGCTCAGCCCGGCCACGCCCGCGCCGATCACCGCAACGCGGGCGCGATGCATCGACGTCACCGGTTGACCGACTCCTCCGCGGGCCAGTCGCGGATGTAGGCCTTGAGCATCCGGTTCTCGAAACTCTGCTCTTCGAGCACCGCCCGGGCGACGTCGTAGAAGGAAATCAGGCCGAGCAGCGCGCGACCATCGAGCACCGGCAGGTAGCGCGTATGCCGCTCGAGCATCAGGCGGCGCACTTCGTTCACGTCGGTTTCAGGAGTGACGGTGAGCGGCGCATCGTCCATCGCGTTGCCGACGAACACTTCGCCAAGCGTGCCGCGCTGCGCGTTCAGCGTGTTGATGACCTCGCGGAAAGTGAGCATGCCGACCAGTTCGCCCTGGTCCATCACGATGACGGAGCCGACGTCGTTCTCCGCCATCGTCTGCACCGCACTCCACAGCGATGCCCCCGGCTTGACGGTGAAGAGCGCGCTGCCCTTGACGCGCAGAATGTCGCTGACTTTCATGGCGCCCCTCCCTGAGTTTTCCGGCGCAACGCGCGCACGGCGACCGCCGAGAGGGCATGCTAGCCCACCGGGCGACTTCGGAACAAGCGCTCGATCCCTGGACAGATTCCGTCCCCGCCGAAGTCCTGCATTCCTCACTCAGGTCAGTGCCTGCTTGAACAACTCGACTTCCCGCATCACGGCGGAACGAATCGCCGGTTCCCAGACCGAATGACCGGCGTCCTTGACGAGCACGTAGCGCGATCCGGGCCAGGCGCGCGCCAGTTCGTCGGCGCTGACGATCGGACACACCATGTCGTAGCGGCCCTGAATGATCGCCGCCGGCAGGTGGCGGATGCGGTACATGTTGTTAAGCAACTGGTTGGGCGCGAGAAAGCACTGGTGCGCGAAGTAGTGCGCCTCGAGCCGCGCCAGTCCGAGCGCCTCGTCGGCGAAGTGGCGGACGAGCTCGGGATTCGGCAGCAAGGTGGAGCAGCTGCCTTCGTACTCACTCCACGCGCGCGCGAACGGCAGATGCACGCGCGGGTCGGGATCGAACAGCCGCTTCAGGTAGCCGCGCAGCAGATCGCCGCGTTCGGTCTCGGGCAGCATTTCGACAAAGGTGCGCCACGCCTCTGGAAAGACATTGCGCAATCCGTACAGGAACCACTCCACCTCGGATCCGCGTCCCAGGAATACGCCCCGCAGCACGAAACCGAGGCAGCGATCGGGATGCGCCTGTCCGTAGGCGAGCGCGAGCGTGCTGCCCCACGATCCACCGAAGACGAGCGCCTTGCCGAGGCCGAGGTAGCTGCGCAGCAGCTCAATGTCGTGCACCAGATGCGGCGTCGTGTTGTCGGTGACGTCGCCGGTCGGCGTGGAGTTGCCGGCGCCGCGCTGGTCGAACAGCACCACCCGAAACGCATCGGGATCGAAGAAGCGCCGGTGCTCCGGCGAGCATCCTCCGCCCGGCCCGCCGTGCAGGAAAAGCACCGGGATGCCGTGCGGATTGCCGCACGCCTCCCAGAACATCGTGTGCACATCGTCAAGCGCAAGCATGCCGCTGTCGTATGGCTCCAGCGGCGGGTACAGATCGGCCCTCATATCCATGAACGCCAATATAAAGCAGGCGCGCGTCGCGGGTCGCGACTCGGGTAACCTACTCGTGCCTCGTCACCCGCGACTCGCGCTTCTCCCATGGCCACTCCCAAATACCCGGGCTTCGACACGCTCGCATTGCACGCGGGCCAACGGCCCGACGCGGCGACGGGCGCGCGCGCGGTCCCGATCTACGCGTCGACCTCGTTCTGCTTCGATGATTCCGACCATGCCGCGGCGCTCTTCAATATGGAGCGCGCCGGGCACGTCTATTCGCGCATCTCGAACCCGACCGTGTCGGTGCTGGAAGAGCGCCTCGCCGCGCTCGAGCGGGGTGTGGGCGCGATCGCCGCCGCGAGCGGCCAGGCGGCGCTGCACCTCGCGATCGTCACGCTGATGGGCGCCGGCGCACATATCGTTGCCAGCCGCGCGCTGTATGGCGGCTCGCACAACCTGCTCGCCTACACGCTGGCCCGTTTCGGCATCGACACGACGTTCGTCGATCCGCGCAACCTCGATGCCTGGCGCGCGGCGGTCCGTGCCAACACGCGGCTGCTGTTCGGCGAGACACTCGGCAATCCCGGCCTTGACGTGCTCGACATCCCGCGCGTCGCCGCGCTGGCCCACGAGCATGGATTGCCCCTGCTCGTCGACAGCACGTTCACGACGCCGTACCTGATGCAGCCTTTCACGCTCGGCGCGGACCTGCTCTATCACTCCGCGACCAAGTTCATCGGTGGGCATGGCGTGGCGATCGGCGGCGTGCTGGTCGACGGCGGCACGTTCGACTGGCATGCGTCGGGGAAATTCCAGACGCTCACCGAACCGTATTCCGGCTTTCACGGCATGAACTTTGCCGAGGAGAGCACGGTCGCACCGTTCCTGCTGCGCGCGCGGCGCGAAGGCCTGCGCGATTTCGGCGCCTGCATGGCGCCGCACACCGCATTCCTGCTGCTGCAGGGGCTGGAGACGCTGCCGCTGCGCATGGAGCGGCATGTGGCCAACACGCGCCAGGTGGTCGAGTTCCTGGCCGCACACCCGATGGTCGAGAAGATTGCCTATCCGGAACTGCCATCGCACCCGGACCACGCGCTCGCGCAACGACTGCTGCCCAAAGGTTGTGGCGCCGTCTTCAGCTTCGACCTGAAAGGCACGCGCGCCGCGGGGCGCAAGTTTGTCGAAACGCTCGCCGTCTTCTCGCACCTCGCCAACGTCGGCGATGCGAAGTCGCTGGTCATCCATCCGGCATCAACCACGCATTTCCGCGTGCCCGATCACGAACTCGCGGCAGCGGGGATCACGCAGGGAACGATCCGGCTGTCGATCGGCCTCGAAGACCCGGCAGACCTGCTGGACGATTTGGCGCGCGCGCTCAAAGCAGCCTCGAAGGTGGCGTGATCATGATGCTCGACCCGCCTCCTTCACCGCTTTTCGCCTACACCGGCGGCAAACCGTTCGACGCAACCAGGCCGTGCATCGTGTTGCTTCACGGTGCGCAAGGTGATCACAGCGTGTGGATCCTGCAGAGCCGCTACCTCGCGCATCACGGCTACGCGGTGCTCGCCTTCGACCTGCCCCAGCACGGGCGCAGCAACGGACCGCTGGCCATCACGATCGAAGCGGCGGCGGATCGCGTCGCCGCCGCGTTGACACCGCTCGGGACGTCGCGCTTCCTGCTTGCCGGCCACAGCATGGGATCGCTGATCGCAATCGAAGTCGCGCGTCGCCTGCGCGAGCGCGTTGCCGGTATCGCACTGCTCGGCACCTCGGCGCCGATGCGCGTGTCCGACGCGTTGCTCGCCGCAACGCACGACGACCCGGCCGCAGCGATGCAGATGATCAACGTGTGGTCCCACAGCGCCTCGATCGCGCCCTTTGCGGTGCGGCCCGGCAATCCGGGTCCGGGCTTCAACATCGTGTGGGAAAACCTGCGGCTCATGGAGCGCATCGCGCGCGTCAATGGTGCCGACGTTTTGCCGACCGACTTCGCCGCCTGCAACGCCTACGCCGGCGCCATCGACGCAGCCAGGTCGCTCTCCTGCCCGGTGCTCTTCATTTCGGGTGCCGCCGATCAGATGACGCCGCCGAAGGCCGCACAGCCATTGATCGATGTGTTCGTGCGCAAGACCGTCGTCACGCTGCCGTCGACCGGCCACGCCACAATGGCCGAGAATCCGGACGGCGTGCGCACCGCGCTGCAGAAGTTTGCCGCGCAGGTCCTTGCCCCGACCAGCGAATCCAAGGCAGCCTGACCGCGATGCTCGACGCGGTCAACTGGAACACGTACGGGCTGTACGTTCTGACCGAAGCTGTGCTGAGTCTGTCACCCGGCCCGGCGGTGATGCTCGTGATCGTCTACGGTATGGCGAGCGGTGCACGCCGCTCGATCTACGCCGCGCTCGGTATCCTTTCCGCCAACGCGATCTACTTCGCGCTGTCGGCGACCGCGCTTGGCGCGGTGCTGGTGTCGTCCAGGCCGTTCTTCACCGCGGTCAAGTGGATCGGTGCCGCTTACCTCCTGTACATCGGCCTCGCCGCGCTGTTCGGCAAGCCGTCGCCGATCACGGTGTCGAACAGCAATGCCAGCGGCACGTCGCGGCGCGCGATCTATCTGACGGGGCTCACGCTGCAACTGGCCAACCCGAAGACGCTCGTCTTTTTCATCGCCATCCTGCCGCAGTTCGTCGACGCGCGACTGGCGATCGGTCCGCAGATGCTGTGGCTCGCGGCGGGTTCGGTCATGCCGGAGTTCTTCATCCTCGCGGGCTACGGCTGGCTCGGATCGCGCGCGGCGATGCTC
>Ga0031654_10000233_pt1 | contig 13207 bp, 13 predicted proteins | sample FrelakmetCRP12CR_FD_55268 | JGI IMG/M metagenome (GOLD analysis project Ga0031654, IMG submission 55268) | Freshwater lake sediment microbial communities from the University of Notre Dame, USA, for methane emissions studies - CRP12 CR | ecosystem: Environmental > Aquatic > Freshwater > Lake >...
ATAAAAACTCCTGGACAGGTGCATTCCGCGCCAATGACCGGAGCAGCGGCGGCTTGGTTCAACCTGGCGTATGACCTCTATTGTCTTGAGCACAATGCCAAGTTGCAGGCCAAGCTGCTTGATAGGTTGCGAAATCCAGATTTGTTTCCGGGCGCCCGATACGAGGCGTTTGTCGCCGGCACTCTCAGCAGGGCGGGATTCGACCTTGAATTTGAAGATGAGGACGATCGTCGATCTACGCACGTGGAGTTCACCGCTACCTGCAAGGCGTCCGGCAAGAAGTACTCAGTCGAGGCCAAGCAGAGGAACACAGGAACCGATTTACAAAGTCATAGCCGACAGTTTCGGCTCGGTCGGCTGTTACAGAAAGCGTTGAGGAAAAGTGCCAATCATCCGAGGATCGTGTTCCTTGGAATCGATGTTCCCGACGTTCACGGCGGAGGAGAGTCTGAAATTCCGGACTACCTTGCGCGGGCACTAACTGATCTTCGTCGATTCGAAGGTCGACTTCTCAACGGTAGTCCGTTGCCGCCCGCGTATCTGATCGTCACCAATAGACCGTTCGACCGCAACCTCGACAGCGCAGACATCAGGTGCTCAGCTCTGTTCGAAGGATTTCAGATTTCGGATTTCAAGAGTGGTGCCGCATTTCCGAGTCTTAGAGCCGCACATCACGCAAGGCTCGCACACGCCGATTTGCACCAGCTAATGGAGTCCATGCAAAAACATAGTGAGATTCCCGTTACCTTCGACGGCGAAGCACCGGAGTTGGCCTTCGCGGAACAACAGCCCAGACTTACCGTGGGCGAGTTCTATTTGGTTCCCGACAGCGAAGGCAAAGAGCAACGCGGAAGGCTAATGCAGGCTGTTGTTTTAGGGTCTAGCGCCATGGGGGTTTACGCGTTCGACAATGGTGTGTCCGTAATTGCGTCTACACCGCTGACAGAGGCTGAATTGGGGGCTTATAAGCGACACCCAGACACCTTTTTCGGGGTCCACCACAAAGTCAGTGGTTCAGCCAAGACACCGCTCGATATGTTCTATTTCTTCTTGGATGGGTACCGCGAGACTCCGCGCGAGCGATTACTCGAGTTTATGGCCGCGGCGCCTGATTACGAGGAATTGTCGCGGCTATCTCGTGAGGACTTGCTAGAGGTCTACGCGGAGCGTTGCGCATCTTCAGTAACGCAACAGACCCAAGGTAAAGTCGGCGGAAGCTCTGGGCCGGCCGATAATAATGGCTAATCTGAGCAGGCCCAATGACAGGCAACTCCGCGAGGCGCTTGATGCGCCGGACGGAACATTTGTGTCTAGTCATCGCGGATACGTTGAGCGCGTGGGAAAAGTGTATCCACATACGGTGATATATCGAGACCTAGTCGATGAAGGCACCTGCGTCACGTATGCTCTTGGGCTTGGCGATGAGCGCCCGTATTGGGCGATCGCACGCAATTTCGATCGGAAGATCTTCGCCGGAAAGGCATTCATGGAATGGTTGATCGAAGGCCGCCTGGTCGAGATCGCCGAGCCGAAAGAGGGTTGTCTGGCGCTCTATTTCAAGGATGGCAATTGGCAGCACGTGGGAGTTGTCTCCGCACCGGGACGCGTGCTTTCACAATGGGGTGAGTTCCCGGTCTATGAACATGACGTGTGCGAGGTGCCAGCACGCTACGGCGACGAGGTACGGTATTTTGAAATGCCTGCACGAGGGGAGCCTTTGCCTCTCTTTCTGGAATACGCCAAAACTAGGGGTGTTTCAGATGCGTATCTTGCGAAGACTACAAAGGCATGACCCGAATAAAGATCACGGTCAACAGCGTCGAGTACAAGTGCTGGCATGAGGCCGGGCACGCTACGGTGTGTTTGCATCTGGGTGGCGATGTCGAATTCATTGAATTCCTTGCCAACGATCCACGTGGCCACGCCCGCGCTCGCTGCATCGCGAAACCGGGGACTGAAAGGAGTGTGGCGTTCGCTGGGTTTGCCGCCGAGTTCTTTTTATTCAATAACGGCCATATAGAGCAGACTCTCGACGAAAAGGCTATCAGGCAGATTTGCTTAGGCAACGCCACAAACGACGGTCTCGAATTTTTGGGGCGCGACCTCCGTAGCTACGTCGACGGGTTTACCGAGGTGGAAACCAGAGAGTTCGTGACCCACGCGATCGGGTACAACGGCTATGGCGGCGTTGTACCGATCATCAACCAGCACTTTTCAGTGATGCAAGAACTTGTACGAGAGCTGCGGGGCGCAAAGAGGGTCGACGGCAAGCGCGTGAAAGAACTACTGCGACTCGGGAATCCACGCTGAGGCCGGCTAGCGTTGGTCTACCGTTGGAATGACGTTCAAGTCGACTGAAAGTCGACCGGTAGTGGCCTACCAGAGGAGTAAACGCGGGGATTTCGTGGGATTTCCGCTCATCGGGCGTACTATCACCAGCAGTACCTCGCGAAGAATCCGAACGGGTACTGCGGGATCGGCGGCTGCGGAGTTCCCTTCAAACTCGCGGAGTTACAGGTGGGGGAGAAGGCGTAGAGGCTGGGTAACCAAGGATCTTTCGTGATACCAGAGGGTTACCAGCCGGCCACGTCAAACACCCACGTAATTGCGCGGGAAGACGCCAGCTTGTTTCGCCGTCGAGGTCTACCGGAAGTCTACCCGTGGTGTGGTCCTAGGAAAGTCCGCGGCTAAGGGATTACGATCGTTGCGAACCGCTTCGCGATGCGTGTAGAACGCCGTAGTCTTTCGAAATCCGGGAGATCACACCGGCGCCCGCTGACTTGCCGTCGCGGCTAGCTGATTTGGGTGATACACGATACACGGGAGGGAGGGGGCAAAGTACCGGCCGCCCTAGGGGACTGCCGGCACGCGTGGTACCCATATACTTGGACCCTGCGGTCCGGAGCCCACAGGAAGAACTGGAGTGTGCGAATGGAACGTATCTTCCCAAAACTAATGGTCGCATTTGGCTTGACCGGGTTAGCGGTGACTCCCGCCGTTGCCAGCTACGCCATCTTTGTTGGTAGCAACCTTACGGAAGATGGCAGCACCATGGTGGGCGGAACTGGAGATGAGCCCTCCAGTCACTGGCTTGAGATCGTGCCGCACCGCAGTTGGCCTGCAGGATCGGAGATCAAGGTAGGCGTAGACGACCGCGCAAATTTTCCTGGGGAGCTTATAGAAATTCCTCAGGTGCCCGAGACGGCGCGTTATATCACGATGAATTATTCGGAGTGGAAGGGGTTCCCCGCTCCGTTGACCAATGGCGGTTTGAACGAATACGGCGTGGCGGCGCGCGACGTGTGGTCCCCGTCGCGCCCGGAGTTGCAAAAGCTGACTCCGAATCCGCAACACGGACTCAACTACAGCGACCTCTCCCGCATTGCAATGGAACGTGCTCACTCAGCGCGAGAGGCCGTCGAAATCGTCGGCGGGCTGATCGAGAAATATGGGTATGCAACCTATGGCGGGAACTCGCACCTGTTTGCCGACGCCTATGAAGGATGGGTGCTTATCGATTTTGCCGGCGGGAAAGGTCTCTGGATTGCCGAGCGGCTCGGTCCGAACGATATTCGAATGTCGTACCCGGGATATATCCTTGAGATACCACTGGATTTCAGGCAGCACCCGGATCGATTCCGAGGTTCGGCCAATTTCATCTCGTTCGCGAAAAGCCAAGGCTGGTACGACCCTGCTTCCGGACAGCCATTCAACGTCAACAAGGTATACCAATGGGGCAGGGAGCGTTCCCCGACTGTTTCGCTCATAGAGCAGCGTCTCAGGCAGAAGACTGCAAATGCCAAACTGACGCTCCGTGAGTTCATGGATACGGTTCGAGATCCCCTCGTCTCCGGCGACCAGAGCGGTTATGGGCAGGTGGCTCATTTGCGATCGGGCCTTGCCCATTCTGATTTGAACATTCTTTGGGTCGCCGCCACCGGCGCAGTTACTACGCCGTTCGAGCCCTATTGGATAGGGACTCAGCGTGTTTCACCTGAGTACGGTAAGCATCGCTATCTGAGCTCGGGTGAGGCAGAGCGCCTGGTGACCAGAGATTTTCAGATTCAAGAGGCGTCTGATTTCGCGTACATCACTTTCAAGCGCCTGATGTATTACACCTGTGACAAGCCCGACAAATTCCTCCCCGAAGTGACCGAGGCGCTGGCCGCATTTGAGGATCGGAGCATTGCTGAAGCACCAATGGTGGAGTCGCGTGCCCGCAAGCTTCTCGCTGCGCATGAGCAGGAGATGGCGCATGAGGTGCTTACGGCGTACAGCACTCAGAGAGCGCAGGATGGGCTCACGCTTGGCAGGGCGTTACTGGGGAGCATCGAGGCCCGTCATCGCCTCCTATTCGGATTTAGGGACCCCCAGGAATCAGTCATGAGTGTGCCGCAGGCCCGCGAAGAGGAAGTTGGCTGCGTGAAGCCGCTGTCCAGATATTGAGTTGCTCCGTTGATGTCGGTGTCTGGGTGCAAGGCGGCGGAATTCTCGCTGGATCCACCACCGCGCGTCGGCAAACGCCACCACGCGCCTTGCCCTTGCCTTGACCCCGGGATCGGCTGGAACCTGGGAATTGACAGAATCACGGCAGAAATGAGGTATGGCGAGGAAGCGATCTCAGAAGTATGCTGGGCGCTAGGAACTGATCCGGACTGTTGTCATGAACTCCAAGCTACAAATGCTTTCGTTCGACGAGCGTATCAGGCTCGTTGAAGACCTATGGGACAGCATCGCATCCGATCAACAGGCGCTTGCGCTAACGACCGAGCAGAAGGCTGAGCTGGACCGTCGCCTTGACGCATATGAGCTCGACAAAAAACGCGGTCAGTTGGCGGCAGACGTAGTCTCCCGTATTCGCCGTCGTTTGTGACGTTCGACGTCCGCGCCCGCCCCGAGGCGGAACAGGACATGACCGAAGCGGCATTGTGGTACGAGCAACAACAGCGAGGACTGGGCCAAAGGTTTCTCGACGAAGCTCTCGCTGTTTTCACGCGACTTGCCGAAGCGCCACTTGGCTATGAGCTGGTTCACCGATCTGTCCGCCGCGCTCTACTGCGCCGATTCCCGTTCGCGGTGTTTTATAAATTTGAAGAGGAGGTAGTGATCCTCGGTGTCCTGCATGGCAGTCGCCACCCGCGACATTGGATGCGCCGGACCTAAGCGGTGAGCCGGGTTTGCCAGTGCAGGCCTACCGGCGGATCAACATTGGCGTCTACCGAAAGTCGACCGGCGCAGGACCGACCGCGATTTAACGTCGCAGTTTCAGTGGGATTTCCTACCTCCGGGGAGACTACCACCAGCAGTACCTCGCGAAGAATCCGAACGGGTACTGCGGGATTGGAGGGTGCGGAGTTCCCTTCAAAATTGCGGAGTTACAAGTGGGGGAGAAGGCGTAGAGGCTGGTTAACAGATGGTCCTCGTGTTGAGCCACAGGGTTACCGGCTGTCCACGTCGAAGATCCACGTAGTTCTGCAGGAAGGCGCCGAGTGATTTCGGCGTCGACGTCTACCGGAAGTCTACCGGTGGTTCGGGCCTAGGAAAGTCCTCGGCTAAGGGCTGGGCAGCGAGCGGGCGTTGAACCCCGGTCCCCCGGAGTGCGGGCAGTCACGCTCGAGACTCTGAATGTAGTCAATCGCGACGAATAATCGTATTGGAATCCAGCCTTATAGGTTGTATTCCAGAACGACGAACGCGCGGCGCGATACGGGCTCGGGCAGACATGGGGTCCAATTTCATCTTATATGATTGACAAGTGACGATTGTCAGCGTACAAGCTTAACTCTATAGGCGGGGTCTGAACCAGTGATCATCAGCTTCCGGCACAAGGGTCTCGCACGCCTATACGAGCGGGCAGAGCGCCGAGGGGTCGCCGCCGATTTGCTGCCAAGAGTTGAGCGCATTCTTGCGCGACTAGACGTGGCAACAAGTGCGGGGCAGATGGATTTGCCGGGATGGAAACTGCATCCGCTGAAAGGGAAGTTGAAAGGGTTCTGGTCGGTCTGGGTGTCTGGACACTGGCGGATCATCTTCCGGTTCACGGGCGCCGATGCAGCCGATTTGGATTTGGTCGATTACCACTGACGGAGAACATGCTCATGACGATGAAAGTACCGCCGCACCCGGGATTGTCGGTGCGCTTTGATTGTCTTGAGGCACTAGGACTTTCCGTAACCGCCGGCGCGAAGGTTCTGGGCGTTACCCGGCAGGCGCTGAATAATCTCGTGAATGAAAAGGCCGGAATTTCGCCCGAAATGGCGATCCGGCTCGATAAGGCGTTCGGCGGCACGGCAGAAGCTTGGCTGGCGCTACAGACTGCGTACGATCTTGCGCAGGCGCGAAGAAAGGTGCTGGCAAATAACGTGAAGCGCTATTCGGCCCGGAGTCGCAATGAGCGGCTACGCGCGGCGTAGGAGCCAGCGTGAGGCAAGCATTGTCTGTTCTGGCGTTACTCGCCTTCAGTAGCGCGCACGCACAATGGATTGACAAGCAAGGCAATACTCTCGCAGATACGGACGACAGGAAATCAATCGGCAGTTTTGGCGCAGAGATTGTTTTTACCACCGACGCAGAAAGCCTTGAGGAGCGATGGCTTACTCCGTCGGAGACCGTAAATGTCGATTCGGTCGAAAATGTAGGAATCAACGAGCCGATCTACGCATTCGTTGTTTTCAGCGGCTGCAAGCCGGGCGTGGCCAGTAAGTGCAACGTGTCGATGAGCTTTCGCGTCCTGCAGCCAGATGGCAAGGTGTACGCACATACCCCAAGCATGGAAGTTTGGCAGGATAAGGAGCCTCCGCCAAAGAGGGCGCTAGCGCTAAGCGTGCAATACCTGCGGGTTCGCATCGAGCCACACGAGCAACGAGGTCGCTATACAGTAGAGGTTCATGTCCGCGACGAGAACAGTGGCAAGGTCCTTGCGCTCAAGAAGCACTTTGGCGCGGCGGACCGTTGATTGGCGGTGCGATTGCGTTGTGCTCCGGTCTACCGTTGGTCTGCTAGCAACGTCTACCGAAAGTCGACCGGGCGATAGACCACGAGCAGTTAACTCCGCGATTTGCGTGGAGAAAATCGCTTTAGCGCCGAGTATCACCAGCAGTACCTCGCGAAGAATCCGAATGGGTACTGCGGTATCGGGGGCTGCGGAGTTCCTTTTAAATCTGCGGAGTTACAGGTGGGTGAGAAGGCGTAAGAGTTGGGTTCAATTGGTTTCCATCAGGAAGCCAAGGGGTTACGAATTCGATATGCAGTTTTATGCGGGAAAACGCAGCATTTTTTTGGCGTTGAGGTCTACCGGAAGTCTACCGGTGTTCTGGACCTAGAATAGTCCGAGGGGAAGGACGGACAACATCGAGACGAAACGGATTCGGAATCTATCGTTTCATCGTCGATTGGCAATTTTAATTTGTCGACGTGGTGCAGCCAAGCAGTGTTTCGCTAACGTTGTGGTTTCCCGAGTAAAGCCAATCTCTGCGACTAATTTGACTGATAATCCTCGGGCAAGCTGAAAAAGATAATAGAAACAGTCGCATGCCGTTGGGAAGAATTCAGGCAGTAGAGATTCGGTAGAGGGCTCTCGGTAATCTGAAAATGCAGTGGCGTATATCGTAAATATTGTCATGGTAAAGTTTGGTATCTCTACATGGAAGGAACCAANAAAATGAAACCTCGTTCCCACTTATCGATGGTTATTGTACTGTCGGCATTCGCGGCCCTCGCCTCGGGGACATCTTTCGCGCAGTCATTGACTGGGCCACCGGCGAGGCCCCAGGAAAAGTATTCCACGGCCATGCCGCCCGGCGTGGCATCTCCGGACAAGGTCGACACGCGGCTCGGCACGCTTATTTTCTCAGACGGCTTCCCCGACGCCGCCAGCGTCGATAAGCTCTACGACAATCTCGACTTTCAACGCGCTGTGCAGGCGTACCTGTGGGCACTCCCGCCGGTGAGCCAGGCGGCAAATCGCAATGCGATCCGTACGTTGGGACCGTCCAACACGACCGTACCGATTTTCGAGCAACTACTTGACTCACGGTCGGTGTTCCTCACCGCGAACGACAACACCGTCTATAGCTGGACGTGGCTCGATCTCAGCAAGGGCCCGCTCGTCGTTGAGGTGCCGCCCAAGGTGCTGGGCGCGATCAACGACATGTGGTACCGCTGGGTCGTCGATGTGGGGATCACTGGGCCGGACAAGGGCAAGGGCGGCAAGTACCTGCTGCTACCGCCTGGCTACAAGGGCACCGTGCCGGAAGGCTACATCGTCGTACGGCCGCCGACGTTCAGCAACTGGATTCCGTGGCGGAGCTTCCTCGTCAAAGGCGACCCGAAGCCCGGCGTCGACTTGGTCAAGCAATTCACGCGGGTCTATCCGCTGGGTAAGGAGGCAAGCGCGGCGCCGATGCAGTTCGTAGACATGTCGACCAAGCCATTCAATACGGTTGCCCCCGCGGATTATGGTTTCTGGGAGCTGCTCAATCAGGTTGTGCAGGAGGAGCCAAGCGATTCGCTCGACCCGGTCCGGCTCGGCTTCTACGCATCGATCGGCATCGAGAAGGGCAAGCCGTTCGCGCCGGACGCACGGATGAAGAAGATCCTGACTGAAGCTGCGGCGGTAGGTGATGCGACCGCCCGCGCCATCGCGTTCAGGATTCGGCAGAAGGAAGACTTCTACTACGCAAACAGTGCTTGGAGACTTCCGTTCCTCGGCGGCTACAAATTCGAGTCACAGCCCGGCGTGTTTAACCTCGACGGCTACATCATGTACTACTTCCTCGCGACGGGTGTCACACCGGCCATGGAAGAGAAGATGGTCGGCATCGGTTCGCAATACGCGTGGGCCGCGGTGGATGCCAATCAGAAACCGCTTGACGGCGGCAAGAACTACAAGCTGCACCTGCCGCCCAATATTCCGGTGAAGGACTTCTGGTCGGTGATCCTCTACAGCAACCAGACGCGCTCAATGATTCAGACTGATCAGCGCTTCCCGAGTGTGAGCAGCCAGACTAAGGGTCTGCAGACGAACCCAGACGGGTCGGTCGACGTGTACTTCGGCCCGAAGGCCCCGGCAGGCAAGGAGAGCAATTGGGTTCAGACGGTTCCCGGAAAAGACTGGAACACAATCCTNCGCCTATATGGCCCGCTAGAGCCGTGGTTCGCGAAGACCTGGCGGCCGGGAGANATTGAACCGCAGCCGTANNAGCAAGAGCCATGCTTCATCGACAGCGCGGCGGCCGCCAAGCCGCCGCGTGTCCTAAACTGCGGTAATCGACCGGAGACGGTAACCGGCACACCGTAGATTGCTCGCGATGAACATTTCGGGTTGCCCGTTTGCTGCCGCTCGTGTCCGGCAGTTTCAGGGTCAAACTCGAACGTCGCGCCTTATCAGATTGATGGCTTGATCTTTCGTTGGATCGACGTCGAGATCTACAAGAACTCTACCGCCCGAGTGACCAGGACGCCAGCACTCCGTCCTTGATTTTCTTCAGCGCCGACTCTGTTCGATAATCACAGGGTAAGCGGGAAAAGCATTTAGAATCAGTCGCTTGCAGTTTCTCTAATCGAGAGCGGTAGAAATTCAGTAGTGGTCGGCGGCAGGTTTGAAGTGTTTCCATATATCGTAGCAGCGCTACGATACAGCCAACTTTCCTAAGTTGGCATTCATTTGAAAAAATGCTATAAATCGTAGCGTGGCTACGATATCAAAAAGCAAATTAAACGATCTTTACAGGCAATGGCCGCCAGGGGCACCCTTGGCGTCCCAAGACCTAGCCAAACGCGGTATATCGGCTGATCTAGCCGTGCACTACGCCAAGGCCGGCTGGCTAGTCCGCCTCGCTCACGGTGTCTATAGCCGACCAGGCGACTCCCTAGCACTGCATCCCTGCCTACGATTCTTGGAGCGAAAGGCATTGGGGCTGCATGTCGGTGGACGCACCGCGCTCGATTGGTATGGCATACGGCAATACGTTTCGCAGCGACCCGTTACCCAGCTCTATGGCTGGAACGCGGCGAAACTTCCCGAGTGGTTCACGAAACAATTTCCCGCCGACTACTACCGAAAGCGCCTCTTCAAGGAAGAGCCCAGCGCACCTCTGCACGCGACATCATTCGAAAGGCAGTCCGATGCGCCCCAGGTATCGGAACCGGAAAGAGCGCTGCTCGAAGTGCTGAGCGATGTGGGCGTGCGCCAACCGCTGCAAGAAGCGCGGGAGCTCACGCAGGGTACCCACACTCTCCGCGCCAATGTCCTGATGGAGCTTTTGCGCTTGTGCGTNAGNATCAANACAGTGCGCTTGTGTCTAAGTCTCGGCATGGAACTCAAGCTACCTTGGTCGTCGAAACTCGATCCAACCGAATTGCCACTGGGCAGCGCGCGCCCCTGGGTGTCCCGTTCGTCCGATGGCTTGCTTGTTCTGAAGCGATGAATCGCGAGTACCTTAAGACCGCGCGTTTGCTGATCCAGGTAGCACCACTGGTGTTTGTTGACGATCAATTCGGGCTCAAGGGCGGTACGGCGATCAATCTGTTTCTTAGGGACATGCCCCGATTGTCCGTCGATTTGGATTTGGTCTTTACCGATCACACTGTCGGGCGAGAGGAAGCGCTTTCCCGAATCAACGCTGCTGTCAGAGACGCGGCAGATCGATTGCGAGCACGGCGACTCGAGGTTTATGTGCCGGAACCCGGGGGTGACGGCGAGACGAAGCTGATGGTTCGAAGTGGGGCCGCCGAAGTAAAGGTCGAAATCAACACGGTTATACGCGGCACGGTTCATCCCGTACGCCGGGCTAACTTGACGCAATTAGCCCGCGATACCCTGCTCGCCGACCTTGAGATTCCGGTTCTCTCAGCCGAAGACGTTTACGGAGGAAAGCTTGTGGCTGCTTTGGATCGACAACACCCTCGCGATCTCTTCGACGTCGTGGAACTTTTCAAGCATGAGGGTATTACTCCCGGCATTCGGCGGGCATTCGTCGTATACCTTGCAAGTCACAACCGACCGGTTCATGAAGTTCTCTTTCCGGAGTTGCGCGATATTCAAATGGACTACGAGCGGAATTTCGTAGGGATGACGACTGAGCCGGTCGATCTTGCAGCACTTATAGAAGCACGCACTCGGATGATCAAAGATCTGCAGGCCGGCCTCGACGCGGATGAACGCCGTTTTCTGCTGTCTCTCGTGCGCGCTGAACCTGATTGGAACGCGTTGGATATCGCACACGTGGGCGAACTTCCCGCAATCCGCTGGAAGTTGCAGAACCTAACGCGTCTCAAGGCTCATCGGCCCGAGCAGTTCGAACGCCAGCACATTGAACTCGCCGCACGGCTCGGAAAGTAGGATTGCGTGGAACATCGACTGGTACTGGTCAGGAAGCAGCGTAGATAGACCGCTACGTCCGCAGCGTTCTGCAGTAGGCATTCTAACCGTGCTAGATCTGTGACTTCAGCCACCGTTTATGCACTAGATGTAGGTTACATAACAAAGTATGGCAACCTTTCTGTCAAACCCTAGGAATGCCGCTGCTCGAGCGACGCCGGGAGAACTCCGCGTGGCAGACCGGCTGGAGCAATTCCTGGAGGACGACTACCTGTGCTGGTATGACGTTCCCGTCGGTCCCAAGCATCAACACCCCGACTTTCTAATTTTTGCATCCTGGTCGTGGCATTCTCATCGTTGAAATAAAAGACTGGAAGATCGACCAGATCCGTGAACTGAGTCCGAAGTCATTCACCATGGATTTTGGCAGAGGTCACCAAACTAAAGTCAATCCGATAGAGCAGGCTCGCGCGTACGCTCACGGTGTTGTCGATTTACTGAAACGGGACNGACAGCTTCTACATGACCCCGACAGTCCCTACGCCGGTAATCTGTGTTTCCCCTGGGGCTACGGTCTCATCCTTAGCAATATCACACGCAACCAGTTTGATTCGCAGGAGCTGTGTAATGTGCTGCCGCCGCACCTCGTCATCTGCAAGGATGAGATGACGGAGTCCGCCGATGCGGAACATTTTCAGAAACGACTGTGGGACATGTTTAACGTTCAGTTCAAAAGCAAACTGACAATGCCCCAGGTCGATAGGATTCGGGCTCTCTTGTTCCCCGAAATCCGGATCCAGCAATCATCATTACTACTGGGAGCAACCCAGTCCGGACCGGGGACGCGTGCGGAAGAGGATTTGCTCCAGGTTATGGACCTTCAGCAGGAAGCGATTGCTCGAGGACTAGGTGAGGGGCATCGCATCATTCATGGCGTGGCAGGGTCGGGCAAGACGCTGATTCTTGCGTATCGCTGCCAGTACCTAGCCCAAATGCCTGGCAAGCCTATTCTCGTCCTAGTGTACAACAAGGCCCTGGCATCTTGGTTAAATCAGCAGATGCTGGAGAGGGGTATCTCGGATCGAGTTACGGTACGAAATTTCCATGCTTGGTGTCATGACCAGCTAACGCTCTACCATGTCCCCGTCCCTCCCGATGGCCCGGATTTCTACGGACGGATGGTGGAGGTGCTTATCCGGGCTGTAGACCGCGGGCAGATACCCCGGGCCCAATACGGGGCGCTGCTGATAGACGAGGGTCACGACTTCGAAGCAGACTGGCTGAAACTCGTCGTGCAAATGCTCGATCCGGAGACGAACTCCCTGTTGCTGTTGTACGACGACGCCCAATCGATCTACGGGCAACGTCGATCGTCCACTTTCAGCTTCCGTAGCATGGGCATCTCCGCATCGGGCCGCACGAAGATACTGAAACGAAACTATCGGAACACGGACGAAATATTGGAATGCGCTCGTGAATTCGCCAAAGAAATACTCGAGCCGAAAGATGCGGATGACGATAACGTGCCGTCGTTGATGCCTGAATCGGGAGGCCGCAGAGGGCCGATCCCGCGATTCGGGCAATTCCAATCCACTGAAGCGGAAGCGAACAAGATTGCGCAGGAGCTCCTGCGCCTGCATCGAACTGGCACGCCGTGGGGGGAAATGGGCGTGTTTTACACAGCCCCATTCGTCGGAAAGGCAGTCAAGGAAGCGTTGGATCACGCAAATATCCCTGTGGACTGGCTCAAAGACCGCATATCGAAAAACTTCAACCCTCGGCTCGACAGCGTAAGGTTGATGACAGCGCACAGTTCCAAGGGGCTGCAGTACCAGGTGGTCATTGTGGCGGGCGCCGGATTCCTGCCTTATCGATCAGAGCGCGATG
>Ga0031654_10000237_pt1 | contig 13158 bp, 11 predicted proteins | sample FrelakmetCRP12CR_FD_55268 | JGI IMG/M metagenome (GOLD analysis project Ga0031654, IMG submission 55268) | Freshwater lake sediment microbial communities from the University of Notre Dame, USA, for methane emissions studies - CRP12 CR | ecosystem: Environmental > Aquatic > Freshwater > Lake >...
CCGTGATCCGGCATTTGCGCACGCACTGGCCCGAGTACCGCGTCGTGATGCTGGGCACGGGGCCCGAATATTCCTTGAACAGCGACATCGCGGCGAGCGCCGGGGTCGATGGCGTGTACAACGCGGCGGATGATTTGCCGATCCCGCGCCTGGTGGCATTGCTCGCCCGGGCGGCAGGCCTCATTACGGTCGATTCGGGCCCGGCGCATGCCGCCGCCGCGGTCGGCTGCCCGCAAGTCGTGCTCTTCGGCAAGGCCCTGCCGTCGCTGTACCGGCCGTGGGGTACGGCGGGCGCCGACGTGAAGGTCCTGGGGGGCCGGCTCGACGGGGAGCCCTCCATGCTCGGAATCACGACGGATCAGGTGATCGACGCCTGGGCGACGCTCAAGTTGCGCAGGCAGCGCGAGAGTGCCGGTTAGCTCAGGGTTTGCCGAGGGCGCGCAGCGTGCTCGGCGTCACCAGGACGACGCCGCTCTTGGTGACGTCGAAGCGTGCATGATCCGCCGCCGCATCTTGGCCGATCTGCATGTCATCCGGAATCACGCAGTGCTCATCGAGAATGCAGCGCGATATTTTGCAGCGGCGGCCGATGGTGACGCCCGGCAGCAGCACCGAGCTGTCGACGGTGCTGCCTTCCTCGATGCGAACATCGCTCGAGAGCAAGGATTTGTTCACGTGGGCGCCCGAAATGATGCAGCCCGCGGAAACCATGGAATTGACGGCCATACCGCGCCGGCCTTCCTCATTCAGCACGAATTTGGCGGGAGGGCGCTGGGGCTGGTAAGTCCAAATCGGCCACTGATGGTCGTAAATATTCAGCTCCGGATTGAGCGCGACCAGCTCCATGTTGGCCTCGTAAATCGCATCGACGCTACCCACGTCGCGCCAATAATTTTGCGCCCGCGTTTCGACATCATGGAACGGATAGGCGAATACGCGCAGCTTGTCGATCGCCGGCGGAATGATGTTCTTGCCGAAGTCGTGATGGCTGACTTCGTTGGCCGCATCCTCGCCGAGCAATGTTTCGAGGCGGTCCATGGCGATGACGTAAATGCCCATGGATGCCCGGGCCAAGTTCGCATGGCCGGGGATGGGGTCGGGGTGGCGCGGCTTTTCCGCGAATTTCACCACCCGATTGGCCTCATCCGTGGTCATGATGCCGTATTCTCGGCCAAGTTCGAGCGGCACATCGACGACGCCGACGGTGATGTCCGCTTCGCATTGTTCGTGATAGGCGATCATCGGGCCGTAGTCCATCTTGTAGATGTGATCGCCCGCCAGTATCAGCACGTGCGTCGGGTGATGTGAGCGGANGAATTCGAGATTTTGNTACACCGAATCGGCGGTNCCGCGATACCAATGAAGGCCGATTTGCTGTTGCGCCGGGATCAATTCCACGAACTCGCCCATCTCCCCGCGCAGATAGCTCCAGCCCCGCTGAATATGTTGAATCAGCTGCTGCGACTTGTATTGGGTCAGAACGGCGATTTGACGGATTCCGGAGTTCACGCAATTCGATAGCACGAAATCGATGATGCGGAACTTGCCGCCGAACGGAGTGGCGGGCTTGCAGCGGTGCTCGGTGAGGCCCCGGAGGCGCTCGCCGCGGCCCCCCGCCATGATCACCGCCAATGCGCCGCTGGTCAGTCGGCTGACGTATCGTCCAGCGGTGGTCCGGGCCGCGTTTTGCATGGCTTGCCTGCTATCGCCGTGAGTAGGTTGGATCAAACGCTCGCTATCATGCGCAGCCTGCCACACTCGGCAATTTGACGCATCAGGATTTTCCCGATTGATTTTCCGCCTTTGCTAGACTCCGTTCATGGCTCCGCTAAAGCTGTGCGTCCTAAGTTCGGAAATCATGCCATTTGCGAAGACCGGCGGGCTTGCGGACGCGGTGGGGGGCATGGTTCGGGAACTCGCGCAGCGGGACCACGATGTGCGCGCCTTCATGCCGCTGTACGCCTCGGTCAGGCGCGCTTGCGGGGTTCTGCAGACCGTGCCCGGGCTGCAGGAGGTGGGGATCATCATCGGAACCCGCGTGTACGCGTTTTCGGTGCGCACCGCCAGCATTCCGGGTACCCGTATCTCCCTGTATTTCATCGATTGCCCGGAGCTTTACGACCGGCCGTCGGTGTATACCAACGATCCGGATGAACACAGGCGCTTTTTGCTGTTCACGCGCGCCGCCGCCGAAAGTTGCCTGCGCCTGGGGTTCGCGCCGGACGTGTTTCACTGCAACGACTGGCATTGCGCGTTCCTGCCCCTGTACCTGAAGACCATTTATTCCGCCGTGCCGCTGTTCGCGCGATCGCGCTCGGTTTTGACCATACACAACATCGGCTATCAGGGCATCATTCCCCGGGCCCTGGTCGACGACTTGAGTTTGCCGTCGGCGGAGGCGCTGCTCGACCCCGCGGATCTCGCACACGGTGTCGTCAATGCGCTGCGGACCGGAATACGATATGCCGACGCGGTGACCACCGTCAGCCCCACTTATGCGCGAGAAATCTGCGAAGTGCCCGTGGGGATGGGCATGGAGCCGACCCTGCGGGCGCGCAACGATGCAGTCATCGGGATATTGAACGGGGTCGATTACCGGGACTGGGATCCGCGACACGATTCCCATTTGGCGGCCCACTACTCGGCCGAGGACTTGCGCGGCAAGTTCGCCAACAAGCAGCAATTGCTCGCGGCCACCGAACTCACCATCGCGCCGCACAGCCCGCTCGTCGGCATGGTGACCCGCCTCGCGGTGCAGAAGGGCATCGATATTCTCATCGAGGCGCTGCCCAGGCTGCTGGAGGGGCGGGATTTCGGTTTGGTGGTATTGGGAAGCGGCGATGAGCGCTACGTGGCCTTTTTCGAATCCCTGGCGCGGCGCTTTCCGGGGCGCGTCGCGTTTCGCTCGGGCTATGATGAATCCATGGCCCATATGATCGAAGCGGGCAGCGACATCTTTCTCATGCCTTCCCATTACGAACCTTGCGGATTGAATCAAATGTACAGCCTGCGGTATGGAACCGTTCCGATCGTGCGCCAGACCGGCGGCCTTGCGGATTCCGTCCGGCAGTACGATCCGGTCACGGGCTGGGGCACCGGCTGCGTGTTCCGGGATTACGACGGGTCGGCGGTCGAGTGGGCTCTCAACACCACGCTCGACTGGTTCTTGGACCAGCAGAGTTGGCGGCGGTTGATGCAGAACGCCATGCTCGAGGATTTTTCCTGGAGCCGGCAAATCGTCATGTACGAGAAGGTGTTTCGCGACGCGGCGAGTGGGGCGTGATGCCGGGGGCTCAGTGCACCGCTTCTAAGAGCGCGTAACGGCGGCCGTTCGGCAGCGCATAGAGATGCGCAATGCGCAATTGCGATGCCGAAATCCATGCGGGCGCGCCGGCGGAATCACGCGCGGCGTCGATCTTGAGGCCGAACCGATCGGCGATGCGTTGAAGTCCCGGGCTCAAGCTTCTGCCGGGCAGCTGCACGACGGCGAACGCACTCGGCTCGCGCGCCATGCGCTGTCGCAAGCGCTCGATCGACACCGGGCCGATCGGCCCTGGAACGATTTCCACCGAGGTGCGCGCGTACAAGTCGATGAGCGCGCGCGTGGTTTCATCCGGCGCGAACAGGATCAAGGGCCTGCCGGCGGAGTCGGCCTCGATGGCCCGGCCGACGCTCGCCAGGTCCTGCCAAACATCGACCTGCCGGTAAAGTTGGGAAGCCGGCGCCGTCAATAGGACGCAGTACCCGAACAGCAGTGCGCCGAGGCCGCGAAGCATGCGCCCGGCGCTCGCCTCCTTGCCCGCACGTACGGCCAGCGCCGCGGCCGCGGCCAAACCCAAACCCGAAATCAGCACGAAGCCCCCATGGGAGCTCATCCGGTCCCAAGCATCGACGCCGACCGCGCTCAACGCCGCGCCGAATGCCAGCACCGCAAGCAACAGCAGCGCCGCGGTGGCGCGCACGGCACGCACATCCCACCGATCGGCGCCGCCCTGGATCTCGCGCACCCACCAAGCGGCAAGCAGCGCGAATCCGGGCAGCGCGGGCGCCAGGTAGATATTACGGGCGGTTGCCGCGACCGACAGCACGGCGAGCGGCGGCAGCGCGCTCGCGAGAGCAAAGCGCACCGCCCGATACTCATCGGGCGACGCATGCCGGCGCTGCCAGGCGCGCCGCGCGGCGGCCATCACCAGCAGCGTCCACGGCCACAGATACATCGGCAGCTCGACCAAGTACCTGCCCGGCGAATTGCGGTGCGCGGCCGCGTACTGCAGCTCTTGCGGCGCATCGATGCGGGTGAAGCGGCCGACCAAGTTGTTCCAGAAAAAGACCCTGAGGTGATCGGGACCGTCGGGACCCGCGTAGACGAACCACACCCACGGGAGAATGATGGCCGCCTGAAGACCCAAGCCGACGTAAAGCTCCCAGCGCCACAATTCGCGAAAGCGCCTTTCCCAAATCGCGAGCGTGACTAAGCTGAGCGCCGGCACCATCCAAGCCGCCGCATTCTTGCTCAAGAAGCCCAGGGCGAGGGCCGTGTGCATCAATGAATAGCCGCGCAATCGCTCGGGCGAGCCTTCGGCATAAAAACCGATGTAGGCGCCGAGCAACGCCACCGCCACGGCCGCGAGCAGCGGGGCGTCGGTCGCGAGCCAAATGGCGACCTGGTAGGCGAGCAGGAAGGTGCTGATCGCGGCGGCGGCGGCGAGCCCGGCGATCGGGTCGAGGCTGCGCCGTGCCAATAACCCGACGGCGAGCGCCGTGATCAGCGCATACAGCANGTTGGGCAAGCGCGCCGCCCACGCGGCGGTGCCAAACAGCCTGACGGAAGCCGCGGCGGCCCAATAGGTCAAGGGCGGCTTTTCGCAAAATGCCTCGCCCGCAAGCAGCGGAACCGCCTTGTCCGGTTGCCAACTCATGCGCCACGCGATGTCGGCCTCGCGCGGTTCGTCCGGCGTCCAATAGCCGCGCCCCAAAATGCCGACGCACCAGACCCCGAGCAGCGCGAGGGAGATCCACACAACCGAAGAGCGGGACGGCGTCACCGAAGCAGTATACTGAATGGGTTACGAAGGAGATGCGCATGGCATTTGCCGACTATTCTTCCCATGGCGCCGTCGCCGTGATCACGCTCAACAGTCCGCCGGTGAACGCGCTCGGCCTCGCCGTGCGCAAGGCCGTGGCCGACGGATTGGAACGGGCCGCGAATACCGATTCAATCGGCGCCGTGGTCATCACGGGCGCCGGAGCGATGTTTTGCGGAGGAGCGGACGTGAGCGAATTCGGCTTGCCCGAAATGATCGCCGCTCCGAACCTGGCGGATTTGTTCGCGATGATCGAAAATTTCCCGAAACCGGTGATCGCGGCGATCAACGGCACGGCCTTGGGCGGCGGCCTGGAACTCGCCATGGCCTGCCATTTCCGGCTGGCCGCGGCCGCCGCACAACTCGGATTACCCGAAGTGAAGCTCGGTATCTTGCCGGGCGCGGGCGGCACGCAGCGCTTGCCGCGCCTGGTGGGCGCCGAGCGCGCCTTGAACATGATCGTCAGCGGCAATCCGCTCGCGGCCCGCGAGCTGGCGAGCACCGATTTATTGGATTCGGTGGTCGAGGCCGAGGTACTGCAGGCCGCGATCGCCTTTTGCCAGCACGATGCCGGCGCCAAGTTGCCGCTGAAGAAGGCGCGCGACGTGCGGATCAATTTTCCCAATGCCGAGGCCTTTTTCGATTTTGCCCGCGTCGCCATCGCGCCCATCGCCAAGCATTATCCCGCTCCCGGCAAATGCGTCGACGCGGTCGAGGCGGCGGTGCTCAAGCCGTTCGAGGAGGGCATGAAAGTGGAGCGGGCCGCATTCACGGAATTGGTGGGTACCACGGAATCCAAGGCCTTGCGGCACGCGTTTTTCTCCACCCGCGCCGCCGCCAAGATTCCGGACGTGCCGCCCGATACGCCGTTGCGCCCGATCAAGTCGGTCGCCGTCATCGGCGCCGGCACCATGGGCGGCGGCATCGCGATGAGTTTCGCCAACGCGGGTGTGCCGGTCACGGTGCTCGAGACCACTCAGGCGGCGCTCGACAAGGGCTTGGGCGTCGTGATGGGGAATTACGAGAGCACTTTGAAGAAGGGGCGTCTGAGCAGCGAGGAATTCGACCGGCGGCTCAAACGGATCTCGGGCACGCTTTCCTACGATGACATCGCGAACGCGGATTTGGTCATCGAGGCGGTGTTCGAGGACTTGCAAGTGAAGCGGCAGGTGTTCGAGAGGCTCGACGAGAAGGCGAAGGCGGGGGCGATTCTCGCCTCCAACACCTCGACCTTGGATTTGAACAAGATCGCGGAATTCACGCGCCGGCCCGAGGATGTGGTGGGCCTGCATTTCTTCAGTCCCGCCAATGTCACCAAGCTCCTGGAAATCGTTCGCGGCGCCAAGACAGCCAAGGACGTGATCGCAACCAGCATGAATGTCGCGAAGCAAATCAAGAAGATCGGCGTCGTCGCCGGCGTTTGCGACGGCTTCATCGGCAATCGCATGCTGGACGCGTATTTGCGTCAGATGGGGTTCTTGCTCGACCTCGGCACGCTGCCGCAGCAGGTCGACCAGGCGCTCGAAAGATTCGGATTCGCGATGGGCCCGTTTCGGGTGAGCGACCTCGCCGGCAACGATATCGGCTGGGCCATCCGCAAGCGGCTGTATGTCGAGCATCCGGAACGCGTGTATTCGAAGATTCCGGATCGCATTTGCGAACTCAGGCGATTCGGCCAGAAGACCGGCGCCGGCTGGTACGACTACAAGCCGGGCGATCGCAGCGCGAATCCNTCCGANCTCGTGGCTCAAATCGTTCTGGAAGAATCGACTCGTATGGGGCAGCGGCGCCAGGTGAGCGACCAGGAAATCGTGGAGCGGGCTCTGTATTCGCTGATCAACGAAGGCGCACGCATTCTCGAGGAAGGCATCGCGACGCGCGCCTCGGACATCGACGTGGTGTACCTCGCCGGCTACGGATTCCCGGATTTCCGGGGTGGGCCGCTCTTCTACGCCGACACCATCGGGTTGCCGAACATCCTGCGCACCATGCGCGGCTTCGCCAAAGGCTATCAGCCGGATGCTTGGAAGCCCGCGCCGCTCTTGAACAAATTGGCCCTCGAGAATCGAAGCTTCGCCAGCTTAGGGTAATCGCCAGCTTAAGGTAATCGCCAGCTTAAGGTAACCAGCCATGACCGACGCCGTTGTCGTTTCGACCGCCCGCACCGGACTTGCGAAGTCCTGGCGAGGCTCGCTCAATATGACCCATCCGGTGACCTTTACCGGCCACGTGTTGCGCCATGCCATCGAGCGGGCGCGCATCGATCCGGCCGAAGTCGAGGATGTCATCATCGGCGCGACGTTCTTGGAAGGGGCGGCCGGCATGAACGTGGCGCGGCAGGTGGCGCTGCGCGCCGGCTGCCCGGTCACCACGGCGGGTATGTCCATCAACCGCTTTTGTTCCTCGGGACTGCAATCGATCGCGCTCGCGGCGCAGCGCATCATGGCGGGTGAAGGGGAAATCTATGCGGCGGGGGGCTTGGAATCGATTTCCTGCATTCAAAACTCCGCCAATGCGCGCATGCTCAAGGAGCAATGGGTGACCGTGCACAAGCCCGAGGTCTACTGGAACATGCTGCAGACCGCGGAGAACGTCGCGAAGCGCTACCGCATCGCAAGGCAAGTCCAGGATGAGTACGGCGTGCAGAGTCAGTTGCGTGCCGCCGCTGCAGCCCAGGCGGGACGCTTCCAAGATGAGATCGTCCCCCTGACCACGATCATGGCGGTTGCCGATCAGAGTGCCGGCACCATCGGTACGCAAGAGGTGATGTTGGCGATCGATGAGGGTATTCGTCCCGACACCACCTATGNGGCCGTGGCGAAGATCCGCCCCGCCGTGCCGGGCGGCGTGATCGCCGCGGGCAATGCCAGTCAATTTTCCGACGGCGCCTCGATGTGCATCGTGATGGATGCGAAGCTCGCCGAGAAAAAGGGCCTCCACCCGCTCGGCATCTTTCGCGGGTTCCAGGTGGCGGGATGCGAGCCGGACGAGATGGGCATCGGGCCGGTGTACGCCGTACCCAAGCTCCTGGCCAAGGCGGGCCTCAAGGTCGAGGACATCGGATTGTGGGAATTGAACGAGGCGTTCGCGGTGCAAGTCATCTATTGCCGCGATCGGCTCGGGATCCCCAACGAGCGGCTGAACGTGAACGGCGGCGCGATCGCCGTCGGTCATCCGTACGGCGTCAGCGGCTCGCGTCTGGTGGGCCACGCGCTGATCGAAGGCAAGCGGCGCGGCGTCAAGCACGTGGTGGTCACCATGTGCATCGGCGGCGGGATGGGCGCGGCGGGGCTGTTCGAGGTGGCGTAGGTCCGGGTATGCCGCGGGCTGCGGATGCCCTACTTGGGGAACATCGCCTGCACCTGAACACGGATCTGCCAATTCGGCGCTAAGTCGGGCCGGACCACGTTGTAATAGCCGGCGATTTGCGAGTTTATCGGCAGTTTGCCGAACCTAAAAATCTTCCCGACGCCGGCGCCCATCGGCACGGTCCACTGCTGCGAGCCCTTCGCCTGCCAGTTGACGGTCATGATCGGCGAACTGGTGAGATAGGCGCCGCTGTGGAAGTTGTAATTGATGAAGGGCTGCATCAGACCGTTGTTGTACGAGGGCGCGGTGCTGTTGTTCGAGGACCAGATATTGTTGACGAGTACCCCGTATACCCAGGGGTTGCCCCTCTCCAAGCGCAGCACCACGAACGAAGGGCCGAACCCGGTGTTGTTGTTGCCGAGCACGGGGTCGCTGTGCGTGGGCAGCTGGGTGATCGCCCCGACGCCCCAGATCCAGGCGCCCGCCGGCTTGGCGGGCGAGAGAAAGGCCGCGAGCTGCAGGTCGCCGATGCCGGTGGTACGGCCCTGATTCGGCGCATAGGCGGGCAGGGAGATGACCGGGAGAATGGTGCGGGTGATGATGTTCCAGTCCTCGTTAATATCGANNGGAATCACCGGCTGGATGTTTGTCACGCCCAGGGTCTTCTGGTAAGGACCGGCNTTCAAGTTCAGGTTCTGCTGGATCGGCACGCTGATCAGGTTCCCCACGGGGTTCTGCGCGATCTTCGCCAATTCCTCTTCGCTCAATTCGGCACGCGCGGCNGAGGCCGCCAGCATGATGACTGCGAACGCCGCGGCGCGAAATGTTCGTGTATTCATTTGTTTATCTCTTGATGACCGGTCTCACATTATAGACTCAGCCTGTTGGGGTGGCATGGGACCATGGTCTCAGCGCTTCGCAGCCCCCGAGCCCACCGGAGGCTCCAGTTTGGCGATGACGCTGTCCAGCGCTGAATATAAGTGTTCGCAGAACTCCTTGCCGAGCAGCCGCTCCACGCGCGCGTAGACGGCTTCAATTTGCGGCGCCATGCGCGCCGCGAGGGCGCGGCTCTTCCGCGTCAGCGAGACCCGCACCCGGCGCTGATCGTGCGCCAGGCGCTTGCGGGTCACGAGACCGATCTCCTCCATGCGCGCCAAGACCCCGGCGAGGCTCGGACTCGACAGGCGGCACAACCCGCCGATCTCGCGCGGCTCGAGGGCGCCGGCTTCGAGCAATACCCGCACGATGCGCCACTGCTGCTCCGTGATGCCGTGCGCGTTCAGCAGGGGCCGGAATCGGCCGATCACCTGCTCGCGGGCCCGCAGCATGAGGAGCGGCAGGTTGCGGTGCTTCAAGCGTGCCGATTTCGGAACCATGCCGTTCTTGACACTCGCGCCCATTGGTGGAACGATTACTAATATATTAGCAAGATTTATCGGGAAGCGACCGAGTTGTCAACGGCTTTGTGCAGGATTCCCATGGACGTGGAGCCGTTTCGCTTGAGCGGCACGGTTTACGGCACCTTGCTGAACCATCGAACGGCGCTTGCGGCGTTCGAGGGGAAGATGACGCTGCCGCCGTACAACGCGCCGCCGCGGGCGCCGGTGCTGTACCTGAAGCCGAGAAATACGCTCGCGGCCGGCGGCGACACCGTGGAAGTTCCCGCCGCGGGCGCGGGCGCAACCGCGGAGTTGGAGGCGGCCGCGTGCTTAGGTATCGTCATCGGGCGCACCGCCTGCAATCTCTCGGAAGCCGTTGCCTTGGATCATGTCGCCGGATTCCTCATTGTCAACGACGTCAGCATCCCGCACCCGGATTACTACCGGCCGTCGGTTCGCTACAAGGCCCGCGACGGCTTCTGCCCGCTCGGTCCCCGGGTCACGGCGCGCGCCCTGGTCGCGAATCCGGACGCGCTCGCCATTCGCACCCATGTCGACGGCGTCCTGGTGCAAACGATGAGCACCGCGGATCTGATCCGTTCGGTGGCGCGGCTGCTTGCCGACGTGACGGAATTCATGACGCTCGCGCCGGGCGACGTGCTCGCGGCGGGTGCGGCGGCCCCGGCGCCGCGGGTGCGCGCTGGACAGACCGTGGCCATGGAGGCCGATGCCTTGGGGGTACTCACCAATCGTTTCGCGGGCGGCGCATGATGCGCGCACGAGTGGCGTACGGCGGAGCGCTGCACGAGGCCACTCCGGCAGGCGGTGGCGGTGAGGCCAATCTGCGCCTGGCGGACGGGCGGGTGCTCGCGGAGGATCAAGTCATCTGGCTGCCGCCCTTCGAGGTCGGCACCGTGATCGCTTTGGGCTTGAATTATGCCGATCATGCCAGGGAATTGGCGTTCAACTCCCAGGAGGAGCCGCTGGTCTTTCTCAAGGGTCCGGGCACTCTGCTCGGCCACCGCGGCGCCACCCGCCGCCCGGCCGAGGTCAGGTTCATGCACTATGAGTGCGAACTGGCCGTGATCATCGGACGCCGGGCGCAGCGCGTGGCGCGCGCGCAGGCGATGCAGCACGTGGCGGGCTATTGCATCGCCAACGACTACGCGGTGCGCGATTATCTGGAGAATTGGTACCGCCCCAACATGCGCGCCAAGAATCGCGACGGCGCCACAGTCTTGGGACCCTGGTTGGTGGATGCCGGGGATCTCAAGGACCCGGCGAACCTCGAATTGCGCACTTTCGTCAACGGCCAGCTGACCCAGCGGGGCAACACGCGCGATTTGATCTTCGACATCCCGTATCTGATCGAATACTTGAGTTCGTTCATGACATTGACGGCGGGCGATGTCATTCTCACCGGTACGCCGCAGGGCGTCAGCAACGTGATGCCGGGCGATGAGATCGCGTGCGAAATCGACGGCTTGGGCCGGCTCGTCAACACCATCGTCGGGGACGCGGCCTTTGGCCGCCGGGGGGACGCAAAGTCGTGCGCATCGAACATCTGATCGACGGCGCCGCGGCCGCGGGCGCGGAGTACTTCGAGACGCGGAATCCCGCCACGCAGGAGGTGCTGGCGGAGGTCGCGCGCGGCGGACCGAAGGACGTCGATGCGGCGGTCGGTGCGGCAAAGGGGGCGTTTCCGCGGTGGGCGGGCAAGCCGGCGGCGGAGCGGGCGCGTCTGCTGCGCCGGCTCGGCGATTTGATCGCCGCGCATGTTCCCGAACTCGCGAAGACCGAGACGCAGGACACCGGCCAGGTGATTGCGCAGACGGCCAAGCAGCTCGTGCCGCGCGCGGCGGACAATTTTTATTACTTCGCCGAGATGTGCGTGCGCGTCGACGGGCATACGTACCCGACTGCCACTCACCTCAACTACACCTTGTTCCATCCGGTGGGCGTGTGCGCGCTGATCTCGCCGTGGAACGTGCCGTTCATGACCTCGACCTGGAAGGTTGCGCCAGCGCTGGCGTTCGGCAACACCGCCGTGCTGAAAATGAGCGAGCTGTCGCCGCTCTCGGCGGCGCGGCTGGGCGAGCTCGCCTTGGAGGCCGGAATTCCCGCCGGGGTGCTCAATGTCGTGCACGGCTACGGCGCCGAGGCGGGCGAACCGCTGTGCCGGCATCCCGACGTACGGGCGATCTCCTTCACCGGTTCGACGGCGACCGGAGATCGCATCGTCAAGGCGGCGGGTCTGAAGAAATTCTCGATGGAGCTGGGCGGCAAGAGCCCGTTCGTGGTCTTCGACGACGCCGACGTCGCGCGCGCCTTGGATGCCGCTCTGTTCATGGTTTTCTCGAACAATGGGGAACGCTGTACCGCGGGCTCGCGCATCCTGGTGCAGCAAACGATTTATGCGGACTTCGCCGCGAAGTTTGCCGAACGGACACGCCGCATCAGCGTCGGCGACCCGATGGACGACAGCACCATCGTTGGACCCATGATCAGCCCAGAACACCTGGCGAAGGTGCGCAGGTACATTGAATTGGGTCCGCGGGAAGGCGCCACGCTGCTGTGCGGCGGCGTCGATGCACCGGCGCTCCCCGGCGCGCTCAAGCAGGGCAATTTCGTCAAGCCCACGGTGTTTGCGGATGTCGAGAACCGCATGCGCATCGCCCAGGAAGAGATTTTCGGACCGGTGGCCTGCTTGATTCCGTTCAAGGACGAAACGGACGCGATCGCCAAGGCGAACGATATTCCGTATGGCCTCTCGAGCTACGTGTGGACCGAAAACGCGGGTCGCGCTCTTCGGGTCGCCGCGGCGATCGAGGCGGGCATGTGCTTCGTCAACAGCCAGAATGTTCGCGATCTGCGCCAGCCGTTCGGCGGCACCAAGGCCTCCGGCGTCGGCCGCGAAGGCGGCACCTGGAGCTACGAGGTATTTCTCGAGCCGAAGAACGTTTGCGTGAGCTTGGGCTCGCACCCGATTCCGCGCTGGGGAGCGTAGACATGAGCCTGTATCAAATGCAGAAATTTCTGTTCGATATCAATCGCGATCGGAGCGTTCAGCAGCAGTATCGGGACGATTTGAACGGGCTTCTCAATCGCTACGAGCTCACCGCCGAAGAGCGCGGCGCGATCGCCGCGGGCGATATCGGATTGATCTATGTGCTCGGCGCCAATGGCCAGCTGCTGATGCACTACGCGGCGTTTCTCGGCATGCCGTGGGCCGAGTACATCGCGGCCATGCGCCGCGGCGTGAGCACCTACGGGCCGGTACGCGCCGGGCTCTACCACATGACCACCGCGATGGACGAGAAGGTGGCCGGCGTATGAGCCTCGTGTTCGCGGGCATCGCGAGCCACGCGCCCGGCATCACGGGCCGC
>Ga0031654_10000243_pt1 | contig 13069 bp, 10 predicted proteins | sample FrelakmetCRP12CR_FD_55268 | JGI IMG/M metagenome (GOLD analysis project Ga0031654, IMG submission 55268) | Freshwater lake sediment microbial communities from the University of Notre Dame, USA, for methane emissions studies - CRP12 CR | ecosystem: Environmental > Aquatic > Freshwater > Lake >...
CTCCCCCCCGTCCCACCGACGCTAAACAAGCCTAAACGACACCGGGCGAACATTCTGGAGCAACTCTGATGAAGCCAGCGGTTATTATCGTCGGCGCCGACAAGGGCGGTGTCGGCAAAACAACAATCACGCGCGCAAAAAACCGACACTCTCCACCGTCCCGCGGACGTCAAACTAGCCTAAAAGACACCGGCAAACATTCTGGAGCAACTGTTATGAAGCCAGCGGTCATTATCGTCGGCGCCGACAAGGGCGGCGTCGGCAAGACAACAATCACGCGCACGGTGCTAGACTATCTCGCATCGAAAAACACGCCCGTCCGCGCGTTCGATACCGAATTTCCCCGCGGCACGCTAAAACGTTTTCATCCGGATGTGACGACCGTCGTGAATATTACGCATGCTTCCGACCAAATGAAGATCCTGGATACGCTCGCCACGAGCGAAATAAAAATAAGCGCAATTGATATTCGCGCCGGACTCCTTTCCCCNACGCTCCGAGCGTTCACAGACGTGGGTTTCTTCGACGCAGTACGCGCTGGCGAGTTTAATTTTCTCCTGTTCCACGTGCTCGGCCCCTCAATCGCCTCACTCGACGAAATCACCGAAATCATCCCTTATGCTGGTGGGAAAAACTATTTTGCTTTAAAGAATTTTGTCAATGANACGAGCTTCTTCGAGTGGGATACCGCAGTTTACGAAAGCTATTTCAGGAAAGCACGNGGCGCCGTCGAAGTGAATATCCCAAAACTGAACGAAATGGCCTTCGAACAGGTTGAGCTCGCCGGTGTTCCCTTTTCGACATTCATAAAAAATCGGAACCAGCAGGGACACAATGCAAATTACTCGCTAGTTTTGCGCGGATATGTACGGACCTGGCTCAATCAGATCTTCGGCGAATACGACCGCGTCGGCCTGCTTGATCGTATCATTCATCGNGCTCAATAAATCTGGCCAGAAAATCAAAACGCCGACAGGTCCGGATCAGCCGCTGATTCCATTTAAGCAAAGGGGCGGCGATGCCTAAAAGCTATATCTATATCGTCGCTTCATTGCATGGCCGCAGCGGCAAGACGGTATTTGCTAGGCTTCTTACAGATTATACGATCTTGCAGGGAAGCACGCCTAATCTTTTCGATACCGATACCGTCGAAAAAAAGCTTACCTCTTCATTTCCTGAACAATCGGTCCTTATCGATCTTTCAAAAGTCACCGATCAGATGAAACTTTTCGATACGCTCCTGGTCCCTAGCAGGAATCCGCGCATCGTCGATCTAACGCATCGCTCGTTTTCCAAATTTTTTAACCTGCTTCTTGAAATGGGTTTCGTTGCCGAAGCAAAGTTGCACGATATCGAAACNGTTATTTTTTATATTCCCGATCGCGAAACCGAGTCTTACCAACAGGGTGTTTCGCTGCGAGAACTTTTCAAGGACTGCCACATCATCGTGGTCGAGAATGCATTGCTTGGACAACCAAGCGACTACGTTCAACGCAGCAATAGCTACAAAACCCTTATGCAAAAGGCTCTGACCATGCGTCTTCCAGCGCTCGATCCTTTATTCGTGAATGTCGTCGACGACCCACAACTGTCGCTTAGCGATTTCAGTAAGGCTGTGGAAGGCGAGTATCCGCCGGCGCAAAAAACGATCGCTTATTTGTCATTGGAAGCCCGTTTTTCGATTCGTGCCTGGCTTGCGGACGCGTTCGCCGAAATTGGGCGGATTATCAAAACTGTACGGCTGCGTGCCGAAATGTCTCTCAAGCGTCCATTCTGAACGGTGCTGCGGCACCATCACTAGGCTGCGAGTTTTGCGGGTCGGCTNTTGAGAAGGTGCGCGATCGCATTTGCGTAGTAGCGGAGCAGAATGAGTTCCTTGGGATTGGCTCGGTAATTTCCCTCTTCTTCGTCTTCAAGCACTAAATGGCGGAGCGTTAACATGCGCAANCCGACTTCGATNGCATAGTCGCGGTCAGCGCGCGGGATGTGGACATACACGGCCGAACTTTCCAGCTCTCCGATCAAATGAGAAACGCGCNCCTTGATCTCGATCAAGGTTAGCGGCGTAGCGNNCGCGTCGAGCATCGCAGTCGAAACAAGTGAGACTGGNANCGCCGGCACGACCCGGCCAACCGCTTCCATCAACATGTTTCCAAGTTTCTCGATCTCTGCGTAGCGCAGATCGGGCGTGAGCGTACGAAAATCGATCTTCTTGTCGGCCACATATTTACGCAACGAAATCGGTTCACCNAAACTCACGCAGGTATAGCCGAAGCGATACCATTGACCGCGCGCGGCCATCCATTGNTGGCGAAAGAAATGGTGCAGGAACGTCCACATCTTGAAACCAAAGACTGGCTTCTTGCCGGGCNCGGTCATTGCCGCGGANGTAAGCATGCGATCTTCAAGCACACGGTCNTAATTAATTCCGACCGGAATGAAAACGACATCGCGCGGGCCGAGTGGATCGAAGCCNGCAACCATATAGCTCAGTAAGCCGAACTTTGGTGGGCGCAATTTTCCGTCGCGGCTCAGTCCGCCTTCGGGAAAAATCGCCTGCACGACTCCCGCGCTCGTAGCCATGTGAACGTAACGAGAGAGCACTTTGCGGTAGAGCGCGTCGCGGGAATCACGACGGATGAAATAAGCACCCATCGACCGGATCAGGCTGCGGAGACCCCAAATCTGCGCCCATTCGCCGACCGCATAGCTCAGCGCGGATGATGACGCGGCGACATATGTAACGAGCACATAATCCATATTGGAGCGGTGGTTGATCACGAAGACGACTGACGACGCAGGATCCATGGACGCGAACGCCTCGTCGTTGCGAATCCCGATGCGGACGCGATAGAGCATTTGCGACANGCGCCGCGCCAGTGCAGTNCCAATGCGGAAATAGGCATAAGCGCTGAATGAAGGCACGATCTCCCGCGCGTAACGTTTCACCTTGGCGATGGCTACCTCGCGCGGTATGCCGTTTTCTTTCGAATAGACTTCAACAGCATGCAGCACTTCTGGATCGTAAACGAGCTGATCGGTAAGCACCTGCCGTTTGGTGAGCTTGAAGGGCTGGATTTGCAACTTGAGCCGCGTGTTCAGCTCGTTGATCGCTTTGTTCGCACGTCGCCGCAGCGCCCACCGCACACTTGGAAGCAAAAGGCGTTCGAGTGCGGCAAACGTTGCCAAAAGCGTCAAAATAACCACGACCCAGAGCGGTAACGTCACTTGCGACCACATTGCATTTTCCCGAAGACCCAGCTTTGCGCCCGTGGCCTATGTTAAAGCGTCCCCTCGAAGGGCTAGACTACCATCTGATTGTCACCCACCTACAAGACCACATTCGCGACAAAGAGCAGTGGAAAAAGAAAAGCAAGATGCCGCCTTCCCTGAACACCTTACCCGGCACGATGAATGAGGCTTCGGCAGAGGTCTCGCCCCGTCGCTTTCTGAAAACGCGCGCTGCTGCCGGGCGACGTAAGCGCTGGCTCATGAGCCAGACGCTTGGCTGGCCGCTGTTTGACCCGATTAGTTCGTGGATGTTGCGGCGTCTCTATCTCCCTTCGTCACGGCTGTGGGCTGCGGCGCATCTTGCGGAAGGCTCGCTCCAGCGTTTTTGCGACGCGGTACCGATGCCGCGCCGTATCGGCAACAGCAGCCGGCTCGAAGCCGCTCTCGCACGTTTCGACAGGGCGCGCGTCGCTGCTGCCGCCATCGAAACGGAATGGCAACGAGTTTTCTTCGGACCGGAAGATATATCGCCAGCGTATCGGAGCGCGGTTGAAGCTGCGCGGCTAGATGCGACACACGCTTATTACGCCGCGCGTAAGAATTTTGCTTTTCTGATTGGCCGCAATGTACCTGCCATTAATCTGGAGATTGAAAGCCCGGAAAGCGTCGCCCAGATTTACGGCAATGCGCGCGATGACTTCGCTCCGTTCGTTGCGATGCCCAATCCGATGCCGGAAGTTCAAGTTTCTCGCGCGATCCGTTCATCGCTCGGAAAAGACTATTGGCTGCGTTTCAAAAGCCCATCCTCACGACTCGGCGATACGGTCTATGCTCGCGTTCATGAGCCGCAGGGAGTGATCGATCCGCCCACGATCATCTACGGACACGGCGTCTGCGTCGAATTCGACCATTGGCGTGGTCTAATTGAGGAAACCTACAATCTTTGCGCTGCTGGCTTCCGAGTGATTCGGCCCGAGGCGCCGTGGCACGGCCGCCGCCAACCGCGGGGATTTTTTGGCGGTGAGCGATTGATGGCCGTATTTCCAACGGGTTCAATCGATGCGCTTTCTGGAGCCGTGCGAGAATGGGCTGTGCTCGCCGATTGGTCGCGAAAGACCTCACGCGGAACTCTTTCCTTCGGTGGAACTAGTCTCGGTGCGCTCACGGCGCAGCTTGCGGCCGATCGCGCGCATAAATGGGAAGAACGTCTCCGCCCCGAAGGTCTCTTCCTTATCACGCACAGCGCCAGCATGACCGATATCGTTATGCAGGGAGAAATTTCAAAACTCTTTGATGGAACGGAAACTGCAAAGACAAAAGGTTGGACGATCGATACACTCAGCGCTTATTTCCGATTGCTTGATCCTTCCCATTCTCCGCCGGTAGCCCCGGATAAAATCGTAACGCTGCTCGGCAAACGCGACACCGTAACGCCGTTCAATAGCGCGCTTCCGCTAGTACAAAGTTGGGGTGTACCCAAAGAGAATATGTTCGTTTGGGATCGCGGACATTTCTCGGTGCCGATGACGTTGATCCGCGACCAGCGTCCGATCCGGCGTTTTTGCGCGGTGATGGGCTCGACGGATCGCTAATAAAGCCAGCTCTACGCATTGCGTCGATTTTTAATTGACCATCGTATACCGTTGGTCAGAATGGCGACATTCGATTGTGTCTTGCCTTCTTCACACTTAAATCGCATCGTGTAGCACTTCCAAATCTAGCCGCTCTATGACCAGACCAATCCATCAAATGACCGCGGCCGAACTTTCGGTCGCCTTTAAAAAAAAGAAACTCTCGCCTGTGGAAGTTTCTGATGCTCTGTTGCGTCGGATCGAGAAACTCGACCCGCAGATCAATTCTTTCTGTCTCGTGGATCATGACACCACAATGACGCAAGCGCGCGCCTCAGAATCGCGTTGGAAAAAAGGCAAGCCACTCTCCCCGCTCGACGGCGTGCCAGTCGCGGTGAAGGACATTCTTCTGACGAAAGATTGGCCGACCTTGCGTGGCTCGCGGACGATCGATCCAGATGGCCCGTGGATCGAGGACGCGCCTTCAGTGGCGCGGTTGAAAGAAGTGGGCGCGGTTCTTATCGGCAAGACGACGACGCCAGAATTCGGCTGGAAAGCGTGTACGGATAGCTTGCTGTCCGGCATCACGCGGAACCCCTGGAATTTGAACAAGACGCCAGGCGGTTCGTCAGGCGGATCGTCAGCGGCCCTTGCCGCACGTCTTACTCCGCTCGCGCTCGGCACCGACGGCGGGGGCTCGATCCGCATTCCTTGCTCGCTCACGGGTGTTCCGGGTCTTAAGCCGAGCTTCGGGCGCGTAGCTGCTTATCCGCTCTCGCCCTTCGGCACGGTCGCGCATGTTGGGCCGATGGCGCGAACGATCGTNGATCTTGCGTTGATAATGAATGTGATCGCCAGGCCCGACGCGCGCGATTGGCACAATCTCCCTTACGACGCGAAAGATTATTCAAAAGAACTGAAAGGCGGCCTNAAGGGAAAACGCGTCGCGTTCAGCCTAACGCTTGGNGGCAAGCCGCAATTGCATCCCGAAGTCGAAGTGCTCGTGAAAACAGCTNCAAAGAAGATCGAAAAACTTGGCGCGCATATCGTGGAAACTGAACCCGATATGGCCGATGCCGGAGAAATTTTCCGTACCTTATGGTGGTCAGGCGCGGGGTATGCGCTCGGCGCCCTCCCCGAAAACAAGAAATCGCTACTCGAACCGGCGCTTCGCCAGGTTGCCGACGAAGGCGCAAAACTTCCGCTGCGTACTTATCTCGAGGCTAACGCCAAACGCGGTGCACTCGGTAGCCGNATGCGCATATGGATGGAGCAATACGATTTTGTCATTACACCGGCGGTCGCGACGATCGCTTTCGATGTTGGAAAGTTACATCCAGACGATGGACAGGGAAACGCTTGGCTCGATTGGACTCCGTTTAGCTATCCGTTCAATCTAACGCAGCAGCCGGCCGCGAGCATACCGTGCGGGTTCACCAAGGANGGTTTGCCGGTCGGATTGCAAATCGTTGGACGGATGTATGACGATGTCGGAGTACTGCGCGCAGCGCATGCCTATGAAGCGGCGCATCCGCTGTTCGATCAAGCNCCACCAGGATTCGAATAACCTATACCAGCTCGCTGAGATAAAGCGTCGCGCTGCCTCTTGATCTTNGTAGCATCTATTGTAGCGCTGCAATCAACTGTCGCATNAGAAGACGAGGGCTCGCTCTCATGGCCAACTACCAGGAAGATGACCCGAACCGCACGCCGCGCGGCGAACTTTCCACCCGCACACTCGCGATGCCGGCTGACGCAAATCAGAACGGGGACATTTTTGGAGGTTGGCTGCTCGGACAGATGGATATCGGCGGCGGTTATTCCGCCTCGATGATTGCCCAAGGACCAACCGTCACGGTCGCGATCGACGCCATGTCATTCAGAAAACCGGTTTATATAGGTGACATCGTCGCCGTTTATGCCGATTTGATCCGAATCGGCAACACTTCGATTACGTTGCACATCGAAGCCTGGGTTACGCGACGGAATGCGGCAAAGAATATTCTAGTTACGGAGGGAAATTTCACTTACGTTGCCATCGATGAACATCACGTCCCACGCCCCGTCAAAAAGCAGAGTTGAATGCGTACGGTGGTTCAGTATGGAAGGCCACTCCTGCCGCACCANCCATTCATATCGGATTCTTTTCTTCGGATCCTTCTCGGTTACGTCAAGTCCGAATGGAATCGTTTCCAGACCCAAGCATGAATGCCGCCCCGCAACTATTCACTGATCCCGACGCGCTCGCGGCAACCGTCATCCGCGAAACTGGGAATAACATAATAGTTGGTCTGCCACTTGGCCTCGGCAAGGCGAATCATATCATCAATTCGATTTACGCGTGTGCAGAGGCCAGCCGCTCGATTCATCTTGAGATTTTCTCCGCGCTGACGCTCGAGCGTCCGAAAGCTGCGACAGAATTGGAACGCCGGTTCATTGATCCAGTATTCGATCGACTATTCGGCGCTTATCCAGTGCTCAATTATGCGAAAGCCATGCGCGCAGGCACTGTTCCGCCGAACATCCATATCAGCGAGTTTTTTCTTTTTGCTGGCCGGTGGTTGCATGTTCCGATGATGCAGCAAAATTATATCTCCGCGAACTATACGCACGCGGGCCACTATTTGCTCGCACGCGGCGTAAATGTCATTACGCAGCTCGTAGCAAAACGTACCATCAACGGCGAGACTCGTTACAGTCTTAGTTGCAACACCGACATCACGCTCGATCTCCTGAAAGCGCGCTCAGAGGGAAAGGCGAATTTCGTGCTGATCGGTCAGGTCAATTCAGAATTACCATTCATGCTTGGTGAAGGCGACCTGCCGGCGAACACCTTCAGCCATATTCTCGATAGTCCCGATACCGATTTCACGCTGTTTGCGCCCCCGAAACAGCCAATACCACTGCCTGCTTATGCGATGGGAATTCATATCGCAACGCTCGTGCCTGACGGCGGCACGTTGCAAATTGGCATTGGCTCGGAGGGAGACGCGGCGGCGGCTTCGCTAATCGTGCGCCAACGTCAGAACACCGCGTTCCGCCAAATGGCGGCAGGTTTGAACGTCACTAGCACGCCGTCGGGCCCAGAATGCGGCATCTTCGAACAGGGCCTTTATGGTGCGAGCGAAATGTTCGTTGACTCCTTCCTTGAGCTCATCAAGGCCGGCATCTTGAAACGCGAGGTCGATGGCGCACTTTTGCATGCGGCGTTTTTTGTCGGGCCGAAATCATTTTATCGTGCGCTGCGCGAAATGCCGGACGTACAGCTTGCTAAAATCCAGATGAAGGCCGTGTCCTTCGTCAATGAGCTATATGATGGCGAGGACGAGAAGCGCCGTGCGCGCACCAATGCGCGTTTTATCAACAGCGCAATGATGGCGACGATGCTCGGCGCGGTCATTTCTGACGGGCTCGAAAATGGTCAGATCGTAAGCGGCGTCGGCGGCCAGTATAACTTCGTGGCGCAGGCTTTCGCGCTCGAAGGCGCACGTTCGATCCTTACAGTTCATGCGACGCGCAATTCGGGGGGCAAAATAACCTCCAATATCCGCTGGTCCTATGGTCACGAGACGATCCCGCGCCATTTGCGTGATATCATCGTGACGGAATACGGTGTCGCGGATCTGCGCGGTAAATCCGATCAAGACGTTATCGCGGCGATGCTTTCTGTTACAGATTCACGCTTTCAGGCCGATCTATTGCGGCAGGCGCGCGATGCGAACAAGGTCCCGACAAGTTACGAAATTCCCGCCCAGTACTGCGAGAATACGCCGGAGCGCATCGAGCGTGCCCTGAAGCCTTTTGTCGAGCGCGGGCTGCTTTCCCCATTTCCGCTCGGTTGCGACTTTACCGAAATCGAACAAACACTGATTCCCGCGCTGCAGTTGCTGCGTGAGGCGTCCAGCTCGCCCGCAAAACTCCTAACGTTGGCGTTTCAAGGTCTCTTCAGAGATNGTGGTTCTAAAGACGAATCCGCCGCACTCAATCGCATGGGCTACGACCGGCCAAAAACTCTCGCTGAGCGGTTTTATCGCGCACTTCTTCGCGCCGCGTTAACTGAGACCAGCTCCTGACGAAGTGGTTTCTAGCTACGCCAGTCAAATATCAACGCTTTCGTCGCATCCTTCCGGGAGAACAATGTTATTCGGCGGCCTTGCGACTGCGACTACCGTGCATCGANAGGTACCAATCGAGAATCTCGGCGCCATTCCAATGGAGCACACCCTTNAAGCCATTCACATATTCATAGATCTTTTCGAGATACTTGATCCGGTGTGGCACGCCGGAGATATAGGGATGGATCGCTAGCGCCATGATTTTTGCGCGCTTTTCTCCTTCAGCATACAGCCGATCGAATTGGTCAATCGCGCGGCGGAGCAAATAATCACTTTCGTGATGTTGCACGATCATCATTGGAATATCATTGAGCTCGACCGAATAAGGCAGGGTCACGAGCGGACCTTTCGCCGTTTTGATTGTGGTCGGTTCGTCGTCATAGACCCAGTCACCAATGTATTTGACGCCAGCATCTACAAGCAATTCGGGTGTGTCCAACGTTTGCGTTAGCCCCGGCCCAAGCCAACCGACAGGACGCTTGCCAGTGAAACGCTCAAGCAAATCCATCGAGCGGTTGATCATTCCCGCTTGATCGTCGTGCTTGTGCATCGGCATTTGATCGTAGGCATGGCCCATGAATTCCCAACCAGCCTGCTTCGCTTGATCGGCCACGCGCTTGTAATCCTCGCAAACTCGCGCATTGAGCGACAGCGTCGGGCGGATTTTCAGCCGCTCGAACAGTTCGAAAAAGCGCCAGACGCCAACACGCATGCCGTATTCGTGCCAAGACCAGTTCGGAACGTCGGGCAATAGCGAAACGCCGGTCGGCGGTGACAAAGCTTGCCGCGGCATCGGTCGCGCGATTTCCCATACTTCTAGGTTCACGATGGACCAGACGACTACGCGCGCGCCGCCGGGTAGCTTGAGTGGAGGACGATCGATGATCGCCGAATATTCGGCTCTTTCACGCGGGATCATAGGGTTCGCCATAAATAAGTTATAGCATCAATTTCCATCACCGCCGCTATCGTTCATGCCGCACTGCACGATAGCGCAGTGCGCGGCCTCCCCTTACATTCATTCCTTGTCGGAGTAATCCAGTGAAGCCTCGAAATTTTGATTATGTGCGTCCGAAGTCCTTACCTGAAGCACTTGCGGTGCTGCAGCGACATGGGCCGGATGCCAAAATCATCGCCGGGGGCCAGAGCCTCGTTCCGATACTCAATATGCGATTGGCCTCGCCTTCAATCCTTGTGGATATCGGCGCACTGCACGAGCTGCGCGGTATCTCCGTTGAAAACGGAATGCTCCGGATTGGCGCNCTNACGCGCCACGCACAGGCCGAACACTCACCCGAAATTCGCAGACATGCCCCACTATTCGCAAAAGCAATTCCATATATTGCCCATCCCGCGATCCGCAATCGCGGTACNATTGGCGGATCGATTGCATTAGCCGATCCCGCAGCTGAGCTTCCGGCTTGCTTGCTTGCACTCGATGGCGAAGTCGAAATTGCAAATATAAAAGGAACGCACACCGTTAAGGCTGGCGATTTTTTCAAGGATTTATACGAAACCGCCCTCAACCCCGGTGATGTGTTGATCGCAATCCGCTTGCCGCAGGCCCCGAAAGCGCGCGTGGGGTTTGCAGAGCTTGCTCGCCGCCACGGCGATTATGCGATGGCAGGACTCGCCGCTTGCCAGGAAGACGGCAAAGTGCGGCTCGCTTTCTTTGGCGTCGCCTCGACACCTATTAGGGCGAAACACGCGGAGGCGGCAATTTCCAAGAGTATCGAACAAGCTGTCTCCGCGCTCGATCGCGATCTCGATCCGCCGGATGACTTACATTCAAGTGGGGCTGTTAAAAAACATCTTGCGAAAACGCTGCTTCGTCGCATCGCCGGAGACTTGCAATGAGTACTATCGACATCTCGCTCATTGTAAACGGCGAAAACGTGCAGCAAACTGTCGAGGCGCGAAAGACCCTCGTCGATTTCCTGCGTGAAGATTTGGGGCTTACCGGAAGTCATGTCGGTTGCGAGCACGGTGTGTGCGGCGCTTGTACCGTTCGCGTCGACGGCGAAATCGTACGCGGCTGCCTCGTCCTCGCTGTGCAATGCGAGGATACGATCGTCGAGACGATTGAAGGTGTTTCCGATACCGGCGAGATCGCAGCACTGCAGGATGCTTTCCAGAGACGCAATGCGTTGCAATGCGGCTATTGCACACCCGGTATACTGTTAACTGCGCAAGAATTGCTAAAATCCGGCAGCGCGAAGAATCGTGAGACGATCCGCCAGTATATGTCCGGAAATTACTGTCGCTGCACCGGCTATCAAGCCATTATCGATGCCGTCGAAGCGGTTGCGCAGATGCATGGGAGTAAGCCATGAAAATCGTGGCCGATCTTCCATCCAGCCTCAGCGTGCTCGATCGCCCGAACAGCTATATCGGCCGTTCCGTGGCGCGCCCCAACCTTGCGCGGTTAATGCAAGGTCGCGGACAATATGTAAGCGATATGACGTTGCCGCGCATGGGACATGTAGCGTTCGCACGTTCGCCGCATGCGCACGCAAAGATCAAAACAATTGAAATATCGTCCGCGAAAAAAATGCCGGGCGTGATTGCCGTGGTTCCAGGTGCGGAACTTGCGAAAGTGATGACACCATGGGTCGGCGTGCTAACGCATCTCAAGGGCATCAAATCCGCGCCACAGCATGCCATCGCCGTCGACCGCGCCTGCTGGCAGGGCGAGGCAGTGTGCGCGATCGTCGCAAAAACACGCGCGCAGGCCGAAGACGCAATTGAATCGCTGGAAATCGAATACGAAGAACTTCCTGCCGTAGTTGACGCCGAAACCGCGCTCGATCCGAAGACATTCGTTATACATCCGGAGCTTGGCGACAATCTCACTTTCGAGCGCAAACACGAGGCCGGTGGGGTCGACAAGGCTTTCCAAGAGGCCGACGAAACCGTTGAAACGACTTTCATTTTTGGCCGTCATACCGGCGTATGCCTCGAAGCCCGAGCGATCGTTGCCGACTGGAATGCGGGCGACGAGCGGCTCACTGTCTACCAGGGCACGCAAGCACCACACATGATGCAGAATCTGTTTGCGAAACATCTTTCGCTTGCGGAACACCAAGTGCGTGTGGTGACAAAAGACGTCGGCGGCTCGTTCGGAATCAAAGTCCATGCCTATGCCGACGAGATGGCGGTTGCTGCACTGTCAAAATTATTGAAACGGCCGGTGAAATTCGTCGCCGACCGTTTGGAAAGTTTTATCACCGATATTCATGCGCGCGATCATCGCGTGAAGGCTAAGATCGGCGTGAAAAAGGACGGAACGATTACAGCATTCGAGATTGACGATCTTACCGGCATTGGCCCCTATTCCGTCTATCCGCGCACGAGCGGGATCGAGGCAAACCAGGTCGTAAACCTGACCGGTGGTCCCTATAAATGCTCGAACTACCGCGCGCTCGCCCGCGTTGTTTTCCAGAATAAGAATGTGATGTGTCAGTACCGCGCCGTCGGTCATCCGATTGCGACCGCAGTGACCGAGGGTCTCGTCGATCTCGCCGCCGCAAAAATCAGCATGGACCCGGTCGAGATCCGCCGCAAGAATCTTATTCCCGACGATGGCTATCCGTGCAGCGCGCCATCAGGAATCAAATTCGAGAAGCTATCGCATCACGCTTCGCTCGATAAGATCGTGAGAATGATGAGTTACGAGAAGCTGCGGGCCGAGCAGTCGGAGTTGCGGAAGAAAAAGGTCTATCGTGGAATTGGCTTTGCATCCTTCATCGAAGTCACCAATCCGAGCGCGGCATTTTACGGTGTCGGTGGGGCGAAGATTTCAGCTCAAGATGGCGCGACGGTTCGCCTCGATGCGCAGGGCGCGGTCATCGTGCAGAGCGGCGTCACGGAGCAAGGTCAGGGTGCGGAAGCGGTTCTGGCACAGGTCGTGGCATCTGCGTTTGGCGTTCCTATCGAGCGCATACGCGTGATTACTGGTGATACTGATAATACACCCTATGGTGGAGGCACTTGGGCATCGCGTGCAGCCGGTATAGGTGGCGAAGCGGCTTGGCAGGCAGGCAAGGCGTTGCGCGAAAACGTGCTTGCCGTGGCTGGTTCCATTCTGCAAGCCGACAGGAGGACGTTAGATATTCGCGATGGCCTCGTTGTCGATGCAGATACGGGCCGCGA
>Ga0031654_10000245_pt1 | contig 13030 bp, 16 predicted proteins | sample FrelakmetCRP12CR_FD_55268 | JGI IMG/M metagenome (GOLD analysis project Ga0031654, IMG submission 55268) | Freshwater lake sediment microbial communities from the University of Notre Dame, USA, for methane emissions studies - CRP12 CR | ecosystem: Environmental > Aquatic > Freshwater > Lake >...
CTTGCTTAACTAAGTGACATATTCAGAACAGATCAATTTGTTTCCAGAAGGCTTTCACCAGCGTGGTCCTGCGTTGCATGGATCGCAGGTTGCTGCGGGCTCGATGAGCAACGTCGCCAAGGTCGCGGGCACAGTAGTTGGGCATGGCGTGATGCTTGAGGTATCCCCAGATGCACTCAACCGGATTCATATCCGGNGCGTAGGCTGGCAAGTAGTCGATCGTAATTTGGCCGTTCTGGGACTCGACATACGCCCGCACGAGCTTCGAACGGTGTGCCTGCAGGCGATCCCAGATGATGAGCAGTTTCTTGCCGATCGTGGCTTGCAGCGCTTTGAGGAACTCGACAATCTGCGGACTCTTGATCGAGCCGTTGAACAACCGGAAGTAGAAGCGCCAGGAGCTCAAGCCCGCGATCACCGAGAGTTGCTTCCAGCTGAAGCTGTACTGCAGNACGGGCGTCTCGCCCCTTGGAGCCCAGGTTCTTGCGCGACAAGGTCTCTCGGACAGACCCGATTCGTCAATGAAGACGATTACTCGGCCTTGTCGCGCAGCGATTTTTTTAGTTCTGGCCACCTCTTGGCCTTCCACCTGCGGACCGCTCGCTCGTCGCGTTCCCGTGCCTGGCCGGTTGGCCGCTGCACGCTCCAACCAAGCCGCCCGAGCAACCGCCACACGGAGGAGGCAACCATCTTCACGGCAAACTTCGCCTCGATCAGCTGGGCGATCCGCGGCAGTGTCCACAACTCTGTTGGGAAACCGGCCGCCAGTGCTCCCTCTTTCAGAAGCCGCACCAGCTCCCGGCGTTGTGCCGCGCTGAGCCGTTCCGGACGCCCGAAATGCGGCGCCCGCCGCAATGCCTCTATCCCACCCTGTTGTCGTGCACGATCCCAACGCATGGCGGTCTGGCGCGACACGCCGACTTGCCGTGCGACCTCGGCCTGGCTTTCCCCGGCGGCGAGCAACCGCGCGCCGCGTCGCCGCCGGCGCTCCAGTTCTTTCAATTTCTGTGAGTGTCTCATCCGTACCTCGATTGTAACCATCCGAGGTACTTGGACCGCAAGAGTGGGAAAAAGTGTCACTCACTTACGCATTTCTCAATAAATTACTGCTGACTGCTACAGCCGATGGAATGGGCTTTCGGATATAGGGAACTTTGCGGATCCAGAGTCGAAGCGCCTGCCAGTGAATGCGCCAGACCACGGCCAGCGTCATCAGTGGCTGCCGCAGAACAGCGAGCGCCAATGCGCGGCCAATAAGGGGGTACGGCTTTCCCACCAGCACCGTGCGGATCAGCAAGCCATCTGAGTCGTGATAATCGATGCCAATCATGTTGTGTCCGGCGGATTCACGGACACGGAAATGGTAAGTGCCTTCGACCTTGCAAAACGGCGATACGTGCATTGCCTTCCTGCACACCAGCGGCGTGTTTTCTGCAATCGGTCCGCCATTTTCTGCGGCCAGCAGATAACCGTGATGCTCACCGAACGTGTTGTTAACGTCGGCATAGAGGGCCATCAGGCGCCCCTGCGCATCCTCGCAAAGAAAGAAGCTGACTGGATTGAAGACGTATCCGAGAATGCGGGGCATGGTTTGCAGCCAGATGCGGCCATCCGCCCTGATGCCCACCTTCTCAAGCTGTACCCTCAGCCAGGCCTGCGCGTCCCGCCCATCCCGCGGACCATAATCCCGCATCCGTACGCTGAGGATGCCGGGGCCGTTGATCCGAAGCATTGCCGTATTCGATTGCTCCAGCTGGTCAAGCGCCACGCGCACCATGAACAGCGGATAGGAAAAACCGTGCTGCACGGGCCGCAAACGCGTATGCCTGACACGGCATCGCATCAGATAAGCACCATGGTTCGCCCGCGTATTTCCCATTTAGTCGAGCCTCGCCCAATCAGGCAGGCAGTCAAAGGCGGCCGCAACGCGCAATGCTGAATTCAAGCCATCCTCATGGAAACCATAACCACACCACGCGCCGGCATGCCAGGTCATCCCGGATCCCTGGATCAGGGGCAAGGCCCTCTGTGCCGAAATAGCCTCCTGATCCAATACCGGATGGGCGTATTTGAATCGGGCGATTTCGCACGCTTGCCGNGGNAAGCGGAAAGGGTTGAGCGTAAGCACGACAGGCTGCGCGAACGGCAAGGGCTGCAGCCGATTGAGCAGATAGCTGACGCACACAGGGTCACCCCTGCGCTGATCACCGGAGCACAGATAATTCCATGCGGACCACACTTTGCGGCGTGCGGGCAGCAAGGTTTCATCAGTATGCAGAATGGCCAGGTTGTCCTGATAACGTATTTTTCCGAGCACCTCTCTTTCTTGCTGACTGGGATCAGCCAGCATCGCGAGGCTGTCCGGAGCATGGGTGGCCAGAACCACGGCGGCAAAATCGCTTTCTCCGCCGGCGTGCTCGAGCGTGACACGTTGGGCGGACCGACGTACGCGGGTCACGGTCGTGTTCAGGCGCACGTCGTGCAGACTGAGGCACATTCGGCGGACATATTCACGCCCGCCGCCAAGAACCGTCTTCCAGACGGGACGGTTTGCAACCTGCAGCAATGAATGGTTCAGGCAGAAACGCAAAAAGGTAGCTGCGGGAAACTCCAGTATCGAATCCGGCGCTGCTGACCAGATTGCGGCGGCCATCGGCAGCAGGTACCAATCACAAAAAGGAGCACCGAATCGTTCATGCCTAAGCAGCGTACCCAGCGACTGACCGTTAATTTCGGATTCCAGCAGATAACGCTTCGCACGACGATTGAACCGAAGAATATCCGCAAGCATCGACCAGAATTTCGGCGAAAGCATGTTGCGGCGCTGGGCAAACACGGTATCCAGATTGGTACCGGCCCATTCAAGTCGCCCTTCGTCGCGGGATACGCCGAAGGACATATTGCTATCATGTACAGGCACCAACAGCGCGGCAAACAACGCAACCAGATTGGGATAAGTTCGTTCGTTGAANACCAGAAATCCGGTGTCGACCGCGTGCGTGAACCCTCCAAGGCTGACGTCCACGGTGTGCGTATGTCCACCCGCGTAGTCGTTGGCCTCAAAAAGCGTGACCTGATGTCGTCGCGACAGCAGCCAGGCGCACGCCAATCCGCTGACGCCGCTGCCGACGACTGCAATCGGGCTATCTGGCGCCGGAATTGACGATCGATCCATGCCCGTCTCTTGAGCGCGTGTTGCCCCGTGGCTTCCTCGCTAGGCAAATTGTTCTGTTGGTGCTAATATTACTCATTAGTAGCTAATATACTATATAGTAATTTAAAATACCAATGAGTATTTTGGGTCGAATTCGGTTTAAAGATCACGCATTCAAATTACGTGAGGATGCCATTCTGGATGCAGCCATCCGGATACTTTCCAGCCGCGGATTCGATCTGATGACGATGGATGAGGTTGCGGCGGAAGTCGGAATATCCAAACCGAGTTTGTACAAGCACTTCAAGTCAAAGGAGGAGTTGGTAACGGAAGCCATGGTGCGCCTGCTGGATGGCGCCCTGGAATTCCTGTCCGATCTTCCGCAGAGCGTGCAGGGAATTGACCGACTGATCGCCCTGCTCGAGTGGGCGATGCGTGTGCGGCTCGGCGGTGGCGTACCCTTTCTTCCGTCCACGAGCCCGTCGGTGCGCGATATGCTCACCCGCAATCTCGGCTATCTCGCCCGGATTTCAACACTTAACGGCGAATTGAAAGACGCGATTCATGCGGCGCAAAAGGAAAGCCTGCTGCGCACCGACCTGCCCGATGACGTGATCCTGTTCAGCTTTTANGCTCGTACCTGCGACCCAGCGGTCGAGTTTCTGCGCATCTACAGCAAGATGGCCGATGATGCGATTGTCGAGCACATGTTGTCAGTTTGCTTTGACGGGATATCAGGAAGCGGTTACGCAGCGAGACTTGGCGCGCGCCAGTGACCTATCCGCTTCGAGCAATCTGCGAATCCGCACGAACGATCTCATGATCTCGATGTTTACGGCGATGGCGCGCGGGCTGTTGAGAATCGTCACGGCCATGATCGCGCCATGTTCTGTGAAGACGTAGGGCAGATACTTGCGATGCCGGCCGCGGCCGGTCGTTAAGGTCGCAATTTCAGGTTGTGTCGTAATTCGCCGAGATTTTCTATAATTGCGCACCGCTGCAGCTGCACTTATCGAAGGATCAGGGATGTCATACATCGTCGGTGCGCGCGATCAAAATCGGCTATTTCCTTCGAGTATCGAGGAGTACATCGGTTCGGAAGATCCGGTGCGTGCCTACGACGCGTTTGTGGAACAGGTGGACTTTGCTCAGCTCGGCATTGAACTGGACGAGCATCAGGTCGGCCCTCCTGAGTTCGATCCGCGGGCGATGGTAAAGCTGCTGGTGTACGGGTATTCGTACGGGATCCGCAGCTCACGAAAGCTGGAGCGCGCGACGCATCACAACGTGAGTTTCATTTGGTTGATGGGCGGCCTGAAGCCCGATCACAAGACGGTTGCGCGCTTCCGTCGCGATAACGCAGCGGCGCTGAAGAACATTCTCAGGCAGTGCGCACAGGTATGTTTGAAGCTGGGCCTGATCGAAGGCAATACGCTGTTTGTCGATGGCACGAAGATACGAGCAAATGCCTCGATGAAGCACACCTGGACTGCCGACCGTTGCAAGAAGTCGATGCAGGAGATCGATCAACGGATTGAGAGGATCTTGAAGGAGTGCGAAATAGCCGATCAGAGCGAACAAGACGGGACCTCTTTGGTGAAAATGCGCTCTGCGCTGCGGGACCAGAAGCAGTTAAAAGCGCAGATTAGTAGCGTCCTCGCCGAACTACAGGACCAGGACAGGGCGTCGTTGAACACCACCGATCCGGAGTCGGCTCGCATGCGCAACGGTGGGCAAATCGAGACCGGCTACAACCTTCAGGCGGTAGTGGACGAGCGGCACGGACTGATCGCACATAGAGAAGTGCTGAGCCAGAGCAACGACGGGGGTCTGTTTTCTAGTCAAATCCAGGCAGCCCAAGAGACTTTAGGCAAAGTCTGCGAGCGGGCCTGCGCTGATGCCGGCTTCTCTAGCGGGGAAGACTTGAAAATCATGTTGGATCAGGGTGTGGACGTCGTGGTGCCGATCGTGCGCCACTCGGATTTTCGAGATCACTTTACTTACGATGCGGATGCCGACAATTACCGCTGCGAGCAAGGCCATGAACTGAAGTACATCGGTGACAATAAGGACCACAAGACCCGCCTTTATCAGATCGGGGATCCGGCTACTTGCCGAAGCTGCCCCGCTTTCGGGACTTGCACGAAGGCGGCACAAGGACGACGAGTGGAGCGGCCATTTGCGGAAGCGGTCCGCGAACAGCTGGAGGCACGTTATCGTCAGTCGGATGCACAAATGCTGATGCGAAAGCGCAAGATGCGCGTCGAACATCCGTTCGGACATATCAAGCATAATTTACAGATGAGAGCCTTTCTATTGCGCGGTCTAAGCGGAGCGCGAACCGAGGCAGCGCTGGCAGCAACGGCCTTCAATCTCACGAGAATGATCAAGATGATCGGAATCGCCGAGCTGATTCAGCGGATGAGCCCGAAACCCGCCTAAAGTCTCGCAGCAATTTACATTTTTGGCCAAATCTAGCCATCCAAGCCCGCGTCGCTCAACGAATTACGACACAACCTGAGATTGTGATCTCAAAGCCGCCCACTCGGCAGCGGACAGCTCAAACATGAAATCCGGCGGAAAGCGCTCTAGATTGCGCTTGACCGCCCGCACCAAGCTGCGAGTCTCCACGCCATAGAGCGTGGCCAAGTCCTCGTCGAGAAGGATCCGCTGAGGGCGAATAACCAAAATGTATTGACCGACTCTTTCGGCGGCAATTGCGATAGCGGGCGCGCGGGCAGGCATCCGCCGTCAGTTCGCCCACAAGAGCGTGAGTCGATTCATGTACCAAAATGCCGCTTGCCAACCGTGACACAAGGATTACCCCGTTGCGGGTTGGATTCCAACCCGGATTTCCGTCGCGGTAATTCAGACTCATGTCGGAAAGGCCAGCTTCGGTGCGGTCCGAGCGCGACCGGCTCTTCCCCGCGGACTTTCCTGACGCCAGATCACCGGTAGACTTCCGGCAGACGTCGACGCCGAAATCAGCTGGCATTTTCCTGCAGAAATACGCGGGGTTTCGAATCCGTCCTTAGATAACCTATTGTTTCTACCCAGGAATTGGGGTCAATCCAGCGCTTACGCCTTCTCGCCCACTTGTAACTCCGCGACTTTGAAGGCAACTCCACACCCTCCTATCCCGCAGTACCCGCTCGGATTCTTCGCCAGGTACTGCTGGTGATAGTCGGCGCTGAGCCGGGAATTCGCCGGAAAACCAGCGAGTTAGCCGCCGGGTGGCGATTGGTTGGTTGACTTCCGGTAGACGTCTACGGTGTCGGCACGCTAGACCAGTGTGTTGTCAGTATCCTACTCTAGTAGTATTATTGTGGGATGAAAGCAAAAACCTCGTTGACCCTTTCCGAGGATCTTGTTGCCAGTATCGACAAGCTGGCTGGCCCGAAGGTCTCCCGCTCTGCCTACATAGAGCAGGTTCTGCGTGAATTCGTCGACCGGCGCGCTCAGGCTCGGAAGGACGCCCGGGAGATCGCCTCGATCAATCGCCACTCGGCACAGCTCAATGCTGAGATGACCGATGCGCTTTCCTTTCAGGCCAATCTGGCGGATGAATGAAACGCGGCGAGTTGTACCGGGTACGCAGNCCTCCCGGTGACCCCAAACCCGCCCGCGTCTTTGTCGTCGTCAGCCGCCAGCCCCTGATTGACTCGACGTTCTCGACCGTGGTCTGCGCTCCCATCTTTACCCAGTATCATGGCCTGCCGACCCAAGTTTCCATAGGTACAGCCGAAGGCCTCAAACACGAGAGCGCGATTCAATGCGATGGGCTGATGAGCCTTGAGAAATCCAGGCTGACTGACTACGTCGGCGAGTTGGCGTTCGACAAGTTGCGGGAACTCGACGACGCGCTTCTCGTCGCCCTCGCCCTGCCGGCCAGGAAGCACCCCTCCCTATAGACATCGCGTGGTCTTTGTCGTTGGTGCGGAGCGTGTGCACCATGCGGCCGACTATTTAGATCCGCCTTTCCGTGGCACCTTCGGCACAAAGTAGAACAGGGCCATCCCCAAGGCCACACCGATGAGCGGAATGCCGACAGCACCCGCGATCGATGCAGGGTCTCTCGACGGCTGCCCATTCACAAGGACGTACCCTTCCGTCGCGATGTCGAAAGCTATCGCAATGGACACGCATCCGGAAAGAACGGCCATAGCGAGCCCCGCGTAGCGGAACCAGAGGCTATAGGCCCAGAATATTGTCTGTTTCACACTGACGCATCTCTGCAAACCACTGGCGCTCGCGATTGAATTTCCCTTTGCCGCTCCGTCATCCTTATTCAAACACACGGGGTCGGGTCGCAGCGGGACATCAACGCAATCTCCCGGGATATGAAGTCTTGAGACGATCTCCACCGTGGTCTAAACCGGAGCGTTCGACTCTCTTCGCGCGACGATTCGAAGTCACAAGACCTTCGCCGCGGACTTTCCTAGGTCCAGATCACCGGTAGACTTCCGGTAGACGTCGATGCCGAAATCAGCGCACGTTTCCCGCGGAAATATACGCGTCTTCGACGCGGTAGGCTGGTAACCCCCTGGTTCCCCGAGAGAATCCTCGGTCAACCAAATCTTATGCCTTCTCTCCCACTTCTAACTCCGCGAGTTTTAAGGGAACCCCACACCCTCCAATGCCGCAGTACCCGTTCGGATTCTTCGCCAGGTACTGCTGGTGATAGTCGGCGCTGAAGCGATTAACTTCACGGCAAACACGTGGTTATCTCGTCGTGGCCATGACGTCGGTAGACTTTCGGTAGACGTTGAAGTCGACCTGCCGGTAGACCGGTACGGAATCAGGCCCGGTCTATGCCCGGCTTCGAGCCCGTCACTGACGACCGTCGGCATTCTAGGATCACCGCTGCCCGTTCCGCACCCTGTCGATGGTCCCTTATACGTTAAGCTTTGCGACGGCCCGAGCGTGATCAATCCGGCGACGCTGACAGCCGAGTTCTTACCGACCTCTCCTGATCATTTAGCGCGGTCGGTCTGCCGCTCGGCAACCGGCGCTCGTCACTGACAATACCGACAAGAAAGCAGTCATCTATTCCGGTGCCATTCCCTCCACGAACGGCTCGACACAGAACACGCCTGCGTTGCAGCCGCCGCCTCAGCACACACAACTGCAACCGAATTGAGGGTCCCCGTCCAAAATCCGCCCCCGATGGCGTAGTGTAACCCCCTAACCCCAAACAGTATGATGATGAGGCGGACTGACGATAAATCAGCGTGAGCGTATATGGAAAGCAAACCCCAATTATCGAATCTCGGCGTGATTGTCTCGGTACGCGGCAGTGTCGTCGACGTACGGTTCGACGCGCATTTACCGCTCATTTATTCAATGCTGCTCGCAGGTGCGGAAAAACAGATCGTCATTGAAGTGCTTGCCCAACAAGATGCGCATCACGTGCGTGGGATTGCGTTGACGCCTACCCAAGGACTCGCTCGCGGCATGGCGGTGGAGGATACGGGCGGCCCATTGAAGGCGCCAGTCGGCAAGGCGGTTCTCTCGCGGATGTTTGACGTATTCGGCAACACCATCGATCGCGAGGCGCCGTTGTCCAACATCCAATGGCGGTCGGTACACCGCGCTCCCCCGTCGCTAGCGCGCCGTTCCACCAAGTCGGAAGTCTTCGAGACTGGAATCAAGGTCATCGACGTACTTGTGCCGCTGGAGCGCGGCGGCAAGGCGGGCCTTTTCGGCGGGGCGGGCGTCGGCAAGACTGTGCTCCTGACCGAAATGATCCACAACATGATCGGCCATCACGAAGGTGTAAGCATTTTCTGTGGCATTGGCGAACGGTGTCGTGAGGGCGAGGAGCTTTATGACGCGATGAAAGAAGCTGGCGTTTTGCCGAACATGGTGATGGTCTTCGGCCAAATGAATGAGCCGCCGGGCGCCCGGTTCCGGGTCGGACATGCTGCGCTAACGATGGCCGAGTATTTCCGCGACGACGAACACCGCGATGTACTCCTTCTCGTCGATAACATTTTTCGCTTCATCCAGGCCGGCATGGAGGTATCCGGCTTGATGGGCCAGATGCCGTCGCGGTTGGGTTACCAGCCAACCATGGGCACCGAGCTGTCGAGGTTGGAAGAGCGCATCGCCAACACGGATACCGGTGCCATCACCTCGATTCAGGCAGTGTATGTGCCGGCGGACGATTTCACCGATCCGGCGGCGGTCCATACGTTCTCGCATCTCTCGGCATCGATCGTGCTCTCGCGCAAGCGGGCAAGCGAAGGGCTCTTCCCGGCCATCGATCCCTTACAATCCAGTTCCAAGATGGCCACGCCAAGCATCGTCGGCAAGCGGCACTACGCCGTGGCGCAGGAAATCCGGCGGACGCTCGCCCAATACGCAGAACTCAAGGACATCATCGCGATGCTGGGCCTGGAGCAGCTCTCGCCGGAAGACCGCAATGTAGTCGCCCGCGCCCGCCGCCTGGAGCGTTTTCTCACCCAGCCATTTTTCACGACGGAACAGTTCACGGGCCTCAAAGGAAAACTCGTCAGCCTCGAGGACGCACTGAATGGTTGTGAGCGCATCCTCCGCGATGAATTCAAAGATTATCCGGAAAGCGCGCTGTACATGATTGGGAAAATCGACGAAGCGAAGGCTAAATCAAAGCCTGCGACGCCCGCCGCCGTGGCCGAACCTCAACCGAAGCTCGAACATACTACCGCCACCCATGAATCTTAAGGTCCTCCTACCGTTCCAAATTTTCGCCGAGAAGACCGGCGTCTCCCGCATCGTCGCCGAGACACATGAGGGTTCGTTTGGGGTCCTGCCTCATCGACTCGATTGCGTGGCGGCGCTAGTGCCCGGGATTCTGACCTACGAAACAACATCAGATGGCGAGATTTTCTTGGCTGTGGATAACGGAGTGCTCGTCAAGACCGGCCCGAACGTACTTGTGTCCGTGCATCGTGCGCTCGGCGGCAGGGATCTCGGCCAGTTGCGCAAAGCGGTGGAGCGAGAGTTTTTGACCCTGAATGAGCGCGAGCAAAGCGTGCGCTCGGTGCTGGCGAAAATGGAAGGCGATCTCATACGGCGAATGGCGAACCTTCACAATGACTGATGAACCCCAAAACAAACTCGCAAAACCGAAACCGTCGCTCAGCGAGGAGGTCGGCACAAAGGCGGCCCGCAAGCTCAAGGCACGGCGTAACTCCGCGCAGGGCGTGTGGTTCGGCCTGGGGATGATGGGACTGATCGGCTGGTCGGTGGTGGTTCCCACGCTGCTCGGCGCGGCACTCGGCATCTGGCTGGATCAGCATCATCCGGGCAAGCATGCCTGGACGCTGGCGCTATTGGCGGCCGGGCTTGCCGTCGGTTGTTTGAATGCATGGCATTGGGTGGCGAAGGAAGACAAGGAGATTCGAGACGAGCAGGCGGATAACAATGAGTGAATTCATCGTGTTGGCACCGCCATTGGCGGCAGGCCTAATTCTCGGCGCGTTCTTCTTCGGTGGCCTTTGGTGGACGGTTATCAGGGGCGTTTCGTCTCAGCGGCCGGCGCTTTGGTTCTTCGGCAGCATGTTGCTGCGGATGAGCATTACGCTGCTTGGGTTTTATTTTATCGCGCGCGATGATTGGGAGCGGTGGTTGCTGTGCGTCCTAGGCTTTGTCCTGGCGCGTCTCCTCATACAATGGCTGACCCGATCGGCGGAGGCTCCCCATGCGCCTTAGTACCGATGAAATGATCTTTTGGCAACACGGGTTTCTCAAACTCAACGGCACGATCGTGTTCACATGGGGGTTGATGTTAGTGCTTGCGGTCGGCTCAAAGCTCGTCACACGCAAACTGTCCAACGATCTGGAACGATCGCGCTGGCAGAACCTGCTGGAAATCGTCGTCACCGGCATCGAAAAGCAAATCGGAGATGTCGGCCTCCGCAATCCCAATAAGTATATCGGCTTTTTGGGTACGCTGTTTCTGTTCGTCGCGTTGGCCAGCCTCTGCACCGTCATTCCCGGCTACGAGCCGCCGACGGGGTCGCTCTCTACGACCGCGGCGCTGGCGCTGTGCGTATTGGCGGCCGTCCCGTTTTTCGGCATCGAAGAGGACGGACTGCGCGGCTACCTCAAATCTTACGTGGAACCGACCGTCATCATGCTGCCGTTCAACATCATCAGTGAATTATCGCGCACGCTGGCCCTGGCGGTGCGCCTGTTTGGCAACATGATGAGCGGGACGATGATTCTCGCTATCTTGCTGACTATCACGCCCTTCATCTTCCCGATCGCCATGAGTGCGCTCGGCCTGCTCACCGGCATGGTGCAAGCCTACATCTTCAGCATCCTGGCTGCGGTTTATATTGCGGCCGCCACGCGCGGTCGCAGGTCCAAGCCTGGAGCGGAACAAAAACTCAACGCATGAACATTGACATGGTTAGGAGACGCTATGGATAACATGACTCTGATTGCCATCGCTTCAATCGTCACCGCCGGCCTGACGATTGCCCTCGGCAGTATTGGACCCGCGCTCGGCGAAGGGCGAGCGGTCGCCACGGCATTAAGTTCGCTGGCACAGCAGCCCGATGCCGCAACGACAATCACACGCACCCTGTTCGTTGGACTCGCCATGATCGAGTCTATAGCGATTTATTGCTTCGTGGTCTCGATGATTCTCATTTTCGCTAATCCGTTTTGGAATCACGTCATCGCCCACACCGCAGGGAAATAGTTCATGCTCATCGATTGGTTCACCGTCGGTGCGCAAGCGCTCAACTTCATCATCCTGGTGTGGTTGTTAAAGCGCTTTCTTTACAAGCCGATCCTCAACGCCATTGACACGCGCGAGAAGCGGATCGCCGCGTCACTGGCGGACGCTAACCAAAAAAAGCTAGAGGCGCAGAAGGAGCGAGATCTGTTTCAGCACAAGAACGAAGAGTTCGACCGGCAGCGCGCTGTGCTCTTGAGCAAGGCGACGGATGACGCAAAAGCCGAACGCCAACGCCTCCTCGAAGAGGCTCGCAAGGCTGCTGACACCTTAAGCACCAAGCGGCAGGAGGAACTGCAAAGCGACGCGAACAACCTCAAACAGGCCATCCGCCGTCGGACTCAAGAGGAAGTATTCGCCATCGCGCGAAAGGCAATGACAGATCTTGCCACGACAAGTCTCGAAGAACGCATGAGCGAGGTCTTCATCCGTCGCCTGCGCACGATGGACGGTAAGGCAAAGAAGAGTCTTGGCGAAGCAATTAAGACGGCGACCAAGCCCGTGCTCGTTCGTAGCGCGTTTGAACTGCCGGCGGCGCAACGCGACGGGATACAACGCGCGCTTAACGAGACCTTCTCGCTCGACATTCATATCCGCTTCGAGGCTGCTCCGGATCTCGTCAGCGGGATCGAACTCGTGACGGATGGACATAAAGTGGCTTGGAGCATTGCGGAATACCTCATGTCCCTCGAAACGAGCGTCGGTGAGCTTCTGAAAGAGAAGGACAAACCTGTGTCTAGGCCTGAAGAGCCCAAACCCCAATCGAAGGACCAATGAGCACCGAGCCCGACAGCTTGCGGTCCATCGTGGAGGGCGCGTTTGCGGAAATGGCCCAGGTCAGGGAAACATTCACGCCGCAATTGACGCCCCGAGAAGTGGGCATAATCACCAGCATCGCCACGGGCATCGCCAAGGTGTCCGGGCTCCCCGGTGTGGGCTTCGAGGAGCTGGTGAAATTTCCCGGCGACTTGCTCGGCATGGCTTTCAACGTGGACGAGGGTGAAATCGGTGTCGTGCTGCTGGGAGAATACTGGCATCTGAACGCCGGCGACGAAGTCGAGCGCACGGGTCGGGTCATGGATGTCGCTGTGGGCGAGGGGTTGCTGGGGCGCGTCATCGACCCGCTCGGCCGCCCGGTCGATGACAAC
>Ga0031654_10000246_pt1 | contig 12983 bp, 14 predicted proteins | sample FrelakmetCRP12CR_FD_55268 | JGI IMG/M metagenome (GOLD analysis project Ga0031654, IMG submission 55268) | Freshwater lake sediment microbial communities from the University of Notre Dame, USA, for methane emissions studies - CRP12 CR | ecosystem: Environmental > Aquatic > Freshwater > Lake >...
GATCTGAGTGGTTAAAAACCACCTCACTTGTAATCGCTGAATTCGGTACGATCATGTGAGCATCGAGAAGACGAATGACCGTATGTCTAAAGGTGATATCCTCTACAAAACCCGATTCGCCGCGTACGGTCACAAAGTCACCAACGCCAAAGGGTTTGAATACGACAATTGCTAAACCTGCGATGACATTTGAAATGGTGCTCTGAGCAGCAATACCGACGATGATCCCGATAATGCTGACGCTTGTAAAAATGGCGACGGAGAGTGATTGCAGCTGCGGCGTAGAATAGATGAGGATGATGATGCCCGTTACGTAGACCGCAGCAACAACGAGCCGCCGAAGCACGAGATACTTTGTGGGGCTTACTTTTAACCGTATCGAAGCTTGTCGTAAGTATCGTTCGAGTAAAGTCTCAATCACCTGTGCGACGATGATAGTGACAGCTCCAAAGAGCAAAATTCTCAACAAGATGCCTGCAGACGAGCTCAAATCGTACAGATCATTTGGAAACGCCATATACTTACGAAACCTCTAGAGAAGGTAGCTATTACTCTGGATAATAGTACTCTCCCTCTTCGCGTTGTTTCCGATCCTTCTTGGAACCAATTTTATTAACTCGCGGGCGGTGGCTGTCTTCATCCCGCCTAAAAGTCATTCCTATGTGTTTCAAAAAGCGATTCATGCCGGTGTGCATATCAAAAGGACCTTCAGCTGTTCCGTTTACGCCGGGTTTCCCTACAAAAACCATTAGTCGCTCACTTGCGAGGTCAATCATATAGATATCATGGTCAACGAGCAGCGTCCCCGCCTTCTTATTCTCGGTGAAGCGCCTGATCAGACTAGTAGCTAAAGCCCTTTGTTCTACATCGAGGTGTGCGCTCGGTTCATCAAGCATAAAAAGGTCTGCGCTGCGGCTGAGGCAAGCAGCGATGGCCACACGCTGGAGCTCGCCCCCACTCAGTTTCTCAAGTGACCTGTCTAATATACGTTCAAGTTGTAATGGTCTCAGGATTTCGGTTCTGTAGTAGCTTGAATCATACAAGTCTGTAATCGATGCTAGAAGCGAGCCGACGCTTTCGCCTGCGTTGTCGTTTCCTGTCAAGTACTGTGGCTTNTAAGAGGTCTTTACCTCTACGTCGATACTGCCTTCGTCAGGTTTGATAACACCTGCGAGTAACTTGACAAACGTTGTTTTCCCAGTGCCGTTTGCGCCCATAATGCCGATCACACCTTTCGTAAGGTCTCCACCGGCCGCTTCGAACTTGAACGAATTATAACTCTTCTTTAGGTGTTCTACGTGTGCTAAGGTGCGCGTATCTATGTCAAGGCGTGGGGCATGGAGCTCGAACTTAATCGCGTCTGTTCTAATGCGAACGTTCTCTTCTCGAAGATACCCTCCGAGATACTCATTTATCCCTACTCTAACCGCTTTTGGATTTGTAATAACGCCGTAAGTCCCTGGCTCGCCGTAAGCAATATGCACAACATCTGCGAGCAAATCAAGTATGGCGAGATCGTGCTCGACGACGAGGACTGTCTTTCGCTTTGCAAGCTCTCTAATTGTGTGTGCAACGTTAACACGTTGATATATATCGAGGTAGGGTGTAAGTTCGTCAAAAAAGTAGAAATCTGCATCGCGAGCGATTGTAGCTGCAATAGCTAGGCGTTGTAATTCACCTCCGCTTAAATGTCTCACCTCCCGCTCTCCGACGTTATCCAGCTCAAGTTGATTGAACAGCGTACTCCGTATTCCACGTTCGTCGGCTTTTTCTATAAGATCGGCGACCTTGCCGGTGTACGCGCGAGGTATGTTGTCGACGTACTGAGGCTTGCTCGCAGTTCTGATTTTACCGTCATAAACACTTTTCAAATAATCGTGTACGTCGGTACCTGCGTAGTACTCAAGAACATCCTCCTCCGTAACGTTGTCTCGGCCAAAGTTGGGTTTAGTCTCACCGGTGAAGATATTGATGATAGTGGTTTTACCGATGCCATTTGGCCCTAAGATACCTGTGACGCGGCCACCGCGTGGAATGGCGAGTCCGTATAAAGCAAAACCATTAACGCCGTAACGATGGGTCGGTTTCTCAAGTTCTTCAGGTAAACTGACTATCGCTATTGCACCGAAAGGACATTTTTTGATACAGATCCCGCACCCGACACAAAGCTCTTCTGAAATGACGGGTTTACCGTTTGCTCCGATAACGATCGTTTCGTCGCCTGTTCTGACAGGAGGACAAAAACGCAGACACTCCGTGCTGCATTTCTTACTGCGACAGCTGTCTTTTTTCAGCACTGCTATTCTCATCGGAATGTGCTCGTTTTAGCTTGGTCATGCTGGATTCAGCAATACCGTCCAGCTGACAAACCAGAACGCGACGGTCATGAACACAAGGAAAAACCAGTCCGTCGCGCGATATTCTTTAGCATCAACACCGATACGAGGCAGAATAATCCTTTGACTGTATATGACTACAACAAGGATGAAAAGCCAATAAGCAGGCAGATAGAACGAAGCAACTCCTCCGGCAATACCGAGTAGCGATGAAAGTGCCGTCTTTTTGATGCCTTCAACATGCTTTACTTGCCTTTCTGGCTCTTCCTTTTCATCGGTTTTTACCACGCCCTTTTTTTCAGCCTTTCGCGAGGCACCTTTTTTTTCAGTTTTCGGGGCGGCTTTTCCTTTGGTTTTTGCCATGCTTAGACACAACTAACATTCAACTGTGCTTATATGTTTTACGGCTTTGCAACTGTAAAAGTAGACTCGTTAAAGTCAAACGTAAACCAGCGCTTAAATTAATATTGTGAAAGACCTTAGATACGTTTGACCGAGACTCTCCACAAAAATGAAGGTTTGTGTCTTTGTCAAACGACCGCGTGATGGGACTCAGCTTATTTAGCTGACGAGCGGCTTGATTAGGGGCGATCGCTTGAAGACGGTAATGACGAGCATAGACGTGGCAGCGTTGTTGCCAGAATTTGATAGCCTTATCGGAGCAAAGCTAGAAAAGGCATATCAAATCACTCCTTTAGAACTTCGCTTAAAGCTAGTGACAAAAACTGGGAAACGCGATCTAGTAATCGAGGCAGGGAAGCGGTTACACCTCACGAATGCCCCCGCTGTAGCACCCGCCCTTCCGCCGAGCTTTCCGATGCTGCTCAGAAAAGAACTTAAGGGCGGACGGATCAGCACAATCGAGCAGTATGATTTTGACCGTGTTGTCGAAATACGTTTTGTACGGAGCGACGACGAACGGTACTTGGTATGTGAGCTCTTTTCAAAAGGGAACGTCGTTCTTACAGACGAATCTAAGCGTATCATCTTGCCATTGCGAGGTATGAGGTCAGCTTCGCGGCAGGTCATACGAGGTCAACAGTACGAGTACCCTTCGACGCAGCTCAGCCCCGTTGACCTGTCATACAACGAGTTTGAAGCGGCCGTAACCTCAATTTCACGTGATGTCGTTAGAACGCTCGCGACGCGTTTCAATATGGGGGGTTTGTACGCTGAAGAGGTATGTTTGAGGGCCGGAGTCGAAAAAACAAGCGCACAGCTCACCCCAGAAGAGGTTCAACGGCTTTTTGCTGCGTTGAGAGCAGTTTTTGAACCACTGCGATCGAATACGTTGAGCCCTCATATCGTATATGAAAGTGAATCCGCGCCTATCGACGTTCTTCCATTTGAGATGGCACAGTTCGACAGACGTGAAAAACGCTTTTTTCCAAGTTTTAACCAAGCACTTGACGAATATTACGGGCTGAAAATTGCAGAATCAAAAACTACTCCTGCAACCTACACGCGACTTCAAAAGATTATCGATAGGCAAAAGGAGGCAATTCAACAGTTCAAGAATCAAGAACGCGAGTATATGTCGAAAGGAGATTTGCTGTTCGAAAAGTATCAGGAGATCGATCAGGTAATTAAAACGGTAAGAGAGGCGCGGAGGTTAAGAACTTGGGCCGAAGTCAGCCGCGAATTAAGCTCTCTCTCATTCTTCAAGCAGGTCGATCAAAGTACGGGAACAATTACTATAGAAGTTAGTGGGGTTCTGATCGACATCGTTGTTGATGAAGATGTCCCGCAAAACGCTCAGAAGTACTACTACAAGGCGAAAGTGATGAAAGCAAAGGCCGAGGGCGCGGAACGTGCGTTGGCTCTCTCATTGAAAAAAATAGACGAAGAACAAGGACTGGAGTTAAAACAGTTGGGCCCTGAAAAGCGTCGTTCCAAGAAAAAGAGGCCTCGCTGGTACGAGCGCTATCGTTGGTTTTTTTCTACAGAGGGGTTTTTGGTAATCGGGGGCAGGGATGCAGATACAAATGAGGAATTAGTGAAGAAGTATCTAGAACCACGAGATGTCTTTCTTCACGCTGACGTTCACGGCGCACCGGCTGTGATCGTGAAATCTCAAGGCAAGGAACTATCAGAAGCAACCTTAAGCGAGGCAGAAGCAACCTTAAGCGAGGCTGCACAATTCGCTATTTCTTATTCNTCGATTTGGAAACAAGGCCTCGGTTCTGGTCGTTGCTACTGGGTATATCCTAAACAGGTGTCGAAAACCCCTGAATCTGGAGAACATGTGCCTAAGGGAGCTTTTGTTATTCGAGGTGAGCGGCATTATCTGGAATCAGCAGCTCGACTCGCCATTGGCGTCCACGACGAAAAAATCGTTGGCGGGCCAGTCTCTGCTATAACAAATGTTGCTTCCCGCTTTGTCGTAATCGAGCCTGGAAAATACAACCAAAGTGATCTAGCAAAGATGATTTTAAGAGAGCTTCTTGCTACAACACGAGAAGATCAAAAGAAGAGCTTAAGAAAGATCATTGCTGTGGATGAGGTGGCTAAGTTCCTCCCATCTGGATACTCTGAAATAAGCAGGGTTGAATCACGCTGAGACAGCCTTAACGAAGCCAATGAGTTCTGCGATCTAAATGGGGCCATCGAAAAAGCATTTATACCTAACCATATAAAATGAGGACACCGACAGGACATCGCAAGCGGCTATTGACGAGAATAAGCTTGGTCGATACAGCTTTTTGAGTTCCTATTAGAGCGCCTATATCGATGAATGATGACAGGATTCGCTATTGCATTCGGATCCTGAAAGAGGTATGTGAGTATGGCAAAACCAATGTATGTGAAGTTTGACGTTCCAGACGAGATCGAAAACAAGTCGTTAGAAGCCTTAGAGAGCGCCCGTGATACAGGGAAAATAAAGAAGGGTACGAACGAAGTCACCAAAGCGATCGAGCGAGGAATCGTTCAACTCGTGTTAATTAGTGTAGACGTCCAACCTGAAGAAATCCTTGCACACATTCCCCCACTTTGCGACGAGAAAGGGATATCGTATGTGTATGTAAAACGACAGTCCGATCTCGGAGCTGCGGCAGGACTTGACGTTGGCTCAGCAGCAGCTGCAATCATCGATGCAGGCAAGAGCAAAGCTCTCGTCGACGAAGTTGTCGAGCAACTCAAAACGATTCGCTCAGGCTAGTTTTTAGGACTGATCACGGAGGATATACGGTGGCAGAATATAACGACGCAACGCCTGCAGAGGTAATCGAAATAGTCGGAAACACTGGAATGCACGGAGAGGCGAAACAGGTGAAGTGCCGCGTCCTCGAAGGCCAAAACAAGGGAAGGATAATCACGCGAAATTGTGTAGGCCCCGTGCAAATCGGAGACATACTTATGCTTCGCGAAACGGCACACGAAGCCAAGAAACTTATGACACGGTGAGATGATGGAAAAGCGAACGTGCGTCTTCTGCGGCAGCACTATCGAACTTGGCACCGGCAAGATGTTCGTAAAGCGAGATGGGACGGTACACAATTTTTGTTCGTCTAAATGTGAGAAGAACTTCAAGCTTGGTCGTCTTGCGCGACGAGTTGCTTGGACAGAATCCGGTCGATCAGCGCGCAAGAAAGCGTGAGAGGGTCTAAATGGCGTCTGAAGCTCACATTGAATCTACTTTCGTGATGATCAAGCCAGATGGGGTAAAAAGGGGGCTTGTTGGCGAGATCATTTCACGACTTGAGGAGAAAGGCCTGGAACTTCGAGCCCTAAAATTTAAGAATTTGGATATTGAGACGGCCAAAAAACACTATGCAGAACACATTGAGAAGCCATTTTTCGACCATTTGGTTTACTATGTCACCTCTGGACCAATCATCGTCATGGCGGTGGAGGGATTCAACGCAGTGCGAGCGGTTCGTCAACTTGTCGGGTCCACAAATCCGATTGAAGCGATGCCAGGGAGTCTGCGCGGGGACTTTTGTCTCGAGCAGGTGAGAAACTTGGTGCACGCTGCCGATTCGTTGGAGGCTGCTTCGCGCGAGTTAGCGCTCCATTTCAATAAGGATGATTTTGTCAGTGATCTGCCGGTCGGCGAGATTACCGAGTAATTCTTCAGAAATGATAGATGATGGTTAAATGCCTCAGATTTTTATCGACCAGGAAAAGTGCGACGGGGTCGGAAAATGTATGAGGGTTTGTCCAAAGGGCCAGCGAATTTATGGCGTTACCGTCATTGACGGCAAGAAAAAATGCTTCGTTAAGAATCCCAGTTTCTGCCTCGGCTGTACGACGTGCATTGGAAGTTGTCCAAAGGGCGCTATCCGAATCGATTTCTCTGCGCCAAAACCGAGGCGTTAACGTTCCTCGCAGATTTTAACAAAGTTCAGTAGAAGAGTGCTTCCCGCTTCAGTATGTGCCACTTCTGGATGCCACTGAACGCCATAAATAAGCTTGTCGCGGTGTTTCATAGCTTCCACTTCACAAATCTCAGAACGCGCAAGAAGCGTAAAATCCTTCGGCAAGCGAGTTACTTCGTCTGCATGTGATGCCCACGTGTTAATTATTGGCCCCATCTCGATGAGGATCTCATCTGGTTCGATGATTTCTACAGTGACGTGGGCGTATCCGCCTGAGACGCCTTTGCTGACGGCGCCACCAAAAGTCTCGGCTATTAGCTGATGCCCTAAGCAAATCCCTAAGATAGGCAAGTCTACTCCTTTGACGTAGAGCTTGCAGTTTCCGATGCGATCCATGCTCGGACCACCGCTCAAAATCAAACCGTCCGGTTCTCGTCTTAATAATTCGTCAACGTCAAGCGTGTTTTTGACGAGTTCGCAATCAAAGCCGAGGTCACGAACAGCGCGGTGAATCAGGTGGGCAAATTGGCCGTAGTTATTTATGACCAAGATCGAAGTCAATGGCTCACCGAAGCTTTTTTAAAAAAAGATAATCTTAAGCTTCTTTTGCGGTATACACGCGCCAAGTCGTCCCGTGAGAATAACTCCATTTCTCAATAACGATATCTTCGGAGTTGTCGACTAACATGCTTATATTTGTCCCGACTTCATTGGTGCTCAAGCCAAGCTCTCGCGCGATTGATTTGCTTTTAAAGAATTGTTTACCTCGTATAACCCCTTTTTTCAGATAATCTAGTATCTTTACTTGGTTAACGTTGGTATCCGACATCTTATCTCCAATGTGAATTGATGGCTTTTGTTATATATACTCTTCAGATGTGCTTTTTCACGTCTTCGTCGAGCAACGGTTTTGTTGGCAGGGGCATTTTAAACATAGTTAGATAAAAATTGTTGGCCTTTTTCGAGCGGCATAGCTTCAATGCCGAGGCGATCGCGAACAAGACGCGCAAACCGCTTTGCATTGCCGTGACACGTATAGACGAGCTCTGGGTTGCAGCGGTCAATAAAGGTCATAAGGTCTTGAAAATCAGCGTGGTCTGATAATGCAAATGCGTGGTCAATGTTCCGGTAGTATTTGAAACCACGATTAATCGCCCACCCTGAAACTGCAATTGTGCGCTTTTTTTCACACGGCAGTTCGTTAAGATCTCCGCGCTGCTTTGCGCTCCCGCTCGAGATGAGCACAAAAGGCTCTCGTGATTCTTTGACGGATGAAGCGTTGAATAGCTGGTGGCGAAACTTATAGCCAAAATTCTCCAGCTCTTCATTAATCTTGAAAATGCCGTTATCAACAAATGGAACATAATCTCGAAGAATATGTGTCAGCTCTTGCGCCTTTCCAAAAGGGTAGGCGAGAACGATCACCGATTCATCGTGCTCTATGCAGGCAGTGACACATTCTTGAATTTCCTCAGCGATTTTTTTTGTTTCTGGAAAAACATACTGTTCGCTTCCGAATGTGGATTCGATAACCAAAACATCGACATTGACGGGTTGTGCGCCGTGTGAAAAGAACTTCTCTTTGGTGCAAAAGTCGCCTGTGTAGAGCACAGTTTTATTGCCTTCGAGCAAAAACATGTGCGATCCAATCACGTGACCCGCGTCAAGTGCGCTTACTGACCCGTGACTTAATATGTCGGCGGTGGCGTTTTTTCTGACTTTCAGCAACGTTTGCGTGACTTCCGACATCACGATGCTTTTGCCGTTGCAGCGTGTTGGTAAGTGATCTGAGTGTCCGTGAGAGACTAAATTAATTTCGTTGGGTGAGTACGTCCTTGGATCCAGTCTAAATTTAGCCCCGTCGTCAAAACTGACAGATATCCCGTTATTCTGATAGATCATATTGGCGCGGGTTTTCTTGTCTTCGCATAGGGCTGTTAGAGCTACGGCAGGTTACCTTCCCCACTCAGGCCGTGCTGCATTTCCAAGTTCATCGCAATAAGAATCTCAAAAATAGCTTTCACCGAACCAGCGTCTATATTTCGTTCGGTAGCTAGGTCAACTGCCCTGCTGAGCACTCGCTCGTTTTGCTTTTCGTCGTTGATCTTAGTGAAACCGTCCGCTCTTTTTGCGTGCAACACCTGCGAAGCTAAGTCTGTTCTTTGTGCTATTAATTCGACGATGTCCGCGTCGATCGCTTCTATTTGACTTCGCACCTCTTCTATCATCTAGCTTGAGTATATGTTCCTCGCATTAGAAGAATGTTGGCCTGTGAGCAAGCAAATCTTTAAAATGCTTTTGTCGTCGCTCCCTTGTTTGACGTTTTCGTTTCAATGATAAGCCCTTCAAGCTGCTCCCACTCTTTTTTTACGCTTTGTGCAGACACATGGTCAACGAGCGCTATATATGACGGTCCCGTTCCTGAAAGCGTAGCAGCTCTTGCTCCGGCAGCCAACGCGGACATAATGGGTTCCGTGCTAAATCCAAACGCGTTGCAGTAGAGCACGCCGTTTAAAACCATCGCCTTTTCGAACGCGCCATTGCTCGCTAAATCAAATGCTATGTCGACCCACGGTGCGAGAAGTTTTGCCCGTGCTACGTCGGCTTTCGCAGAGTAGGCCTTTTCGTGCGGCACGAGAATCAGCACGTCGGCATTCCACTCAACGCGCTTTAACAGCAAGTTGTGCTCATTGTCGGTAATGACAAGTCCGCCGAAAAACGAGGCGCACGCATCATCGAAAGCACCGGTGATTGTTACCCCCGTTCTTTTTGCAGCGAGGACGCCTAGTTTAACGATATCGATGGGTTCCATTTCGATTTCGAGCGCTTCAATGAGTCCAAGCACCGCGGCATTGGCTGCTGCGCTGCTGCTTTTCAGTCCTCTTGCGATTGGTATCTCGCTTTTCGTAGCAATGCGTACACCAACATTTGGGGCAAATCGTTTCAGCACTAAGCGCGCACATTCATATATAAGCGTGGTATCTGCTGTGGGATTGTCAGCAATTTCGCATTTAATGCCATTGTCGACGATCTCAACCTCAGCGTAAGTCTTCAGGTTTATTGCAAAAGCAGAACCTTTGAGCGTTGCGATAGCGTTAATGACGGTGCCTGCTCCTAGTGCTGACGCGGTTATCATGGCAAGTCCACGTTTTTTTGCAAGCTAGCTAAACGAGCGGTCTTTGCCAACAACGGCATGTCCTGCAGACCTGCCCCAGCTCAACCGCTACAATTCTTACGCTAGGCAAATAGATCGCTCTCAATGCTAAACTCACTTAATGACTTTGATCTTTTCTAAGACGCGAATATCCCGAATCTTTGTCACGGGGTAGTTGCCTGTGGCATCCTTTTCAATGCTTTTCACCATATCCCATATCGTTAAAAGTGCTACGCTTACACCAGTTATCGCTTCCATTTCAACTCCTGTCTTCCCTTCAGACTTAACTTCAACGGTTGCCTTGATCGTTGAGTCTTGCAGTGAATAGTTCACTTGGATGCTCGTTAGAGGGATATGATGACACAACGGAATAATTTGTGAGGTCTGCTTGGTNGCAAGCACAGCAGCAACTGTCGCTGTGTTTAGTACGTTTCCTTTTTCTATCGAACCTTGTNTTATCGCCCCTATTGTTTCTGGTTTGAGCTCAATAGTCCCTTCTGCGAGAGCGCGTCTCGAAGCTACTGGTTTATTGGAGATATCTACCTGCTGTGCTTTGCCGTTCCTAATATGCGTAAACTCCATGAATAACCCACCGTCGTGAAATAAACGCTCTTGAAGTTACAACGTCGTCATAAAAAAGGGTGATGTTTGATGTTTAAGATGTCGGTGAACAGCGGGCTTAAGGGGGCAATGCAAAGAATGGCAATCTGAAATAACCATAAATGAGGCCCTTGAGGTTACGGTTCTCTGGCTGGCCAAAAAATTGGGTGTNGTATAAACAAGACGAACCATTTGAAATATCGGCCATCAATCAGTTAGACATAAGTCACAGACTTTTATCACAGTGGCCAAATCGCAATTTAATGAAGAATGTTGTTCAAAGCGTGGACAAGTTTTTTGTAAAGCCGTCAGTAACAGGATTCTATGGCAATTATCAAGAGGTTGGAAGGAAAACGTGTTCTCATTTTGCTGGCGTCAGAATTTGATGACTCTGAGTTTCGAGACGTGGCAGGCGCACTTTTGCTAGAAGGCGCTGAAATAACCGTTGCGAGCAGCATAGAAGACGTGCTTAGAGGGCTGCACGGCGACGAGGCGGTAATTCCCGACAAGCTTGTGCGTGACGTCAACGCTCAAGGCTTTACAGGCCTATACATACCAGGCGGAAAAGCACCATCAAAAATAAGGGCCGATCCGGACGTCCAAAAAGTTGTTAGAGAGGCTTACGAGCGAGGATTGCAGATTGGGGCNGTTTGTCACGGCCCACAGGTGCTTATTTCAGCTGGAATCGTCAAGAATAAGACGTTGACGTCGCACCCTACTGTCGGACGAGAATTGCAGGAGGCGGGCGCAAACTATACGGGTAGACCAGTGGAGCGAGACGGGAGTATAACCACCGCTACCGATCCTCATGCTTTAGCAGAGTTTAATACGGTATTTATTAGAGAGCTCGCTTGCTGTGAGCTATTCGGTCCGTAAACTTCGCGCACGATCGTGCGAAGTTAGTGGCAAGAGAGGGGTACGAGAGTGGGTGAAGGTGAGTGAATGAAGCAAGGGTTTGTCCCACTTGTATGCCATCACAACCGTCTGCTATACCCGCGCCTTTTTGCAGCTGAAACGCAAACTTAGGCTTGCTACCAAGATCGGTGAGCTCAGAATAGTGAAATTCGTGGCCTCGAAACTTGGTTCCTTTGTGTCCTATGACGTTATCTCGGACCGTTGTACCAGCAACATAGCCAATAACACGTTTATTGACCATATTAGCTTTTGCGGGAATGACGCCTACCATCCTTGAGTTTCGTCCGCCGTACGTTAACGATTCAGTCAGATACATGAGGCCGCCGCACTCTGCGAACACGGGCACGTCTTCTTGAGCGTGTGATGCGATCGAATCGCGCATTGAATGGTTACGTTCCAGTTCATCGGCGAAGAGTTCGGGGTATCCTCCACCGATATAGATGCCATCAACGTCGGGTACTTTCTCATCATGTATAGGACTGAATGAGATGGTCTTTGTGCCATTGAGGGATAACAGATCAAATAAATCGCGGTAGTAAAAGTTGAAAGCCTCATCGCAAGCGACGCCTATACGCACGCGCTTCTTATGCGCCACCCCTTCTTTATTCGAGGAAACAAACGCTTTGGGCTTAACTCTTGGCAGCTTCTCAGCGCTTTTTGCGATTTGAAGTACCTTGTCAACGTCGATACTTTGAATCACGTTCTCAATGTTGTCGAGTTGTTTTCTAAAATTAACGTCTCTTTTGAGCCCTTCAGCCGCAGGGACGAGACCCAAGTGGCGCATCGTCAGGTGCATTGAATCCTTGCGTGGGATCTGTCCTATGACCTCTATACTGGTGTAATGTTCAATAGCTTTTTTTGCCTTCGCCGCATGCGTTAGGCTGCCAATTTTGTTTAGTATGACGCCTCTTATATCAATGCGCCTGTCAAATGACTGGTAACCCTTAACGAGTGCCGCTGTGCTTCGTGTTATGCTTCGTGCGTCGATAATGAGTATGACCGGGCAGTTGAGCATCTTAGCGATTTGCGCTGTACTTCCAACGTCACTTAAGCTTTCCAAACCTTCGTAAAGACCTCGCACACCTTCTATGATTCCAATATCGGCACCGCGCATTGCGTGGTAGAAAACCTCAGTGATAGTATGCCGGTTCATTAAATAGCCGTCGAGGTTACGGGAAAAGCGTCCTGTAACCTCTGAGTGATAGCTCGGGTCAATATAGTCCAATCCGACTTTGAACGGCTGGACGACATGTCCTTCCTTGGATAAAACAGACATCAGTCCTGTTGTGATCGTCGTTTTTCCCGCGGAACTCCTGTCAGCCGCGATAAGTATTCGGGGTACGCTACTATCTGTTTGCTCCATTGTCTGTTGGTGCGGGATGCAAAAAGCAGGGGTGCTTTGATGTCACTCCGTTTGTGTGGTTCTGTCGCGCTCTTCTAAAAACACTGCGCGTAAAGTATCCCCAAGTTCTGACGGCACGATGTGACTTACACCGAGCGTCTTTGGATGTAGGTCTATCTCGACCGTTACGTGCGCGTGACCAAGTTGTTTTAGGGGTTCCACTTGTCGAGGTCCATTGGTGACTGAAAAAATGGTCTTCTGACCTAAAGTCTTCATGGGAACGGCGTGTGGAACGCCGAGCAGGACTACAAAGTCAT
>Ga0031654_10000248_pt1 | contig 12966 bp, 17 predicted proteins | sample FrelakmetCRP12CR_FD_55268 | JGI IMG/M metagenome (GOLD analysis project Ga0031654, IMG submission 55268) | Freshwater lake sediment microbial communities from the University of Notre Dame, USA, for methane emissions studies - CRP12 CR | ecosystem: Environmental > Aquatic > Freshwater > Lake >...
TGCCTACTTGTCGGTAGGATTGCGCTCAATTCTTATGAAAGGTATAAATCGAAGCGGCGCGTATTGTTGAGGTACGCTCTATAGGATATGTGGAGGAAAGGTAGCTGCCAACGGCTTTTGGAGTAGGGCTTTTGGAGAAGTAACAAACCACTGCTCTGAAGCATCGGGCGAATTCGCCTTGGCTCTCAAACACACCGTTGGTGGCGATCACTTTCAGGATCTACATATCCTATAGAGTTTAACCTCACTTTTTTGTGATGATTTGACAACTCCTCACCGTTGTTGCTGGGCGCTGTCTTGAATCCACGCATCGCGCTCTTAATGCCCTCAGTGCGCCAGCCTACCAGGCTTACCACAGGGACACCGCCGTCGGGTAACAACAACGCTTTAACGAATAGGGTGGTCTATTTTATCGATACCTTCACGCCGGCAACTCGNTCAGCTAACGGNATGNNCGCCTTNAAAAGTCCATTCGAGAACGTCGCCGTCGCTTTTTCCGGATCGGTCTTAAGCATGAGTGCCCAGCAGCCCCTATACGCTATATCGCCTCGGGGTGCCGTCAGACAAAACCCGTTTTCCATCGCTTCAAATTCGATATCCTTCTTATGTACGCCTGGGAGTTCCACTATGATGGTGTAGGTTTCCGCATCGTGATAGAAAACTGCTTCTGGTGCGACCGGGATTCGTTCTTTTTCAGCCACTGATGATCACCATCGAAAGTTACATTTCAAACGCTTAAATAGCTTAGCCGCGTTAAAACCGCAAAACCAGCTTCTTTTAACGTACGCTGATTTCATCAAGCAAAGAAGCGCTAAGACACTCACAAGTGACCATCATATAGCTTTGGCACGCCGTTAGCGCACCTTTTGAACCGTACTAGCAGCGCTTAACGTCATGCGCGCCCGTAAGGTGTTTCGATGCGAGGGCCGAGCCAAATTCGTAGGTAATAACTCTTTCTTGGCCCGAACTTGAAGCGTTTCTTTTTGACAGCTGCACCTCGAGCATCCACGCCATTACCGTGCCAGTGAGTCTATCCTTGAACTCTCCCTTAAGTGTGAGGCGCTGCTTGGCGACGAAATACTTGTTGAGTTTGTAGATTAGCTCCTCGTTTCGTTGACTATCGAGGCTAATTACCCCGTAGGCGTCTTCTAATTCGGAAACCCTCGCCCATGGTTCTTCAAAGTTTGACGCCGAGAGATCATCTTGCCCGACCGTAAAATTGACCGTACCGCGACCGACGTGAGGCACCTCATTAAGACAAAAGGTAACATCGCCAACGCTCTCAAAAACACGTTCTTGCACTTCAATCACCAGAACAAACTGCGTCGAATTCCTTAAGGCTATCGTAGTCCCATATAAGAACTGGGTTTTTTTAATACGCGATCGGGCCATAAGAAGGAACGGGGTACGCCGTTCAGTTCCGCACTCTCGGGTCCTCAGCCACTCGCAGCGTAATAAATACGCGCGGTCCTACGAACTTGGTAAATTATTTTATGGGTACCTTGACGCCCTCAAGCCGTTCAGCGAGCGGTATGGTCACTTTAAGAAGGCCATTTGTGAACGTACCCGTTGCCCCTTCCGGATTGATNGTATGGGAGAGTGCCCAGCAGCCGGCATATTCGATATCGCCTCGCGGTGCTGTTAGACAAAACCCGTTCTCGCCAGCTTCAACTTTGATGTCCTTCTTATCCACGCCGGAAAGTTCCACCATAATAGTGTAGTTTTCTGCATCGTGATAAAAAAATGCATTCGGTGCGACAAAGATGCGTTCTTTTTCAGCCAATAATATCACCGCGTAGCATTCTGTTTGAATGATTAAGTAGCTTTGCCGGGCTTAACACCATAGAATCTCATTTTGCAGTAGCTGAACTGCATAGGTTGCTTCGGGACAATTGACTTCGTGGAAGGGGCGAAATATATATTTAGCTCAGCGCCTTTTCGTTCGTAGCTGTGAACAAGACCAAAGAACACCATAAGGAGGAGGCACTGACCCTGTCCATCGAGCACGCTGCACGCCTTATCGGCGTGAGCCGAACGACCGCGTACCGGATGGTGCGGGACGGTGACCTGCGGGCCATACGAGTTGGAAGGCGGGTGCTCGTCCTGAAGAAGCCCTTGATGGAAATGCTCGGGGCTGAAGAGGATACGGGCCGCTCGTGAAAACTAAGTGGCGAGCCACGCGCTGCTAGCTCTCAATCGCCAATCCCCTGAACGAAAACTCGGCAATCACGACTCCCACCGCTACCCACGCGCTAGGTATCCCTGCCAAACCTTGAGGCCATGAGAGGCGGAATGGTGAGAGCGCCTGCCACCTCTGATCGAGCAAGCGTGCTGCTGGTTAACGAAACATACAGACTTTTCATAACGCCCCCCCTAGCATCCGCTGGGTGCGATCCTATGCAAACTGCAGCCCCCATCGCTGAGACGCAGCTTCACTCTTCAAGGGGCGTAACGTAGCAGGACGCTAGTTTGCTGCTTATGAGCTTATGTTCGTGAAAAAGGCGCGCTGTGAGGTGGTACATGCCTTCTTCACTCGCGTAGAGCTCGCTTACAAATCGTTTCGTACCGCCTTCTGCGATGAAGTCGATATCGATCACGTCCATGAGCGTGTGGGACTTCGACGGGGGAGTTGCGGCTATTTCGAGCCGTAGATTCGGCACGTCGCGGCGGGCGTGCACTACCGTCTCAGTCTCGATTGTTTCTTCATACGCCCAGTAGGGCCNATTCACGAAAAAGGTCGGGATCTCGGCGGGATCTTCAATGAGTTGAACCTCATAAAAGGGAGAGTACCAGCTCACATAAGCACCGTCGCGGTACGCCGTGACGTGCAGATAGACCCATCCAGTGTGGTTCGCAAAAATGTGAAAGTTGAGCCCTGCCGTGTCTTGAGGACGCAACTCTTTAATGAAATGAAAAGAGCTGCTTGGCAAAACGTCGAGATCGTGCGTGTTATAGGTATACAGCGTCGCGCTTACGTCGGTAAGCGGCTCCGTTGAGACGTTCCTCAGCTTTATGGTGATCCAGTGGCGTCCTCGGTCGAGCACCTCGGGCGTAACAGTTGCTTCAAAGGGATGCTTGCGTCGTTCTTCCATGGCGATTCTCTTCTCTTCTCTCTCTTCGTCGGTCATAGTATCATCAAATTAGGTAGCGCACGGACGGTAATAAGGCATATGCAAGGAAAAAGCAGATCGCGAAGGAGAAACACGCTGCGCTATCATAGCTCGGGCATACCTGAAAATTACCACACTGTGCATGTTATCTTTCTTATTTCATTATTAAAACAATAAGACCCCTATGCATCCCCCTTTTGCGAGGGTCACGACTCTTTTATAAGTTAGGGGTCGCCTTCCGGCACTGCGCTTGCATCGCAATTACGCGTATCTCGTAAGAAAAGTTCGCATTATTATTAATTTGTCGTTTTTTCTGTTTTGCGTTTGCTGCCCGCGCGATTGGAAGCATGACGGCGCGCAGTGCGTTGAGTCACGTGTAACGACCCAAAGGACAGAGCTATATCTCACAAATGCGCCTCTCTTGCACAATCGAGCAAGGCAAGACTCACCATGGCAAACCAATCACACGTCCAAATGCTCCGGCAGGGAGTATCGGTCTGGAACCAATGGAGAGCGGCGCATCCGGAGATAGGCCAGATCTCAATGGGGCTTACCTTACCGGGGTCGACCTCGCCGAGGCCGATTTTATCAAAGCTGACCTTAGGGGAACGGACCTCACCCAAGCTGGCCTTCACGCGGCTGACCTCACCGAGGCTGACCTCACCGAGGCTGACCTCACCGAGGCTGACCTTACTCGAGCAACCCTTATCAAGGCGGATCTTACCGAGGCTGAAGTCAACGAGGCCGACCTTTCTGGCGCTAACCTCACCAAGGCGAACCTCACCAAAGCTGCGTTGCGGGGCGCCAAACTTGTCAAGGCCGATCTCAGTGAAGCGACGTGCATCGGCGCTGACTTTACCGGGGCTGACCCGGTGGGGGGCGGACAAGACTGGCGCTATCTTCGAGCATCTTTGATCGGCGAGATGGACCCGGGCGAAGCGTTACGCGAGTCCTTTGAATTAGCAATTATCGACATCCGCTGCCGGATCACGTGTATAACGCTATACGTAGTACTGGGCGGACCCGTGCTTAGAGAACGCTGGTTATTGTTGGGAACTCCTTGAAAAAAAGAGCCAACCAAAATTTCGACTCTCTTCGGGAAGAGGAGCGTCATGAAAAGCAGTAGTCAAGTAGGGTCGATCGAAAGGAAATTGCTAGCCTCAGATCTTCAGAACAGAGACGGGGCATATTTTATTCATGTAAAGAGTAAAAATAGCTAGCGAATGCTTGCCTATAAATTCTAAAGGTCAAATAATGAGAACGGGCTCAAGATCGAGGGACTATCAGGATTACCATAGGCCACTCGCGACCTACTCAGAAAAAGAACGAAACCGGATTTTAGAAAGCAAAGCACAAAGGAGGGCCAGGGTCCAACTACACAGGAAACTCAGGGGTGCGGTTCCTGGCGTTTTTAACGTGATGCAAGACACCTCCAATTAAGCTTGCTTGTTTCAGAAGCGAGAGTCAAACTCACCAAGCTTGCGGAAAACGCCCTCGACTTTTTTGCATCCTTCCGCCTTTGTGAACTACGCTACGCGCCTTTCCTACCTGAACCTGGCTCCGTAAGCTATATTCATTCGTAGCGGCTTCGCTACTGATCCAGCAAGTATCACTGAAAAGAATAGCGTAGGTGTTGACTGACGTAGCTGTTGCCAAGTCGAAGGTGTCGACTATGTCAAAGCATCAAGAAAGGGTAAAACCTCTATCGTCTTTGTTCCCTTGTGACCTCGCTGCCTTCAAAACGCGGGGGCTCTACAGGATGAAAGTACACATGCGGACGATCAGGCACACGATCTGCCTTCCTCTTGTCCAGGTCCTCCACATAGGTCTTGAGCCTCTCACAACACATCTCCAACTCTTTTACGCGTCTTTCTAAAGCTGCTATCCGTTCGTCGTTCGTCTCTGCACCTCCGGCACAGTGGTAATGCATGTTTATCCTATCACGTGCAATCTAACATACTTGACGCTGCCGAATCAGCAAAAGCTCACGAGGCGAGCACACGTTTTTGTATTAACAAGTCGCACCCTGTCTCAGCATGGAACCGCTCATAAAGACGAAACCGCCCGGTCCAAACGCTGTCGCGGTCCTTAAAAGGGACGCCGAGGTGATCTCTCAGTCCATGGCGCGACCTTACCCGCTCGTGCTCGAGCGCGCGCAGGACGTAAATTTGTGGGATGTGGACGGAAACCGGTACCTCGACCTCACGGCCGGTTTTGCTGTGATGAACGTGGGGTGGAACCACCCTAAAGTCGTGCGCGCCATTGTGCAGCAGGCCTCGCTGCTCTCTCACGGGGCGTTCTTAGCCTTTTGCTCAGAAACGCCGGTCACGTTTGCACAACAGCTTACGGGGTTCCTGCCCCCCAGCCTCAACCGTGTCTGTCTTGCGAACTCAGGGGCGGAAAGCGTCGAAGCGGCGATGAAGCTCGCACGCTACCATACCGGGCGAAAATACTTTATTGGGTTCTCCAACGGGTTCCACGGACGAACCTACGGGGCGCTCAGCCTCACTTCAACAAAGTCAATCCAGAGGGCAGGGTTCGGACCGTTCTTGCAGGTCCTCCGCGCGCCATTTCCGAACCCGTATCGCCCGCAGCGATGCGAATCAACAGATACGTCGCTCGCTGCACTGGAGGACATCTTTAAAAGGGAAGTTCCTGCCGAAGAGGTTGCAGCAATCTTCGTTGAACCGATCCAGGGGGAAGGGGGGTATATTATCCCACCTAAGCCCTTTTTACGGGAGATCCGCGCACTGTGCGATGATTTTGGGATCGTGCTCGTCGTTGACGAAGTGCAGACAGGGTGCTATCGGACGGGCACGTTTCTCGCCTCAGAGCAGTTTGGAGTGACACCAGATATCGTCTGCCTCTCGAAGGCCCTCGGCGGCGGTCTGCCGCTTGGGGCAATGGTCGCCTCTGAAGAGGTGACGACGTGGCTGCCCGGATCGCACGCTGGGACGTTTGCAGGTAACAACGTCGCGTGTGCAGCGGGTCTGGCCGTGCTTGATATTCTAAGTGGCGAGGGATTTGGCGACTACGTGATAAGTGCGGGACAGCACTTATTGCGGCGCCTTAATGAGCTGCAAGAGGACTACGACCTCATCGGAGACGTGCGCGGTATGGGCCTTATGGCGGCAATCGAACTCGTCCACAGTAAGGAAACAAAGGAGCCTGCGATAGAAGAACGACGGGTTATCCTCAATGACGCATTCGAAAACGGTCTGGCCTTGCTGCCAGCGGGGGAATCGGCGATTCGATTTTGCCCCCCGCTGACGATAGAAAAAGGCGACATTGATAAAGGGGTTGAGATCCTTCGGCGCTCGTTTGAGAGGGTGGGTTAGCGCATCGCTGCGGTCAGAGCGTTCGATCCTACAACGACCTGGCCCCTGGCCTCAAACGGGATCAGCGTGTTCTTCGCAGTGTGCGCGCCTGTTTGTAGATAACACCGGATTTGAGACTTCACGTTGATAACAGTTCAAAAAAAGAAAACTGCAGGTCGTCAGGCCTGCATCATTCGCTGGAAGCTTTCTTGCATCGTTATCGCTACTTTTACTTCGCTCGTTTGATAATCCATCGCCTTCATGACCACGGGCTCTTGGGAAAATGCCTCGAGCACCTCATAACTTGGCGCTTCAAGCACCTGAACATTTAAGTGCTCTGAATGTACGACCCACGCGCCAAGTATTTTAACTCCGTACTTCGTCGTCAATTCATTCATTTTGCTCGCAAATTCAAGCGTCGGCTTTCTCGTTTTCTCGTTGTAGCGCGGACAATCTGCTGCGGTGTGCCTTGAAATAATCAATGATATCACCATCTTTAAACACCCTCCTTTTTTCGCTAAGAATTCCAGCTCACGTGACAACGAGTAGTCCTTAAGTCCTAAGCGCCTGCTCGGCGAAGCACAGCACGGACGATGGGAGTCGGGTGCACTGCGCGGGAAATCCCGTAAAACGAACGATTGAGCACGAACGTGTCGTGCTCGGCGATACCACGCGTGCCTTGTTTTGTGGGATTCGCGCGACGGCAGATAAATACTTCTCCCTTTTTGCGTGGTAGCGTCTCCCTTCGGTACGCAATGGCTTCATCGGCACGTGCCCCGACGGCGGACTTTTTATGCTTTAAATCCAAGCTGGTCAGTCGTGCGTTATTGTATTACGCTGGGTTTGATTGATCCTATGAACGATATCGCTATCTTGATTGTATCTGCACTCAGGTCGTTTGTGGGTCGCAACAAAACCACAGATTTACGTTGGGTCGCCTATTAATTGACTCGAATATTATGAAACGGATCGTTGAATTATTGCCCATCCATAAACCTGCCATACTTGAGGTCATTAATAACGCCGCGCGTGCGTATAAAGGCAANATCCCCTCGGATCGGTGGAAAGAGCCCTATATGTCAGCTGAAGAGTTAGCTGAAGAAGTAGAGACTGGGGTTCGGTTTTATGGATGGGTCAAAGGGGGTGCGTTGCTGGGCGTCGCAGGCATTCAGCACTGCGGTGACGTCGATCTGGTCCGGCACTGCTACGTATTTACTGAATGCCACGGACAGGGTATAGGCAGTGCTCTTCTTCGGTATCTCTTGAATCACACGCGCGCTCCCGAGCTTCTTGTCGGCACATGGGAAGACGCCACGTGGGCCATTCGATTCTATGAGCGACATGGCTTTGAGCTGGTTTCACGTGAAGAAAAGGACAGACTGCTTCACCGATACTGGACAATACCCGAACGGCAGATCGAGACATCGGTCGTGCTAAGATTTAACGAGTCATAGCTGAGCATCGTGCTTAAAAACGCGTCTATCGCACTTTTTTCATAGCTTTAGGGACAAAACTTGTTAGGCTAATAAAGCCGTTGTCGCGGAAACGTGTTATCTCTCTTTAAATTCGAGTGCGGTTTGCGCGTCATCATCCCATTGCAGGAGCTGCGGTCCGTCTTCGTCTATGTATGCGAACGTATCATACTGGAAGAAAGTGCCCTCGATCCAGCTGCCGGTATTGACAAACATCTTCCCCTTTGCGACTTCTAACGCAGGGCTGAGTTCTGGAACGTGCGTGTGACCAAATACGATTACATCAGCTTTGACAGTGTCTTTGCCCTGTCTGTAGTAGCGCCCGTTGATGAGTTCGCCGATGTCTCTGTATTTCGGTTTACCGATGAGCAAATTAAATACGCGGGATTCCGTGAACCTAAATCCGTGAGGAGGATGGATAAGATTCCACGCCAGCTGGAGCTTCCGCCAAACAAATGCGAGGCCGAAAATGCAAAGGATGACCCATACGACGGCCAAAAGAGCCGTGACTAATACTGGCAATTTTCCGAGCACGCTGGTCCACTGACTAAGTATCGCGTAGAGCGGCGCAAACGTCAACGAGAACAAAAAGACGATGAACCCTATCAGAGAGAGCAGAAAGACGATAAAACCAACTCGTAAGGTCCGCGGGCTCACCTCATATGACTCATACGAGAACCGTCCGAAGAAGTCAAAGAACTTCAGTACGACTCCCGCTCTCCACAGGCTGAACTGGTGGCCGTGAATGAAGAAGTACGTTAAGCTGCCAATCCGCAACCCCTCTTTTTGCTGTGGATAGTGCTTCGGCACTACGGTAAGACTGTGTCCGTTCTGACGGGCGTCGATACCGGAATATCTGCTCGCCACGTCGTCGTGGTTGCCGGGGATATAAATCTTGTCGCAAGGAAGATGAAAGAGCGAATCGAGGATGCCGTACCCGTCTTTAATAGGGATCGTATAGTCAGCAGCGCGTGGCCCCCAGAGATCGAAAAAATCCCCCACAAGAATTAGTTTTTCCGGCGGCCTGAGGTTCTTTGACTCTCCATTTGACGTGTAAATAGGCAGCGTCCCGGCGTTCAGTCCTTTTTTGAGCCACTCCAGAAAGTGTGCTAACCGTACGGCAGACCCTTGTTGCAAACCGATATGGGTGTCGGAAATAGCGATTATCGGCCCGTTATCCACAATGGTCCGCTCCTTATGCGCACAAGGGGGTCCTTGCTTATAAAGCGTTGTCGAAGCGCGCGTTGCACGGGTATAGCTCACGGGTAGTGGGATCTAAAGACCACGTCGCCCAGTTGCCCATCCCACGCTCACTCCGCTGCCGCGAGCGTTTTGTTTAGTGGTGGCAGCCGATCGCAGCGTGCACGTCATCTCTTTACCGATAAGGGGCTTTACCCGTTTAGCAGGAAGACCGATGCATTCAGGGCAGTGGCGACGCTCACCCAGGCTATGTAAGGCACAAGAAGGTATGAGGCCCACTTGTTCACTTTATAGAACTGATAGATAGTGGTGGCAATTAAAATCCACAGCGGGACAATGGTAAGCACCCCGTAGAGCGTGTTCTGCAATCCAAAAAAGGCGAACGTCCAGATGACGTTGACTAAAAGCTGTGCCGCAAAGAGGGCTATCCCGGCGTCCCGCGTGCGATCCCGCGGCGACCGCCACACAAGGTATAGCGCCACGCCCATCAGTATGTACAAGGCCGTCCAGACCGGAGCGAATAGCGCGTTTGGAGGGCTGAACCAAGGCTTATTCAGCGAGGCGTACCACGTCGAGATGGAGTTTATTGTGAACACCGTTGATCCGAACCCGGCCAACAAGGGTACGGCTATGGACACGAGCAGCTTGACGACGTCGATGGCTTTCATCTTTCTTCGGTGTCGGCGCTTTTTGTATAGCGCATGTTTCGTTCTAAGTTTAAAACGACTTTGATATAGAGGCGCTTAGAATAACCCTCACGACGAGTCGAGCAACTGCGTCAACTGAGTGACGCTGCGCTCTTTTGTGACGAAACGCGGCGGTATGCTTCTTTGGATGAATCCGGATATCCCGAGCAGCTCTTCCATCTCGGATGACAAAGCAAACGTTGGCCGCCCGCTCTTGTCGGGCTTTTTCTCGCTGATCAGCAGCGCGCGGTTCAAAAGCCTGCTGTCTTTACTGCCCACGACGATCACAAGATTCTCGAACGCGTATCCGCGCTTAATGTGGGCGTTGGACGGATAACGCTGACGATAAGCGGCTCGTTCAGACGCTGATAACCAGTTAAAATCGACCACCTGATCGATTGTGAAATAGCCGATGAAGTAAAGGGCTTCGGGATAATCTGGGTTGTCGTGATTGAACGGCTTTAATCCCGCGTAAAAAACGAGTAAATCCCCTTCGTACAATTTGAGAAGATAGCGACGCTTTACCGTCCGGTCACCGTAGGTGCGCGTTTCGAACTCCGGATCATCGTGCATTGGCACGTGCCTAAGCGCCGGGGGCACGTAGGTCGCCAGCGGTTTTCCCCCCCTGCCGATTCGTTCACCGTACGTCGTAGCCGTGCACGATCGAAATGTCTCTGGAATGGGAACGAATTCGAACGATCCGTCCTCAAAGACGGGGCCATAGGTTCCGCCGCTTCCCTTGTCGATGCCGACGCGGAGCAATAACGCTTTCATTGTTCTAGGTTCAACACCTTCGAGCCCGAAGTATATAACGGCAAGCGGTAAGGTGGTTTGTAAGCACCCCGGCGTTATCGGTACGCCTTACCGACGCCATCATTTTTCCGCTCTTTTAATCGCGATGCGGTCTATGACGTTTTCGTATGCGTCGCGAAGGCCGCGGAGAGCATGAAGACTGTCATAACCTCGGGGGTTATCAACGATTGTTGTGTTCTCAAGCGCTTCGATCTCCTTCTTACAGAAGCCGATAACGTCCTCTAATATCTCCTCGCAATCCATTTTTATTCCCGCTCCTGATCACTTGTGGCGCGCAGAAAAACCATCGCACCGCTAACATTCTCTTTGTATGATTAAGAAGCTTTGCAGGGCTTACCTTTTTATAGCTCAAACGAGCATCTCGGTGAGGGTGATTACCATAGACTTNGAAAAATGTGTGCAGTTTGCAAACGACCACCCGACGTGTTATGTNGCAACNGTCGACGGCGATCAGCCGCGAGTGCGGGCTTTTGGGATGTGGTTTGCTGACAAAGACGGCTTTTTCTTCTCAACGGGCAAGACAAAGAGCATCTATCGACAACTTGTCGCAAATCCGAAGGTTGAGCTGTGCTTTTATGCGCCACCGGAACGTGCGCCCGAAGAAGGAGGGCGAGTGGACATCGGAACTTTGATGAGGGCGTCTGGCGCAGTTAGATTCCTCGACGACGCTGGACTTAAACAACGACTCTTTGACGAACGGCCGTTCTTGCGTTCCGTGGCAGAAAATACCGTCATAGTCCACGTTCAAAACGGCGAGGCGTGGTTTTGGAAGTGGGAAAACAATTTGCTCGAGGCTGACGTCAAGCGAATTCCATTTTAAAGCGGAAAAAGGGACGACAAATAGCCGCTTGCTATCGGTTCGCTTTCCATACCAACTGCAACAGATGGGTGATGTGAGCCTCGTCGATTTCGCCCACGGTGCGAATCTCGACGTGCTTCATCGTCCCTGAGCCAACAAATTGACTCACCTCGTCTGCTGAAAGACCGACCACGGAGAAGCCCAGATTCACGTGGTCTTTGAGTGCAACAATATAATAAGCCTCACCGTCGTACGTCGGAACCCCCCACTTCATCTCCTCTTGTACGTGGGGGAGTGCTTGTAGGATAATCTCTCGCAAACGCTCGCAGATCTCTCTTTGCGGCGATGGTTGCTTCTTAATGTAGTTCTCTACGTTCTCGGTCATCTTTCCGCTTCATAGCGCTGTCTGAATTTTGGCAGTTCGTGCAAAAGTTGGCCACGTGGGGATCAATTTCGTGGCGCACGGTAAAAAGCTATGCTCAGTGGTCAGGCAGCATCGTTGGGTTTAGCGCTTTAGTGAATCTGCGGCAGCTCGTGCAACACGAAAACATAAAAAAAACACCAAAACTGCACCAAAACTGCACCAGGACTACAATTAGCAGCCGATCAAACGCGGTTCGTGGGCGTAGGTGTTGCCATTGCGCCTTGTTTTGCTTGTGCTGCAAGATACTAAAATTATATTTATATTTTTATTTTAATTAATTTATTTATAAATGATCGGCGCTCGTTGAGCAAAGGGACAACTGCGACGTTTCTGATAGGTCGAACGTCTCTCTACATCAGAAGGTGTTGCTAGAAAGCGTTTGCAGCAAAGAAGGAAAGCAGTCACCAACTGAGGTAAATCGGGAATTCAACAATATTATGCGGCTCAGTGGTCGTGAGCAGGTTTCGCATAAGACGCTTTCCGCNCTCATCGCTGAATTAGAGTTGTACGGCTACGTTGAGGTGGAGCGAAAAGGACGTGGCACNGGGCCGAGGTGTCGATTTTTATATTTATCCGACTGGCTCAGTTGAACGGAAAGCACTATTAGACGCGCTTAAGGATTTAGTTGTATAAAGGTAGCATCACAGTAGGAGGTGTGCAGCAAACAGCGCCCCTAGTATAGCTAAGGCAATCCAGAGCGCTGCCTGTGTAAAAATCAAAAAGCGCCGCGTCACAATATCCTTGGGTATTTCTGGAGTTTCTGGGGTGCTTCGAGTTTTCGCCTCCTTTAACAGGGCAGAAATGACTGCGTCTTGAGTTTGACTCTCTCCAGTTTGCATGCTCAGCTGTGCGCAGTACTTCATCAGCTCCGCGTGTGTTTTTTTGCTGACGCTTATGCTTGCTCGTTCTTCTGGCTTCATCCACACCAGTTGCACAACGTCTGCAACCATTAGACTTTGCTTTTTAGTCCGTTATAGTCCGTTATAGTCCGTTATAATGAGTATAATTCATATAATATTAGCGCGTTCCATCAAAGAGAGAGGCATACAAAGTAAGGTATGGGCGTTGCTGTGTGTGGTCCAGGTGCGGCCTCACGTGTTTCTAAAGGCATATTATCACCAGAATTAATTACAGCAGCGTCTTAT
>Ga0031654_10000252_pt1 | contig 12894 bp, 14 predicted proteins | sample FrelakmetCRP12CR_FD_55268 | JGI IMG/M metagenome (GOLD analysis project Ga0031654, IMG submission 55268) | Freshwater lake sediment microbial communities from the University of Notre Dame, USA, for methane emissions studies - CRP12 CR | ecosystem: Environmental > Aquatic > Freshwater > Lake >...
TGGAAATAAGATTGGGCTCATGACCAAAGAATAGACCACACCACGGCCCATAGATTCCGCTTAAAGAAAGATGTCTCCGATGTGGCATCTCCACACGCATCCTTCCGGACCTTAACTTTGTGTTCAAAACTCAATAAAACCGCCCGAAAGGGCGGTTTTGGCAGCTATGTGATAACTACCCAACCTACGAAACTCAGCATTTGACCTTGGGCAGCTCTTCCTAGCGCGTGGTGTAACAGCGAGACGTGGTCATTGGCTAAGTCAAGCGACTTGGGGCTCACCCTGTGGTCGCCACAGGTAGCGGATCTTTAACCGCCAATTGATTACCTGACGCCCTTCAGGATGAAAAAATTGCGGTCTTTACTCCCTTTATCCCCGTAAGCAATCTTGGTTTCAACTTCCACGCATGGGCGGTTATTTTCTCCACAGGTAGATAGTTTGATATGCCCCTTTAGTTTATCAAGGCGGGCTATGTTTTCTTGCATAGCCGCCTTTTCTGCTTTCAGGCTCTCCAGCTCTGAGCGTTCCCACCAAACGGCGGCATGGACCGCCATCAGAAGCGCAAAAAAAACGGTGGCCGCTGAAACACTGGCAAGCATTAACCAACGCCTGCCAAAGGCGGCAACAGCGCGGTTTAGCTTCGCTTCGGCTTGGTTGGCGGCGGCCACTACACCGCTTAGGCTCTGAATAACGGGGTCTACGGACGCTTTGACGGCGCTCTGGGCTTCTTTTGACACGTCCCCCATACTTCTGGCCAAAGAGGCCACAATCGCCACCTGTACGGCTTTTTGCAGCTCTGGTGCAATCCCGTTAAGGCTGGCGGTTTTTTTTTTCAGTTCTTCAACAGCGGCGGTAATAGTTTTTTGCTGTTGCTCGGTCATTCCTAAAAGCACTAATAACTGCTCTTCTGTGTTCATCTGTGGTGGCCTTTATCGGGTGTTGATTGGGTTTGTTCTTTTTTCCGCTGCGCCTTGCGCTCTTGCCCGGCCTTGAATTTTTCCAACGCCTGGGCCGCCCGGGTTAAAATCGCGGTTTCTTGTTGCGGCTGGCTTGCCCGTTCTTCTTTGGCTCGCTTGATGTCGCCGGACAGGTCGATAATTGAAACTTCTTTTTGTGATCGCTCCAGCCCGCCCTCGGCTACTCGGCGTTCCAGTAAGGCGCTTATGTCCTTCGCGTTTAGCCTGCTGACGCCGATAGCGCCCAGGTGTTTTTCGGGTTCGCGGTCGATGCCTTGATCTTTTAAACTTCGATGGTCTACGCGGTCGTTATGCCCGTGTTTTTCGAGGTGGGCGTTTTGCAGCGCTGCCCAGCGTTCACGCAAGCCTAACAGGTCTTCTTTTCTCTCTGATTCCAGCTTGCCGCCGCTGGCCTTTTTTGCCCCGCCTATCTCGGGGTTCTTGGCGTTATAGCGCTTGAAATAGTGCTCGGGGTCACGCGCTATGCCGTCCCTGATGCGTTCAGAATACATGATGTGCGCGTGCGGCTGGTTGTCCTTTTCAAGGGCGGCTTTTGGCGTGTGGATGGCGAATTGGTAGGCGTGTTTTTCGCCTAGCTCTTGCCCGATAAATTCTTGGACTAATTCCAGCCGTTCGGCGGTGGTCAGTTCACGTGGTAAAGCAACCTCAATTTCCCGGTAGGCCGTGCCGTTTGCCCGCTCGTGTTCATCGGCTGCTTGCCAGAAATAGGCGGCGTTATGCGCTGCCCACTCTGGCATGTTTCCGCTGGCGGTAGCTTCGAGGTCTTCGTAGCGGTCGCACCCGCTATATTTTCCTTCGCGGGCAATATAAGCGGCATGGGCGGCGGCTTTGCCTCTTGCCCCTGCTTTTACGGTTAGGTGATAGGATGCCATGCGGATATCATGCTTTTTCTTTTGCTCTCGATTTTAACCTCGTGGAGCGCACGCCTTTCTCTAAACATTCCCAGCAACGCGGAGGAATGTTTAGAGAAAGGGCTAAGTGCGCCTTACATCATTCTGCTGTAAGGATAACACGGTGCGAAACCGTGCGCAATCTGCTATAATTTAGCTTTATAAATCAACAGATAGAAAACAAGGTGGCACTATGAATAATGATGAATGGCTTAACGACAGGGTTAAGTATCTCAAAGGTTTGAAGTCAAGAAGCGAACAGCAAGAATTGCTGGTGTTGCTGGCTGAAAAGCCAAACAGAACGGCTCATGATGATAAGAAGCTTAACGCCATAGTAAAAGCTGAAAAAGCCAGCCAGAGAGCAACCAAGGCAAGACAGGATGCAGCCAGGTTAATCAATGAAGAGAATAGGGCCGTGGCAAAAGCAGAACGCACCGCCCGTACCCATGAGCTTTGTAATTCAGCTGGCCTGCTTATCTTGGCGGGTTTGGTCGATACTAAAACAGGCAAGCCAGCAATCGATAAAGGCGAATTACTGGGGGCGCTGCTGGGTCTTTCTAAAGTTCCGGCGGAAGACCCAAGGCGGTTGGAGTGGAAACGGTCTGGGGATGCTCTACTAACCAAAGATAGCCAAACTTAAGCTATTGTCGAAAGCCCGTTTTTTTCAACCAATGAAAGCAATTTAAGCGAAGACCCGGATGGGCTTTTCTCTCCACGCTCCCATTGGCTTATGATTCCTTTGGTGACATTTAGGTAATGTGCAAATACGACTTGGCTCACATTTTCCCGTTCACGTATGCTACGGATTTCTTCTGGCTTCAAAGGTCGGACAGGTGTTAAGCATAGCTCGTCAAATTCTCGCATGGTGCGCTTTTCCATCAACCCCGCTTCGTACAAATCTTCTGCGGTTTCATGGATGGATGCCATCATGCTGTTACGGTAGTGTTTCGTCATGACAGATAACCTCGGTCAAAATATTTTTGTTGATTGCTTGGGTGAGTTCCGTATCGTTGCAGCCTAGCATTCTTGCTGCAAGTTTTCTAAAGGCTATTAAATCTTCATGCTCTATATTGTCTTTTTCGTTCTTGGCAAAACCATGAACAAAGAAAGCCCGTGTCCCCGCCTTGAAAAGAATCATGGTGCGGTAGCCGCCAGACTTACCTTGTCCGGCTCTAGCTACACGTTGCTTAATAACGCCGCCGCCCAAATCTGCATCAATCAAGCCCTGTTCAGCGTCCCTAACCGCCCTGCATAAGGCAGCATCGCTTATTTCCGATTTCTTGGCAAAACGCGCAAATGATTTGTTCTTAAAAATCCTCAAAATAAATCCCTGCTTGGGCGGAAAAGTATAGCACTAAGTATTACAGTTAACTCCAAAAAAAGCAAAAAAATGCAATCTATATCGACATCCTGTTAACCGCTCTTAGAGGCTGTATTACGCCAAGAATGAAGATAACCAGGATGAATCTATATCGACATCCTGTTAACCGCTNTTGCTTTTGCCCTTTCCGCCTTCGTCCTTGCCCATCACTTCGGGTTAAATATCCTAGCGGGTGAATTGCCGTAGCGGAGCGAAGGCAAGAGGGGCGGCAATGAGCCCCTTTTTAAAAAAGTTGTGAGCGATAGCGAACTCCTTCTTTCCCTGTCTTTTCGCTTGTGCTGCTGGTCGGATTTTCGCGCGTGTGGATTAGATAATGATTATAAAAGGATTAGTGTGTTTTTTGATAGCCTAAAAAATAATTTATATTCAATGTGTTATGATTGTTTTACGGTCTTTCCGCGTACCTCGTATCCCGAATTAGCGTACCTCGTATCCCGAATTAGCGTACCTCGTATCCCGAATTAGCGTACCTCGTATCCCGAATTAGCGTACCTCGTATCCCGTGGCTCATTACTGCCGGAAATACAGGTAAGCCGCTACTCCCAAAGCGAGGGCAAGAGCCAAAGAAACCCATAACCACGGCCGGACACTTGCGGCGCTGGCATTCTGGATGGCCGTGGGTTCTTGTTTCGATTGGTAGGTCAATTGTTTGACACTTCCAGCTTGTTCTTCGATAACACCTAACAAACGGTCGCGCTCTGTTCGTAGGTCGTCGCGTTCAGCTGCAATCTGGTCTTTAAGTTCACCTAACGCGTTAAGTTTAGCCTCTAATACCATGATTTTGGCTGTAATGTTGGGGGTTAGGAAATGTTCGGCCTGTACATCTTCCTTACTGGAAGAACTGGCAAGAGGAGGGTAAACCCTGTGAAGTTCTGCTGGGTCAATTTCAAAAACGCCACTTTCGTTCTTTCTGGCTGAAATCCTGCCTTTTTTGATAGCTTCTGAAATCGTAGGCTTGCTTAATCCGGTCGCTTTTGCGGCCTGACCTAGAGTGTAAGACATTGTAAATACCTTCCGTTAGGTTGCCATTAGGGTTTCTTATTCTAAAGCAACTGTCAAGGCTTGGTTGGTTTACGGCTTTTTTTAATTATGTGCCGCACTTGGGCAGGTGTCGGCTTACGTTCAACAGTTACAAGATTGCCGTCGATGGTTCCATTTATCCCTGTGGTAGCTTCAAGATCGGCAAAAGCAGCTTTTAGGTTTTGTTTAAATTTTCGTGGCTCCTTCGTCGCGCTCCCGCTCAATTCTCGTAAAGTTTCAACCTTGAGCGGATAGGGTTGCGCGTGGCTGGAGTAAAAACCATGTAACCACAAGGCAAGCGGCTTACCTCTTAGGGCTTGCCGTTGCTCCCATTCAATACCTGTCCAGTTTTCGCCGCCATAAAGCCGGATAGTTTCAGGGTCTATGGTTAGCTTATAAGCTCCGGTCGTCTCATCGCGGATACAGCTTGAAAGCAAGCTACCTGTAAAAACTTTTTTGCCGCTTCTTATCTCGACGGCGCAAGCAACAAGGCGGGTAATGGCATCATCAAGCCAAACATAATCCCTTTTTCCGTTGCTGCGACCCATAGCCTTTAAAAAGGCATTGGCCTTGAAATGGCAAATGTTCCCCAGTGGGTGAATTCGCGCCGTGTGAACGGCCTGCTCCCAAACGTCTAGGTCTGACTGGTCAAGCTGCCACCCCGTGTACTTCACACTTACACCCTGCATTGAACCTAATAGCTGATTTTTAAAGGCGCTGCGGGTTTTTCCCTGAATGGCACTGAACAGGGCAGACCGTAAGAAGGTGTTAGGCGCTCCACGGATTGGTTCCGGCCAAATTGGAAGCTGAACGATCTGCGCCGTGGGTTTCGGCTCTAGTGCTGTCGTGTTGGGTTGCAGACTTTCGCGTTCGGCCTTCTCGGCAATGGCGCGGCCAAGCCGTTCAAGGGATTCTGTCAGGTCTTTTGGGGCTGGCTCTGTGCTGCTCATTTTTTCTTTTTCCTTCCGGCGCAATATGCTAATCTTACCGAGCGGTACAGGGTGGGAACCCGATGACCGCCCGAAGTGATGAACTTCAAAAGGGCGCAACTCTTAGCGGGGTGAGCGCCCTTTTTCGTTTCCGAATTCTGCCATGCTTTGAGGATTAAGTAGTCGTTCAAAAGTTATTTAACATTTTCAAAAAATAAGATTATCCATTATTTACCAAAACACCAGTAATGGAGATTTTTTAGGTTTAAATACGATTTCTTATGTAAAAAATCGTATTTACCATTTTGTTAAAAGACTTTTGGCCGCCTACTTAGAGGCAAGGGCGGTTACTCCTTCAACGCCCTGTAAAGCGTTGCCTTATGCACGTTCAAAAGAGCGGCCACGTCCTGCGCCCGTTCGCCTTTGTCGATCTGCTGCCGTGCATGTTTGATCTGGGCGGGGGTGAGTTTCGGCTTGCGGCCAAACGTCACGCCGCGCTTTTGGGCTTCCTTGACTCCGGCGCGGGTGCGTTCGGTTATCATGGAGCGCTCAAGTTCAGCCAGAACGCCGACAAATTGCCACATGGCGCGGCCTGTCGGGGTTTCCGTGTCTATGGCTTCGGTGATGCTCTGCAATCGCACCCCTCGCGCTCTCAGGTCGTCGAGGTGGTCGATCAGGTCGCGCAAACTGCGGCCTAGCCTGTCCAGTTTCCAAACCGTGAGGGTGTCGCCGGATTCGAGCGCGGCAAGGCAACGGGTGAGGGCGGGGCGCTTTTTGATCGTGCCGCTTATACCCTTGTCCTCGAATATCTTGGTACATCCTGCTTTTTCGAGCGCGGCGAGTTGCAGGGCTGTCGTTTGGTCGTCGGTGCTGGTTCGTGCATAACCTATTTTCATGTGCATATTTTGCGCCTGACTTATGCGACAAGCAAGCCCTTGATTTCATGGCCTTAAAAAATCGTCGCAAAACTTACCCTTTGCGCAACGAACGGCAAAAAAATCGGCAACGGTTTTTGGAGGTTTATATCGTTTTGTCTACTGTTTGGCGGTTGATAAGCGCTGGAAGCCTCATAAATGCCAGTGCGTGGTTTTGAAAAGTAGACAAAATGGTTCATTTTGTCGAATGTTTAATCGCTCAACGAAAAAACTATTCTGCTTCTGGATAACATGTAAAATTACGTGCTATCCAGATCAGGATAATTACTTAGCCATGGTTACACATGAAGATAAAGGATTCGGAAGTTATGGCGTTAGGAATTATTATGATTGTTATCGTAATAGTTTATTAAGCCTACTAAACGCGATTGAGAGTAAAGAGATTGAGATTCAATGTAGAACTAATGAGTTGTGCTACCTATACTCTAATATGTCACCTGACAATAAGATCATAGCGGATGAGCATGAACGTGAAATACAACGTCGCAAAGAAGAAATTTCAGTGCTTTATGAAGACATCCATTCTTTGAATAAAGAATACGGAATATCGGAAGAAAAGCGTAAACATTCTGAGTATTACATCTTCATATGTTATGCGTCGGAAGATCAACCAGCAGCCAGCGAACTCGCTAGCGCTATACGAATGCTTGGTACAGATGTCTGGTTCGCCGAGTGGGAAATCAAGCCTGGTGATTCAATTGTCGAGAAGATCAATGACGCGCTGGGCAAAATTACACATCTCATAGTCCTGTTCTCGGTAAGTTCAGTAGAAAAGCCATGGGTCCGCAAGGAGCTTTCATCGGCCCTAATGCGACAGCTTTCACAAAAGCATGTCCGCATCCTACCTGTTCGGCTGGATGATTGTCAGATTCCACCAATCTTGGAGGACATCAAATACGCTGACGCGAGGAGTGGGATGCATTTCGCTGTTGTAGATCTTGAGCGCGCGCTATTTGAATCATCATCCGATGAAGACGCCTAGACGATTGGTTCGGTAGCTTCATTGAGCTGCAAGGCCTCATATTACCTTGGGAGGGAGTCCATGATGTATTCACGCATCTCAATCTCTACGGTCATGGGCCAAAGATGCGCCCATTTAATATAACAGAACAGAAACCCGGCAAACATGACAAGCAATATCGCGGTTAATGCTTTGTAGGTCAAGGTAGATTCACACATGTTACCTTGTGCGATACTCAAGCGCTGATGCTGAAGTAATATCCAGATACCAGCAAGGCCGCCGATTGCAGTAATACCAAGTGTGGCACCAAGCGCAGCACTGATAATCAACGCACATAATGACGGAGACAGCGTACCTATTATTGAATTATAGTGTTGTAGCATCGTAGCACCTGCCCCCATAGCAATAGTTACGAAGACCGCGAGAAATATATTTCGTAAGATCGTCCCACCAAATAAATCGTCCACGATAAAGCCGCCGAAGATTAGAGGTGGTAACCAAAAGAGCATTACTGGCCCAAGGTCGTGGTAATGCTGGAACAGTAGCCAGCTTTGAAACAGTGTTTCGTATGAAATGCCAATAAATACGCCAAGTTGGATCATTTTCAGAAATTGAGATCGAAGAGGGCTATAGAGAAACCTGAGTTGAGGACTCAAGCAACAAACCCCCATCTTCCATGAACTCCATTTTCCTTCGGATACCTTCTCTTTAACGACGGCCATAGCGTTGCCATTGATCTTACCCGAAAGCACAGCATCGCGAAGGCGAGCCATGACCAATTTCTCGGTGCCAGAAAAGACAATGGGTATTCCATTTGTAGAGTTGACTTCGACGGCATAACTCGTTTTCGTATCATTTAGGTCGAGAATTCCCTCGGTGGTGGGATTTTGCATCTCTGCGTTCGATTTTCTCTCAGCACATCGAGGACACCGCCCCTTGTTTCTGTCAAAAACTGAACGAAGGATCATTCCCCCACAATCTATACATGGTACGCTATTGGCTAAGTCATCTATTTCCATTATTGGTCCACGGTAATTGCTAATAAACTAAAGATTAATCTTTTTAACAACATTAAATCAATGTTTATAGTGAGGCGAGGTATAGCACCGAGTTTGCTACCGCTTAGCTCAAATGTTTTTCTACTTAGTATTGACTAGACATTTCGGCACGGACTGTCTAATGTTTGGCGTCACGCCATAGACATAAAAAACCGCCAGAAATGGCGGTTTTTTATGGTGGTTTTGAACCACTAGACAGAACGTATCGTTTTGTCTAATGTTGGGTGTTTAACATCACCCATAACCGGCAAAAGAGCGTAGAGTCGAAATAACGACACTTTTTTCTGTCCGAGTCGGCGCTGCTTTTGTGGCGTTGAGCAAACGACTAGATCGCAAATGATGTGCCGTAGCTATTGAAGTTCTTTTATCTTCCAAGTTCCATATTCTTTTATAATCAACGCCTTCCTGGAGGAAATGCGACCATCAGCTCCCACGGAAAAGAAGCGAATCTCCCCCTCCGTATCAGTTCCCAAGAACTGAAATTCCATCGAATCAAGTTCATTTTTCAACTGTCCATTGTCGGACTGGGAGGCAGCGCTTTTAATATTGGTTATAGTTTCCCTTGTTGCTGGATGAGTCTGCAGGAAATCGTTGGAAAAGCAAGACATTACAAGATTGACATCACCTGCCGACATCGCTTTTAAAAACGTAATTATGAGACGTGCTCTTGGGTCGGCTGAAGGGATTGGAACTCCTGTTTCTGATGCGTAAGGACCTCTGGGAAGAGAGTTTACCTCCCGATATGGCGGACTGGTAGCGCACCCACATACGATAGCGCAAACGAGCCATAGACTTATACAGGCTGACCGTAAGGATTCCTGCGTAAATGCGTAAAGTCGCTCTGAAAGCCTCGCCATATATGGATTCAAAATAATATGTCACCACCAATGGTTGTCGATGGCACTAATCTGTCCCAATTGAACCATTTCGGTAAAGTAGCTCTGTAGCCCGTATTATTCCTAGATAAAGGGCTATCCCAATTAAAGTAAGTTTTAATTGGGACGAATATTTTGCATTAAAAAACTCCGACTTTACGCATTTACGCAGGAATCCTTACCATTGGCCATACAAGTACGCATATTCTCACCTCTTAATTTCTCTTGTGGGTGTTAATAAACAAAAGGCTCTAAAGTTTCATAGGCTTTATAAGTAATCGCAATTGTGGGTCACGCGGACAAACTAATGATACCATTGGCCTATAGCCTGAGTTTTCGTTACTCTATGAGCCTCTACGTCGGCCTATATTTAACACAAACTCTTTATTCTTGGTACGAAAAAGTCTGCCAATTTAAATCTCCTAAAAATTACACCGTCAGAACGGGCTATTTTTGAGAAGTTGAAAACAAGCTGAAAGTCTTGTTGGATAAGGTGTTCAGCAAATTTCTATGAAACTTTAGAGCCTTTTGTTTATTAGTACCCAGAATCCTATGGGACTTTGGTGCGAGCCACTCCGAAAGTGCGTTGGATTTTCTGAAAAAATCGAGGAATACTTAGTATAAACAATAAGTTGCGCTACAGCATGAGGAAACAATTTTGTTTCTGTTCTATCTGCATTCAACCCATTGTTTTACTTTGAGTATTAAGCATTCGGCGAAGTTTATCAACGCACTTTCGGAGAGGCTTGACTTTGGTGTCGTTTGTTTAAATGCACCTACTATCGTTCTGACCTTCCCTGTTGAACTGATTTCCACCATTCATGATTCATCATGCTCTTAAGCGCTTTCTGAAACTGATCCTGAACTGCTTGTTCCATATTCGCCTTTCTACACAAATTTATTATACAAAAGCGTTTCGCTGAGCCCTTTATCGTGTCGGTCCACAAAATTTTCCCTTTTGCATCCGTGACAGTCCATTGCATATTTATAAAAGCCTCTTCATCTTCTCCAGATAGTGATGGTATAAACATGTCTATTGCCAAAAGCTTTGGAACAACAAGAACCTCATTAGAAGCGATGAGAGTCTGTTCCGGAGGCACCATTGTCGCATCCATGAATGCGGCGTGCATAAATTTATCGACTCCAGTGCATAAAGCTTCACCCATGGCAAGCCCCCTCCCAGCCCACCCAACTCCGCCGCCCATGGTGTACTTAAAAAACATCGTCTTACATAGTTCTGGGGTAACAAGATATTTTGCCTTGACGGCAATTTTTTGATTTCCTGGCAGATCAAAAGCAAAGTTTGGAGCTAGCGTTTGAGCGCATGCACTCACGTACAAAAGGAGCAATAGCAAAAGTATAAATCTTAATGGGTTCATCACAGTTCACACCTCACTTTTGCCTAAGTGGAAAGCTGAAGTCCAGCACATTTCCACTTTCCATATTTTTGATTTTGATGCTTAAACTTAAGGATTCAATCCTTTGCAGCACCGATGCAGACGGCCCCTGCAAATATACAAAGCCATGCATCGATTCCGTAGGAAATAACGTCTTATCAGAAATCTCATTGTTTCCTATCTGACGATGAATCTCTTGCTCTTTGTTGTCAAAATAAGACGCTATTGGAAGCCCGACTATCACCGCTACTCCTCCAAATGGGGCAAAAGGTGCCGCTAACATCAGAGCGCTTGTCGCTCTTGCTGTGCGTGTCATGCTTTGGCGTTCTGATGTTAGTGACTTATCCTTTGCGAAACTACCATCCAGAGCGGCGATAGAAAAGGCATTTTTTTCTACCAAATAACTCGACTTGCTATGATTTTCAATGATGATCATGACTGGAATTATTCCTTTGTCAGTCAAATTCATTCCAAAAAATTTATCCATTTTTTCTTTGTCGATATAGGGGTCTATTGCCATAGATAAACCTTCCATTTCCTTGTGGGTGTTGTACAACTCTGTCGATGTGACTTTTATGTCTGGTAGAGAATATTTCGCGCATCCCGCGCTTAGACCTATAGTGCTGCAACAGAGACATATGGATAAAACGGTTTTTTTGGGCATGGGTGGAGTTTTTCCAAAATCGGTGCTTAATTGTAGCGGCCCGATAACATAAATCACAAGAAGGGGTTGTACGCCGGAACCCTCGGAATTTTTGATAATCAATAAATTGTCACTTTTCTAAGTAGATGTCAGCAGTAATCAGCCAGAGCCTGCGTAGAATCTTGATGAACGCAAACTAATTGTCATAGTCGATGTCAATAGCATTCAAACCCGATGTCAGCACGTCGCAAAAAATGGGTAAACTCAGTTGCATGAGCGTGGACCACTCGGCGGAACAGAAATCCGTAACCAACTGCATGAATGGGGTGTCGCGAAAATTGAAAGTTATGCGACGATCAGGCAACCCCAGTAAATTCAACGTTTTTTGTGTCGCAAAAATATGGTGCGAAAGTACATATTTTCGATACACTTTTGCGACATTACTTTTTGAGTTTTAGCTTCATCCCCCAAATGCCCCGCTGACATCGACTTTGACAATCTGCTGACACCGACTTAGAAAAGTGACAATTTATTGATTATCAAAAATTCCGAGGGTTCCGGCGTACACCCCCTTTTAATTACTAAAATTCGTAGATCATCGCTCAGAATGGCAAACTTAGAGACCAGAACCCAGCAAAACCCCACGATTGGCAATTTACAAAGCACGAAGTCTGATGAAAACTCACCAGGTCCTATCTTTGCGTTTCAAGTTGACAGGCATCTAGGCATCAAAGCGCATAATCGGGGTATTAATTGTAGTGTGTGCATCCGGTATATCAAAATAATCCTTTATGATGGGCATCAATGATCGTGTTTCTATTGAGGTCAAATAAAACATCATCGAATTCGGATATGGATGGCTTGAAGGGCATAACCGGTAACAGAAACAAACCAGTCAACGTGTTGGCTGACTCCGATTTTTCAAATGAGCCCAGGATATTACCTGAGTAGTCCTTATAAATGGTTTTGACAAAAAATTCGTAATGATCATAACAAGGAATTATAGACATCGAAACCCCGGTTAAGATGCACAAAAAAATGTTCCCTCCAGTCATTCTGGTTATTTCGGTGATACTGATATCGGCACGGATATCCGCTTTATTTGACTCCCCCCTGGCAGGAGAAAAATAACCCGATGATTTATAGGCAAGCTCCACTTGCTTACGCCAATTTTCCGCCAAGAGATTGCAGTTTGGCGCTCCACAACCATTAACTTGAATGGTAATTTGGACAGACGTGGTTTTTTTTACGGCTGACTCCGGTGGCCATGTTGTGATGGGGGGATTGGCTCCATCCCGGAATGTTGCACAACTCGTGAAAATTAGGATAAAAATAAGTGCTGTGCATTTTACGAACATACATATTTCCTCATTCTAATTTTTACTAAATTTAATTTGTAAGGTGTCAAGCTATGCAAGATTATAGACAGGTTTTTTTAGAGGTTTATTTTGAGCAGCGACAAGACATAAACCGTCAGCGTATTGCCTTGCCTTTCAGCCGTTGCTGTATTATTGGCCGACCGTAAGGATATTAGTGCGTAGATTGATAGTAGTGACCTGCAACACTTATCATGCCTGCATTCATGCCGTTTTTACTGCATAAGCGTGAAAATCTGTTTTTGGTGTTATCGTGATTATCAAATACACAGTTCAATTTAGGATTTTGAGGGGGGAATTCATAGAAACACCCAAAAATACCTGTATGAAACTGATGTACTAAAATAAAACCCCCTGTACGGAACCGAACGTTTTCGGACAAAGCAGGTTTCAGTAAAAACGATGAAAATCCAGTTTTAATGCGGGTTACAGAGCTCTACTATCAATCTACG
>Ga0031654_10000254_pt1 | contig 12834 bp, 16 predicted proteins | sample FrelakmetCRP12CR_FD_55268 | JGI IMG/M metagenome (GOLD analysis project Ga0031654, IMG submission 55268) | Freshwater lake sediment microbial communities from the University of Notre Dame, USA, for methane emissions studies - CRP12 CR | ecosystem: Environmental > Aquatic > Freshwater > Lake >...
AGACTCGCTTCGATGAGGCTTCTCGCGTAGAGAGATGCTGCACGGAGTTTCTCTTCGGCTTGCTTCCGATCGGTGATGTCTCTTGTCGTCTCGAGAATTGCGACCGGAACATTCCGCGCACCGTACTGCAAAGTCCAGTTGCTACTGACCGTGATCGCGGCGCCGGCGCGCCTGGTTTGTCGTAGCTCTCCCTCCCATCGCCCTGTGCGGAAGAGGTAGTCGGTGATCTCCTCAAGAGATGAGGGAAATACGGTCTTCAGCAACGAATGAATCAGTTCACCTCGTACGTCGTCTTGCTTCCATCCGTACTGTCGTTCCGCACCCTTGTTCCAATACCTAATATGCCCGTCAAGATCAAAGATGATGAGTGCATCATTCGCTGCGTCAAGCATATCGAGGAGCAGTTGTTCATCAATAGCATCGCGTTCATCCGTCACATCGTGTCCAAGCATAAGCACGCGCGTGACAGAGCCGTTCCTCATTGTTACAGGATAAAGGGATACTCGAAAACGCCGTCCTTCGTGAAGCTCCTCAGCGTGTATTGGCGCTCGTGAGGACGCCACTTCTTTCATCCACTTCCTTCGCATCCCTGCTGTATCAGCGGGAGGAGCATCGTACGCGCAGGTGCCGACAAGCGCGGCTGCACTGGTGCTAAATCGCTCCACGGCTGCGTCGTTAACGGCGAGCACCATACCTTCAGCGTCCATAAGCAACGCCGCGTCAGAAAAAACGCTGAGAAAGTCTGGCACTATTTCAAAGCGATCTAATGATCCATCGCTGCGCGGTTTGTCCACTGCCTTATCACCAATAGCCGTTCAGTCGTGATCGGATGTCTAGCTGCCTACAAACGTTACTTTCGCGAATATAAGGTTTCACCCATGAAAAACAGCCGCGACCTTCTATTCCTCTTACAAGTTTACGAAGGCTCTGTGTGCTCGATATCGTCTTTTTTCAACCGCTCGTAGAGTTCTGGGCCGACGCACTCTTTCGCATAAGCACACCAATGAACGCACATGTTCATGTCATTAAAAACCTCTAGTCCACACTTGCTGCATCGTACTTTGACATCTGATGAAAAAATCTCAATATCCTCATTACATCGCGGGCATTTCTTGATTGTAAGGGTCGGCGTACGTAAGCGCGACGTCCCTGGACAACTACCGAACATCATCCTCTCCTGCGCTGCTCTCAGGCTTTTTTCACAAACATTTTAGACTACGAGAGCTTGTTACGCTGCTACCATGAATTGTTATACGCTGAATATATAGCATTTTCACGATTCGTGCATACGAGATCATCCAGCGTTTGCCTAACCACTAAATTCCGTCTGTCGTCCAGTCTGTCCAAGTTTTTGGGATCGCGATGCCTTTGCTTTCGTTAGACGTGCTCGAAGCGGAAAGAGTGTTCACCAATATTTCTTACCTGCAAGAAACGCATCGACGCCTTGTTTCTGTATTTTTTTAAGATTTTTAATGTTCGCGTCTCCATGCGCAGGCTTTAGAAAATCAAGCTTCTCGCACACTTCAAATTCGGCACATACCCAACACCCCGGAAAATCGTGCTTACGAGCACAATTTCTAATCTTGCACTGTGGCGGCCCTCCGCCGTCGCAGCATCCTCGTTTGCACCGGAGCTTCACCATGGCCCCTAACGTTTCATAGCACTGTGGATAATTGGCGAATGGCTTAAAGACCACAGAAAGTGCGGGGGCGATACGCTCAAATTGATGCTCACGCAACTTCTTTCTCAGATCTCGAGCTAGGTCTGCAATCTCTCCCGCGTGATTTGGACAACTACCACAATAGATGCCACAGTAAGCGATGTGCTGAGTCCCTTCGTTCGGTTCAACAGCGTGTGTGGTCATTACGCACCATAACGAGCGCGAAGTTGTTATACATTACGACTAAGCAGATTATATTGCTTAATAACGAATGACGAATCCGAGTTGAAGTGACTCAAAAGTCGCTGTAGTTATTACACTCATCTTCATTGTCTCGTTTGTTATCGCTACTGCTGCTCAAGCGCGATACCCTCTGCGCGTCGGTGGATAAGATATCTAAAACAGGTATATCTGTAATAACCGCTGATAAAGAGACATTCAACTACGTGCTAGGTGATGGAATGGAAACCGCGAAGGAGACCTCCTTTCAAGAAGTTACGAAGTTCCACGGGCACATTTGCCCTGGAACGATCATAGGATACCGTGCTGCACAGGTAGCAGTGCGGGCATTGTCGTCTAAAAAGTCAGTCGATGAGGAGCTGATAGCCATCGTCGAAAATGACAGCTGCAGCGTCGATGCCATACAGGTTGTAACAGGCTGCACGTTCGGGAAGGGCAATCTTGTTTTTAAAGACTATGGAAAAAACGTGTATACGTTCATTAACAGGGAGACAGGAGACGCGCTGCGAATCTCCTTGCATAGTTCAGTCAATCTCGAGCATATGGATCCAACGTGGAGTCGGCTGCGCAGAAAGGTGACTTCTGGATCCGCCACTTCGATTGAGCAGCAAGACTTCAGGAAGCGAGCAGACATGATCGCCGAAAGACTCATGAATATGCCTGAGGAGGATCTATTTATCGTCACGCACATTGAAATCGCCGATGTTCCCAAGAAGGCACGCATATTTCGGTCAGTTGCGTGCGAGAAGTGCGGAGAGTTAGTTTCTGAGCATAGATTACGACTTGAAAACGGAAAACTGGTGTGCATTCCGTGCTCTGAGAAGGGCACGGGACTGCCTCTTTAAGGAGGTCAGCCCTGTGCCAGACTTCAGCTTTATTTGGGCACTGCGCTCAGCTTGATGCCCAAGGCATCGGCGACACCCTTGCCATAAGCTTTGTCAGCCTTGAGGCAGTTGCCGATGTGTCTGACCTTGACTTCCATAGGGGCGTCGTCCAGGGCGCGGGCGGTGTTTTCAAAGAGCGCTTTCTGCTGCTCAGGGCTCATGAGGCGGAAGAGCAGCCCGGGCTGGGTATAGTAATCCTCGTCATCCTCTTGGGCATTCCAGTGGTCGGCAGCGCCTTGCAGGTTGAGGGGCGGTTCCTTGAACTCGGGCTGCTCCTGCCACTCGCCGTAGCTGTTGGGCTCATAGGCCAGCGTGCTGCCGAAGTTGCCATCCACGCGCATGGTGCCATCCCGGTGATAGCTGTGAACCGGGCAACGCGGGGCGTTCACCGGTATGAGGTTATGATTGACCCCAGTCGGTATCGTTGGGCATCGCCGTAGGTAAAGAGCCGCCCTTGTAGCATCTTGTCGGGCGAAAATCCAATGCCCGGCACGACATTGGCAGGATTGAAGGCGGCCTGCTCCACCTCAGCGAAGTAGTTCTCCGGGTTGCGGTTCAGCTCCATAACACCCACCTCGATCAGTGGATAGTCCCCATGCAGCCAGACCTTGGTGAGGTCAAAGGGATGGAACCTGTAAGTGGCAGCGTCCTTCTCCGGCATGATCTGGAAATACATGGTCCAGCGCGGGAAATTGCCCTGTTCTATGTTTTCATAGAGGTCGCGCTGGTTGCTTTCGCGGTCCCTGCCTACCAAAGCTTCNGCTTCTGCATCGGTGAGGTTGCNGATNCCCTGCTGTGTTTTCAGGTGGAACTTCACCCAGAAACGCTCGTTTCTGGCGTTGATGAGGCTGAAGGTGTGGCTGCCAAAGCCATGCATGTGGCGGTAGGAGTAGGGTATGCCACGATCGCTCATGACAATGGTGACCTGGTGCAGCGCCTCCGGTAGTGAGGTCCAGAAATCCCAGTTGTTTTTAGCGCTCCGCAAATTGGTGCGGGGATCACGCTTGACGGCCTTGTTGAGGTCGGGGAACTTGAGGGGGTCGCGCATAAAGAATACAGGCGTGTTGTTGCCGACCAGGTCCCAGTTGCCCTCCTCGGTATAGAACTTCAAGGCAAATCCGCGGATATCTCGCTCGGCATCGGCAGCGCCCCTTTCGCCGGCCACCGTAGAAAAGCGTGCGAAGAGGTCTGTCTTCTTGCTCACGGCGGAAAAGATCTTGGCCTTGGTATATCGGGTGACTCGCGGGTAACCGTAAATGTGCCGTAGGCGCCCGAGCCCTTGGCATGCATGCGCCGCTCGGGGATGACCTCGCGGTCAAAGTGGCCTAGCTTTTCCAAGTACCAGACATCTTGCAGCATTACGGGCCCCCGCGGGCCGGCCGTCATGGTATTCTGGTTGTCCACCACGGGTGCGCCCGCAGCTGTGGTCAGTTTCTTCTTAGCGGTCATTTTCATCCGTCCTCTTTAATTATGTTTTATTTATATAAGTCAAGTTTTAAATTTATTCCCTCGCACAATTCCCCGTCTTAAGATGACTGTATGGTCGGTAAAAGGCAAAACCAACTTGTGATCGCAACGGGTCGCAAACAACAGCATTTCCGACTTGCTAGTGTCGTTCTCATCAGCCGTCTAGCTATCACGAACTAATCTCCGACTAAGTGAGCAGTTGTTGGGCAAGCCTATAGTGGTTGCCGTTGCATTGCCAACACTAGACTTTAAGCCCGCAGTAGATATCGCTGCTACTTTTCGCTCAACCAATGCTTGCTTGAGAAGCCATTGGAAGNAACGCTGCCTTCAAAACAGACTAGAAAATTCGAATCCACAAATCGTAATGAAATAGGGTATACCTCTGTTAACAGAAATTGCCACAAGATCTGACCAACCCTAAGCAAAAAAAGTAAGCAAAACACTCAATTTAGCAAATTTTTGAATTAAATACAGTATTTAGTGGCTAAAAGAAGAGTAGGGTTTGATGCCTATACTTACTCACGCTCGCATATGCACTGAGAAGGGGGCTTTATTTAAGCAGCACTACATTTCCCATCCCGCGCCGCCTACGCTCAATAAGACCCCTACTTTCAAGCCCATAAAGCGCTCTACTAACGTTGGATTTCGGTAGACCGGTCTTTTCAACGAGCACACTCTGATTGACGATTCCCTCGTCTATAATGGCTTTGTAGAGTATCTGCTCATCGTTTTTGAGCGTTTTTGCTATCTCTTCCCATTGCTGTCGTCGCTCCTCAATGATAACGTTCGCAGCAGAGTTCGTATGCGCTGACCCTTCAACGTTGATCAAATCGTGCAACAAGAGGTAAGTGCCGCTCACGCTCATCAAGATTAACGCGATAGCGATCACGAACACATCGGTGTAAGTGAATAGCCCCGGAACCTGACTCATTATGACGGTATTCCCTTCAACAAGGATTTGAACAGGCGTGGGGTTNAGAAATTTAAACGCGAGCACCACTACTGAGGCGACAAAAAAGACGGCTGCAAAGAGCGTCTTTCCGCTGATTTCCCCCCGCGGCATATATACGTTTAACCTCACTCGTGTCAGCTATGGTCACTCAATCGTTGCACCCCGAACCATAACATGAGAGCTGCTCTACCGAGATAACCTTTTCATTTGCTATATCAATGTTGATCAGATAAAACTGGCCTTCGGCTTTCACGAACAGACCCGTGGTATTGTTAGAGCCTTCGGCTGGAGCTGGAGACGCTGCCAAAACGGCGATTGCCAAAACGGTGTAGTTCTTTCCAACAAGGATTGAGCTTACACGTTGATCTTTGTTTGCGATCGCAGTCAAATTATTTGCGCGCTGGTCAAATTGGGCCTGCTGTAGCGTTATTTGATCTGACGATTCCCCGGTCTGTGACGGCTTAACCACGCTGATGTAGCCATTGTTGCTTCCAGGCATCACCTTATCTGCCCCAAGAACGATGATAGCAGCTCCCGCTATGACCCCTACAATGAGCAAAATGCTGAGTAACGCGAGCCGGCGCCGCAGTCTAGCATCCATCATNTTTATCCTCAGTAAACGTACTAAAAACTCGCTTTTCGTTTCGAANAGTCTCCGATTTGACGCTGGGCATCTTATGCGTGTATAGGCCTTATACTCACCCTTTTGCGCTTCATTTTCTCGGACAAACTACTTGTTTTTANCGATGTGATTTCACTGTGAACCCAATCGCCTTTGAGAATCTTTCATGGCAAATCTGAACGATTCAAGAGTCGCCCTTGAACTGATTCAACTGAAATAATAAGACAACGCATCATCTATTCTCTTAACGCCAATGACTGTTACGTTATAACCCTCTTTTTTTAGCTGAGCCTGTAAGTTAACGCCCCCAACAACGTTTGTGGCAAGCGGAGAAGTAGTGTTTACTGTAGTCTCACCGCTAGGAACAATGATTACTCGAGCACCGGCGCTTGCTGCTGCCTGTGCTTTTGGATATATGCCGCTAACACTGCTTATCGTTCCGTTGCTATCAATTGCTCCAGTCCCGTAGACAGAAGAATTAGTCTTCTGCTTAGTGAGGGCCGAATAAGCCGCTATCGTCATGGGAAGTCCGGCGCTCGGTCCATCGACCTCAGTTACTCCTTGAGGCACTTTCACGACGAATTCAAAGTCTCGCTGATTTTTATTTATCTGAGTCCGTTCCGCTGCCACTTCTACAGCATTTCTGGCTGTCGCTTGAAAATCAAATCCTGTCAGAGGCTCCGTTTCCACAAAGACGTGGCCAGTTCCAAGTTGCGTATAAACTATAACATTAGAGACGGTGCCCGTATAGACGCCGCTGTCATCTTCGGATACGGCGAGCATATGCGCGGTGCCATCGCTTGTGACGCTAGAGTTTATTCCTGAAGGAGATTGGGAGGGGTTTAGTTGAGTGTTTAGAAGTGGAACGTTAACCGTACATCCTGCTGTTAAGACAGGCAAAAGCAGCAACAGAATGCAAAGAATATAAGTTACGCGATGCTGTTTCATAGTCAAGTCAACCTAACCTCTCAAAGCAATCTCGTGTGTTTTTATAATAACTTTTGCTGTTAGAGTGGCAAAACACGTGCCAAAAAACCCGCACCGAGATATAGTGCAATGCTTCATTTAGTCGAGCACGGCAATCTTCATTCCTAAGTTTCGATCCGATGCGGCAGCAATACCTCCTTATACGGGGCCCCATTTTTTTCATCACTGCACTTAGCCACACGTAATCCACCCGCACTATTCAAGAAATGGAAAAGGAGATGCGGCGGGAGCCTTCTAATAAGCTCAAGGGGGGATATAGCATTGAAGATTCCCGCCAAGTCGTTTCTCTATTAAGTACCGCTTGTTCAGTTGTACTTAGGAAGTTGCTGGTACTGCAACCCCAACATCATAATTAACAATCTACCTTATCTTCGATACGTATGAAACTAGTTTCCAACCCGAAAAAAGTTACCAAAAGCGTGCTGTGGTTTTCGTTTTTATTAACAGAATTTTCTGTTTTTGTGCGACATAATATGACCGGGTTCGGGCTGCGACGTAAGAAACATCTGAGTTCACGCCACTATAAAAAGTAAAGGAGCCCATAACGATAAGCGCGAGGCCAATACACCAGATACGAGCACGGTCATAATTTACGTACTTAGCGTCTGGGCTCGGATAAAAGCGCGGTTCTAGGCTAGTCATCGGTGTCATCTCTATAANGGCTTCTTTCTAAGTCGTGTACATAATACGGCGCGGTCGGCNGTATTGATCGCAATACGGGACTTCATCATTATCGCCGCGCAGCTTACAACCGCTATACTNCTCGCACCGTCGGCAGTCCATCATTAGCGGATAAATTGATTCGCTCCCTTACATTCGTTTCTCATGTTCGAACAAAGTTATGATAGACACAATTGCCGATACTGAGATAACGCCAAAAACTGGAGCTGTAAGGTTAAAACGTACCTCGCTGGATACTTAGGTTGCGAAACGCGAATTAAGGGCGAGATAAACCGAGGAAACGGTTAAGTCGTTGCGCGATTCTTAACTGAGTAGTTGAGCAGGCGTTCTGCAGTTTGAGTTACGCAGAACAAAACACGAGGAGGTGATAGAGATGGGTCCGCTGAGGATTATAGAATACCTATTGTTGCTTGTTCTAGTGCTTGGCTTCGGGTATATGACTTATCAGCATTTCGAGTGGAACCGCGTTGCCGGCATCGTTATTCCGCTGATNGTCATAGTCCTTCTCTTCATGGAAGATCGAAACAAATAGTGGGTAAGGCTGCGTCTCGTTGACGAGCGTTGCTGTATCTGACCCGTGTTATAGTAAGTGCGAGAATCGCAACGATTATGCGCACGCCACCCGTTCTATAGAATATGCAACCGATCTGCACGCACAAAATAAGCGTTCAAAGCTCTAAGCCGTCGCACGCCTACCCGATNATTCGATTACCGCGCGAGTTTCGCCGACTAGCGGGTACTGCTGCGAAGATTTACAAAACGACACATAATGGCGCACTCGCGTTTTTAGTCGTGCCTCAGGGCTTAAATGGTCATAAAAACGATTTAGATACTGACATCGAAAAAACGAGCCTTTACACGGCGGAGGTCGCACTACGCCCGCTAAATGATCTGGACACGCCTTTTTCGAAGACAGCGGCCGTCGAACTTTTTGAGATATGCCTTAGTTTCTTACGGGGCGGAGGATTGCAGTAGCAGGATAGATACTTGAAACCGTAGAAAAAGTGTGNTAAACCTACCACAATCATCCTATGTATGACATCTTATCACGATTCTGTGNCCTTTCAAGAGAGGGCCACTGCCGAACGTTACCACACAACGATCAAAGAGTAATTGAATGCCCTACGTTAAGGGGCTTTGTGACTACCCACTTTGCAAATGTGCCATAAAACGTCTTTTGATCTGAGTTGCTGCATAGGGCAAGTCCGGAACGTTGGCATTCCCTGGTTTTATAACGACGTGAATAAACTTTGGACCTATCGGGAGCTGCAATGCTTTAAGCAACCCTTCTGCAGTGTACACCTTACGTGTGTGCTCGATCCCAAAACCCCGCGCCAAAAGCTCCAAGTCCAGTTGTTGACTCGCCGTTTGCTGATTTCCAGTAGAGCCGTATGTGCCGTTATCAAGGGCTANAACTGTNAAGTTGTCTCGTGCCTGTTGAGAGATACTGCAGANAGCATTTGGATTCATCAAGAGACTTCCGTCTCCGTCAAGTACGACNACTTCGCTTTCGTTATAGAGGGAGACGCCAAGTCCAATCGACGAAGCTAAACCCATACTTCCAAGCATGTAAAAGTTGCCCGGTTGATCGCACAGGGCATACAACTCCTTGCACGGTATTCCTAAGTTGCAGACCACCGTCCGCCCTCGAAGGTAGGGAACGGCTGCCTCGATCGCTTGATAGCGAGTCATCGTGGGACGCTTAACCTGGGCTTCTAGCGATAAAGCGGGGCATTTTAATCGTTCATATCCCGGTTCCCCTAAGACGTCTTGTGGCGTGCACGGCCACAACTGCGGAGATATAAGCACGACGACCGGCAAGCTTGTCTTAAACGACTCCTGTATAGCCTGACCCACCACTGGCAGGTCCTCCACGGTGTGGACCTCATAGGTCGTTACGTTAAGCGCGTTTAACACTGCTTTAAGGTGCGCCCCCCAATAGACTTGAGCGGGTATGCTCTCCTGATAGACCCCACGCCAACTTGCAACGATAGGTAAGGGGAGTTCGTAAGTAAAATTAAGCGACGACAAGGCGTTCAGCAAGTTGCCGATGCCGGTACTCTGTATAAGCATAAGAGGTTTAGCTCCTGCTAAGAACGCGCCTGCACAGATCCCAACGCCGTCTTCTTCCCTGGATAACTGAACCTCGAAAAAGCGCTTACTTATAAGGGGGAGTAGATTCTTCAACCTATCGCACGGCAATGTGGCCACAAGATCAATGTCATTTTGTTCGAAGAGCTCAACTGTTTCTTTTTCTGGAGTCAACGTAGCACCTCCTTTTATGTTAGCACTTCTTGCAGTTCGGCTAGGTCCCCGTCAGGCCTTGCAACCCGAATGGCGGGCTTTATCTGATAGCATTCCTTATCCTCTCTCACCTTTTGCACGCCACCTCCAGAAACATTAAGAAGCACAACAGCTGAATCATTAATGCTTCCATTAGCGACAGCTTGCATCAACGATGCAGTAGCAACCGCTGCTGCCGGTACAATATCTATACCTTCAAGATCTTCAAAAAGACGTGCAGCGCCCCGTGCATCATTATTTGACACTGCGTACATCTGACCCCCCGTCTCTTTTAGAGCGTCAAATACCCCCCCTTTGATTGCATATGCTGGATTTCGATTCGATAAGACATCAGCGTACAATTTCTTGATTGACTTTGTAGCGTCTGGCATGTCGATAGAAGGTTCTATCGTCCTTCTATGAGCGTTCCAAGCACTGACCATAGGCACAAAAGGTAAGTTCTGCGATAAATGCAGTTTCGGAAGATGGCCGTCTAAAAATCTGCCATCTCGTTTTAGGCGCAACGAGGCTTCCCAAGCTGCAATTCCACCCGTTCCACTTCCAACCGCTTGAAAATAGTGATCAGGCGCTCTGCCGATGGTAATTGCAGCTTCTAAGACAACCGTGCCCATGCCGTCACGACGTGCGACATTCATCGCTCCCCCTTCTGCGACAAGCCCCGGTAATGTCGTTAATCTATGACCAAGGGAAATGGCATCTGAATAATCATTTCCTCGTCTGAGAAGCACAAGCTTAATGTTCTGAAGGTGGTTCTGGCAACCACAACTTTTCTATGGCACTTTCTAACCCAACGAGGACCAACTTAAGGTCTGTAGAAGTCGTTGACACCGTATGCGCAAAAGCACGTGCTGTGTTACCAACTGAAGAAACGACCAACGTTTTTACCTTGTTTTCGACAGCTCGTTGCACAGTCGGAGGCGACTCGAGCTCTTTAAAGCTGCACGTCTCAAGGAACGCGTTTTTTTCAGGCCAGTATCCGTTGAAGCTAATGAATAGTTCTTTTAGTCCAAGCTCTCGCGCAAACGCCTCGCTTTTGTATGAAACAGACCGGCCACGTGTCTGCAATTTGTCTGCCGTTGGCAGCCACGCAGAAAACCGCCACATACTCTCTTCTGCTGTAACTTCCAATCGAGCGTCTTGGTAAACGGTGCGCGACAATGCGTTCCCGCAGCCGCAGCGTACCCCGTAACCCGTGCTGGAAACGTCAGAATGACAGCCTAAGCAGATAATTTTATAACGTTTCAGCGACGAGTTAGTGATGTCCATGCGTACATAATCGCTTCTATTTTTATTTAAATATACCTAATTATTGTTAAATTGTCCAAAATATGACTATTATTCGGTATATATAGGCAATCTTTTTCCAGTTTTGCATAATTATATATAGAATTATTCACAAAAATTATGTTAAGTATGGAGACTAAAGAAAAAGAATCAGAAAAAGAAGTTATAAGTGCTGAAACATCTCCTTTTGAGTTTTTGTACAAAAAGGAAAATTTAATTAAGTGCTTGCAGTGCGGGAGATGTACAGCTGGATGCCCAGCTGCAAAAGTATTCAGCGACTATAGCCCACGTGAAATTGTTAGGCGTGCGCAAGAGTGCACAGCAGACGAACTTGCACAAGACCCCCTTATCTGGCTGTGCGGTCAATGTTATACCTGCAACTCTCGATGTCCTCGAAATAACACTCCGGCTTCCATAATACTCAATGCGAGAAACAAAGCGTTCAAAGAGGGGTATGCGCCGGATGATATTTACAAAAAAGCTTCCTTGCTGTTTCAATCTTTAGAACGTAACGGCGTGACCGTTTCACCTCAATTGTTCGAGCACGACCTTGGCTTGTTGAGCAAACTGGTCGATCACAATAAGCTCACAACGCTGAGAGCTGAGCTAGGACTGCCCCCTCTAACCGCTCGAGACATACCAGTCCCAGCTAAAGCGCTCAACGAGATAAGGACCATTTTGAAATTAACCTGCAAAAACGGGGGGCTTTTCAACGACCACTGATCCGTTAGTCTTAACGTCTTCCACCAAGCTGCCCCAACGCTTGTACCTATTCAAGAGTTGTGTCGCGGGGACTTTCTACCCGGGCATAGAACGATCGTTCAGGTTTATACTGAATTCTTTGAACGTTGACTACTTCGATGATCCGAACCAATCGTCGTGCACCGGATTTGCAGGGCACTGCGGCGTAGTTCCTCCTGAGGCCAATCTCAGTCTCAACGCCAGAAATCTTTCGCTTGCATACAATTCAGGGTACACCAATGTCGTCTGTACGTGCCCCACCTCATACGCGAATTTAAAGGAGTGTATTGGTGAACTTAACGATAACAAAACGCGGGCAGCGATAAACGACATTTTGAAAACAGTGAACTACGAGTACAAAGGAGGCGTAACGGTCTATCACGCTGCTGAAGTGCTTTANAGTCTGAAGGAAATCCTCGCAGAGCGCGCGAAATTCTCTCTCTCTAAGGTTAACATCGCAACGCATCACGGGTGCCATTATACAAAAGTGTTTTACGACGAGGTAACTGGCGGGTTGTGGGAATATCCTACTTTGCTGGATGAAATATGTGCGACTTTCTCAGCGACACTCGTAGATTATTCTGAACGATCTTCTTGCTGTGGTCTTGGTTTTTCGCACCTTATCGACGTAGACGAGTATACAGAATCAACAAGCTTCAGAAAGCTAGAGAGCGTACTCGCTGAAGAGCCCGACCTTATCGTAACGATGTGTGCTGGCTGCCAATTAATTCTCGATAAATTTCAGCGCCAGTTTGAAGAACGATTCAATCGCGTCGTACCTGTGTTAAACGTATCACAACTCGTAGCATTGTTACTCGGAGCCGATAAATCAAGAGACGCATGCCTCCAATTTTCGACGATCGATGTAGCTCCACTTATTGAAAAGATGGAGGCCGTTTGAAGTGTCGAAATTCGGAGTCTTCTTATGTCGATGCGATGGAAACATCTCAAACTCCATCGATATTGATAGGTTAGATAAGGATTTCAAACGCACCAACGTTGTAGACTCTGA
>Ga0031654_10000256_pt1 | contig 12789 bp, 15 predicted proteins | sample FrelakmetCRP12CR_FD_55268 | JGI IMG/M metagenome (GOLD analysis project Ga0031654, IMG submission 55268) | Freshwater lake sediment microbial communities from the University of Notre Dame, USA, for methane emissions studies - CRP12 CR | ecosystem: Environmental > Aquatic > Freshwater > Lake >...
TATGCTTCCCAGTGGCTTCCAGGCGGGAAACCGCGCTTTTGGTGGTTCCCATCAACCCGGCCACGTCCTCTTGGGTCAAGCCCAGTCGGGACCGGGCGGTCAGCATTTCGCGGGCCAATCGGTATTCCCCCTCCAGTCCTTCATAAGATCCTCGGAAATCTTTCCGTTTCATGGCTTTTTTAAGGAAAGCCTCGTGGTCATGGGCAACCGGCTTATAAGGCAAGTCATCTTCCAAGGGTTCACCTCTCTTAATTTTCCCGGCTTGCTTTATGCTTTTCACCAATTTATTGAATTTTTTCTTTTCCATAGGGGCAATCCCTCATTTGTTCCTAACAACCTTTCCGGCCTCAGCCTGGTCCCTGGTAGTCAGCATGGTGCCTCTGGCATGCCCTATAAAAAAATTTTGTAGCTGATATTAAGCACCTTTCCAAGGCGCTTTGCCATTTCTTTACCAATTGGGCGCTTTCCGTTTTCCATTTCGCTAATATGTCGCTGAGGTATTCCGGTCATTTCCGAAAGCTGAATTTGCGTCACTCCTTCCCGGTATCGTGCACCGGCCAGGGCTTTGCCGATGAGCTGCCCTTCCGAGTATTCGGGGTAGGCCTCGCGCCAAGGTACAGAATCCAATGTGTCCACAAATCCCAGAGGTTTCAACCTTTCAATGGCTTTTGCCATGTTCACAATGGGACCCAAGAACCGCAGTTCAACGGATTCAATAGGGTGCTTTTTCGTGCGTTCCTGCATATATCACCTCAATCAATTTGATTTCCTTATCCATAACCTCCCATATAGCCACAAAGGTAGGACGGCCTTTCTTCAAGTGACAATGGTATCGGTTATCAGATAAGGCGCTAAAGTTTGGCCAATTTCCCCGAATAGGTCCGTTCACTTCCATATCNTTTTTCAGGGCGATGAGAAGATTTTGGACATTTTCAGGCAATTTCCTGACCCGTTTGCTCAGAGACCGTCTTTCTTTAACCGTCCATGTCATAAATCAATCCTATACTAATTATTAGTATAATGCAAGCCGTTTCACTCTTGGGCAATTATCTATTTCTTCAGCGTGAAAACCTTCCCCTGCCCGACCTGGTCCCCGGTGGTCAGGCTCGGCAACCGCTTGACGGCGTTCTGAAGGCTTTCCGGGGACAGGTGGCTATAGCGTTCGGTCATGGCGATAGTCCCATGCCCCAAAAGTTCCTTGACGCTGTAAATGTCCGTCCCGGCCTCTACCAGCCAAGAAGCGTATGAATGGCGCAGCGTATGAAAAACAACCTTTTGCCTCTGGTCTGTAATTCCCCGATTGAAACCCATAGCCTCGACCGCGTCCCTGAAGGTGGTCGGCGTGTCGGTCTATTCATGGCCGTCGAAGGTGGGGAAAACCAAATCTTCCGGCCCCCCCTTGGTTCGTCCGTTAAACATTTCCCGGATTTCCGGCGTCATAAAGGCCGTAAGGGCTTAAGGCTTTTTCAGGCTTTAACCCCTTTCCTTTTTTGGTAGTCCCTCGGTTCATTGTCCGCACTCTGTCCGCATTTTTGAAAATACGGTGGCCTCTCCCCACTTCCCCGGACCCGGCAATTACCATAAATGGTTCCACATATGGAAAAGGCCGGTCAGGTTTCCCCAACCGGCCCCAATAAGCCAGCGTTCAAGAATGCAATGCCTAAATTTTTGAATGTTAAAATGAATTTTTCCTTGACACCCTTTTTTTTCTTGTTAATCTTGCCCAAGCGACATTAGCGGAAGGGTTTGAAAACGCCTTCAAAAAAAATGGTCCATCGGCGTATTACTATTCACAAGAGGTTATTCTAATGCAATCAATTCGTCTTCTCGTGTTTGTTCTCATCGGAACGGTGATCCTTTGCGGCGCCCTCCTGATGATTGGCTGTGGCGGTTCCTCCTCGGATAGTAAACCAGGTTCATTAGATTGCACATTTGCCAATGTTAAGAGCTCACTTCAATGCAATTCTCTTTCCGTCGGAAACTCTTGTCAAAACCCTTTCACTTATGATTCAAATTCTAATACCTGTTCTACTTATAACTGCAGCTTCTGCTCGCAATAGCCAAGAAAAAGCCTCACCCTTACCCTTAGCAGCCAAAACCGGACCCGCCGGATCAGATTAAACCCTCTGGTATCTGATAGCAAAATACTGGTCGAATTTTATCCCATGTTTTCGGGTTTTGTGGTAATAAAACCCAATGCCCGGATATTTGGTTGACTTCCACTTTCAATTGGCATCCTGAATCGGGCGATATTTTCACTCCCATTTTCCTTTCCCCGAAACCGGGAAAAAGTTCGAAGGAGGTTACTAATGAAGGTTAAAAATCTGATGGTTCCGCTTTCCGAGTGCCCCAGGGTAGCGGAGGATCTCAGCCTGGCCGACGCGGTTTCGGTGCTTGAAGCGTGGAGGCAAAGGGTCGATGCCCGGGAGTACCGGCTGAGGGTCCTCCTGGTCCACGACGCCGGCCATAAGATCACAGGAACCCTTCGCCATCAGGATATGATGCGGGTCTTAGCGCCGGGGAAAGAAAACAGTTCTTTCTTCCCCGCCTCGGCCAAGGGACAGCCCACCTGGAATGATCTCCTGACCACAAGTCTTACCATTGCCCGCCAGGTGCGAGTAGGCGACGTCAAACACCTCCCGGGGGAAGCGGAATTTATCGATGAAAATGCCCCCCTGGAGGAAGGTTTTTATCGCCTTTTGAAATACCCCTCCCTCCATCTCATGGTGCGGTCGGAGGAGGGGGTCACGGGTATTTTGCGACTTAGCGATCTTTTCAGTCTCCTGTGTCAGGAAATTCAAAAAGCCAAATCCATACCGGATTGAAAAATCGCGCCTCGAGGTGGATTTAGTGGAAAGGGGTCCAGCCCTAACGGCCGAAGCCAGAGATCGATATCATCATGGCCTCGGTGTCCATTCTATCCGGCTCCCGGATTACTTTCATTGCCTCGCTGGTAGCCGCTTCTCTGGGGGGCCTCCTGTCCCTGAACGGCTTTTGTTTATGGGTGCGCATCCCTTTTTTGGGATAAGCCCTCTTACATTTTGAACCGCCGTTCTTCTCGGCTCCCCCCCGCCCTCTTGGACTGCTCCACAACAAAGCCACTCCTCTCCTGGGAATTAAATTTATCCTCAAAAAGACCGATGAAGCCTAGGTAAACCCATCTTTTCCCTGAGGAAAGGAAAACCATGGATCCTTCTCGATCAGAGAACATGTTCAAAAGTCTGGAGAACCTGCCCACGCTACCGGGGATTGCCCTTAAAATCCTGGAAGCGGTGAAGGATGAAAAAAGCAGCCTGGAGAAAATNGGAGAGATCCTATCCTATGANCCCCCCCTTTCAGGCAAAATCCTGGGATTGATCAACTCGTCTTTTTACGGCCTGCCCGCTAAGGTATCGACGGTCGCTCATGCCGTCACCCTGCTGGGATTGAATACGGTCACCAAAGTGGCCCTCAGTTTTTCCCTGCTCCGCCTGGGAAAATCCGCTCCGAGAAGCGATTTCAACTATCCCGAATTCTGGCGCGATTCGCTGGTAGCCGCAGTGGCCGGTCGCTTGATGGCCGGTCGCCTTGTTCCGGCCCTTTCCGAGGATGCTTTTACCCTCGGNCTGCTTCACGAAATCGGAAGGTTGAGCCTGAACCAGTCCCTCCCNAAACAGTACAGNCTGGTCCTTAAAGANCGAGAGGAGCACCTCGCCGATTATTTCGCGACGGAAGATAAAATCCTGGGGCTGAACCACATGGAACTGGGGTCCTATTTACTAAGGCAATGGGGGCTTCCGGACAGCTTTTGCAGGGCGGTCCAGACCCATCACCTGCCGGCTCAACTGGAGGGGGAAGAAGGATCCGCACTCCTGCTGGGAAGAATTCTTTTCCTGGCCACCCAGGCGGCGGAATATTTCTCGGGCAAAAAGAAAGAAAATACCCTGGCGATCCTGGCCGGCCATCTCCAGATTTGGAATTATGATCAGCAAATTCGGGTGGTTGATCTGCTTGATGAAACCCAGGCCCAAGCCAGGGCGGTATCCGGACTTTTTGAAATCCCTTTGGATAACGAGAGGGACTACCTGGATTTAATTGAACGGGCCCGCACCGAATTGATCCATGCCTCCGACCGTTTTTTAGACGAACTGCTGGCGCAGCGGAAGCTTATAGAATCCCTGCAAAAACAGGTGCTGCTGGATAGTCTGACCGGTCTGTTCACCAATCGTACGCTCCATAATCTGATCACTCAGGAATTTCAGCGGTCCAGGCGCTATCGAACCCCCTTGACTCTGGTAGTGGGGGATATCGATCATTTCAAAATAGTGAACGACACCTACGGACAACCGGCCGGCGATCAGGTACTGGTCGAATTGGCGAAAAAAATGAAAGAATCGTTGTCGGCCGCGGATATCATTGGCCGTCTTGGGGGCGAAGAATTCGGGATCCTTTTGCCGAACACTCAGATCAAAGACGCCCTGGAGTCCGTGGAACGTCTGCGCCGGATGATCGAATCCCACTCCTTTTATCACCGGGACCATTCCCTCCGAATCACCATGTGTTTTGGATTGGCTGTTTTCCTCCCGGACTCCGCCCTTTCCCCCGCCGATCTTCTCAGGTTGGCGGACAGGGCATTGGGTGAAGCCAAGAGGGGGGGGCGGAATCAAATCGCCTGTTTCCAGGGGTCTTTAACCGGCATCCGGCGCCGTTTGGGGCTGGTCGCCGCCGGATCGGGTTTATAGCCGCTCGAGATGCAGCAGGGGCTCTCCCCCGCCGGTGTGCACCGGGACCCGGCCCAGTATCTGATCGAGCTGTTNATNAACAATTCGTCGATTGATTTCCTTGACAGGACCTATNCACCATATTATACCAGCATTAAATAAAATCGGAATTTTATTCGAGTAGCGGGACCGGCCTGACCGCCGTTGCCGAAATTCCATCAAGGAGGAATTCCATGGATTTCGATCTGAACGAAGAAATGAGAATGCTGAGCGACATGGCCTATAAATTCGCCCTGAAGGAACTGGGCCCGATCGCCCGGCAATGCGACGCCGAGGAAAAATACGATCGGGAGGTGATCCGTAAGGCGGCGGAAAACGGCCTAGTGGCCGCCTGGGCCTCCGAGGACTATGAAGGGGCCGGCGTGGGCAGCCTGGGCGTGGCCGTGCTGACCGAGCAACTCGCCCGGGTGGACCTGGGAATCTGCACCAGCATCATCACCGCTTCTTTCGGCTGCGAAGCCATCTATGCCTACGGGACCGAGGAACAGAAGAAAAACTACATTGCCCCCGTCTGCCGGGGGGAAAAGATCAGCGCCGGCGCCTATACGGAACCGGACGCCGGGACCGATGTGGCCGGGTACCGGACCCGGGCGTTGAAGGACGGAAAGGATTACCTCATCACCGGAAACAAGATGTTCATCACCAACGGCACGGTCTGCGACTTTCTGGTGACCCAGTGCCTGACCAACCCCGAGGAAAAGCGGCACAACCGCTTCAGCATGATCATCGTTCCGGCCGATGCCCCGGGCGTCACCCGGAATAAGATCCACGGGAAGCTCGGCATCCGGGCCAGCGATACGGCCGAGGTCAGCTTTGAGGGGGTCCGGGTTCCGCAGGAAAATCTGGTCGGGCAGGAAGGCCGCGGCTTCTATCAGTTGATGCATTTTTTTGACACCACCCGGCCCATGGTCTCGGCCCAGGCCGTGGGGCTGTCCCAGGCCTGTCTGGATGCCGCCGTCCGCTACGCCAAGGAACGGACGGCCTTCGGCGCCCCGTTGGGGAGCTTCCAGTTGACCCAGGCCAAGCTGAGCGAGATGGCCATCCGCATCGAGGCCTTGCGGGGCATGGTTTACAAAACCGCCTGGCTGATCGACCAGGGTCGCCCGGATTTTACCCTCTCAGCCATGACCAAATATTTCGGCGGGCAGACAGCGGTCTTCTGCGCCAATGCCGCTCTGGAGATCCACGGCGGGTATGGGTACATCGAGGAATACGAGGTGCAGCGCTATTACCGGGACGCCAAAATCCTGGAGATCTACGAGGGCACCAAAGAGGCCGAGATCATGACCATCGGCAAGGCGCTGATGGCCCGCTAGTCACCCGATGTTAAGAGTGGGGCGGCACAGTAACCGGGGTAGAGGTGGGCGACAAAGGTCGGTAGATCAAGAGGGGACTACTCGAAACAAATCGCTTTCCGCAGCCCTTTGATCAAAGGTGTAGGTAACCGAAGCCTTCCCCTCTTGATTGGAAACCCCGATCAGGTAGTCGGCGAAGTCCGCTTTCCCCTGTTCAAAGCGCCGCAATGCCCGCCAGGCTGATTCGGCTCCCACCACCCGCAGTTCCTGTACGGACAGCAGGCGCCGGATGACGCGAGCTGCCGTCAGCCGGTCATACCCGTAGCCCCGGGTTAACACCCAAACCAGTTCGCACAATACAATNGGATTGATCAATCCGGGATTTTCGGATGTACACTCGGATTCGACCAACCGGGTAGCGGCCTCGGCCTGGACGGCGTNGTCGCGCACGATATAGCGTATCAGGACATTGGTGTCCAATCCGATCACCGCCTGACTCCTTTGACAATGGCCTGGTCCATATCCTCCAGCGATAATTTCTTTTTAGGCTTGGGAACCATCCCCTTGAGGCTGGCCAGGGTTTCCCCCACCGGGATGGCCTCCAGCCGCTCGTCATCGATCACGATGAACTCCAGCTTGCTTCCTGGACCCAGTCGCAGCAGCTTTCGGGCTTCGGCCGGCAGCGTCACNTGGCCCTTGCTGGTAACGGTGGCGATCATGCTTACCTCCTATAGTAAATCCTTACTTTTATCCCTTACATTAATCTCCTCCCAGAGGGGTGTCAAGGTGTTTGTTGGTCGGCAGCCTAATCCGGACAGGAATTCACGGTTTGCACCCCGGGGGGGGAAGGTCATCCTCATCGATCAGGCGGTTCCCGAGCAGGGCCTTCAGAGCAGAATCATTTTTCGGCGTGCAGGGCCACCCGGTTGCCTTCGCTGTCCTGGAAATGGGCGATGAAGCCGTAATNCCCAATGCTCATTTTTGGGAAAAGCNCTCTTCCACCGGCGGCGGACACCCGGCCCAGGGTCTCGTCCAGGTCCTTGACGGTAAAATAGACCAGGGACCCCGCGGTCGAAGGCGTATACCCCTCGCCTTTCACCAGGGAACCGGTGGCCCCGGGAAGCCCTTCGGTCATGGGAAACCAGGCCATCTGCAACGGTCCCATCTCGTTTAAAGTCAGTTCGATGCCCAGCACGGTTTCGTAAAATTTCTTGGCCCGGTCCAAATCATCGACCGGAATTTCAAACCAGTTCACCGGATTCGTCGATTCCATCCTATTTCCCTCCTTTTATACTTCCCTCTTCTTTCTCACGACGGTGGATCCACTTCGCCTGATCCACCCTACTTCTTCCTCTATCTCCCCTCTTCCATCTTCCTTCTTCCATCTCCCATCTTGGTTTCCTACTCTCCCCTCTCCCTGCTCTCTTCTTTGTTTTCCCTCTCCCTTCTTCGTCTGCTGTCACACCTTAAACCGTCGCAAACGCAGGGAATTGCTGACCACCGAGACGGAGCTGAAGGCCATAGCCGCGGAGGCCAGGATGGGGTTGAGCAGGATCCCCCAGAAGGGGTAAAGGGTACCGGCGGCAATAGGAATCCCCAGAATATTGTAAAAGAAGGCCCAGAAGAGGTTCTGGCGGATGGTTTGGATGGTCCGCCGGGAGAGTTGGATGGCGGTAATAATGACCCGCAGATCGTCGCGAATCAGGGTGATGTCCGAGGCCTCAATGGCCACGTCGGTGCCGCTGCCGATGGCAATGCCCACGTCGGCCTGGGCCAGGGCCGGAGCGTCGTTGATTCCGTCCCCGACCATGGCCACTTTTTTCCCCTGGGACTGGAGGGCCTGAATCTGGCTGGTCTTATCCTGGGGCAGCACCTCGGGGATCACCCGGTCCAGGTGGAGCAATTGGCCGATGGCCTCGGCTGTCTGCCGGTTGTCGCCGGTGAGCATGATCACTTCCAGGCCCATTTCTTTCAAAGAAGCCACCGCCTCGATGGCATGCTCCTTCAGGGTATCGGCTAAGGCGAACACCCCCAGGACTCTACCTTCCCGGGCTAAAAACATGAGGGTCTTGCCCTGTCCGGCCAGACGGGCTTCGCTTTCCTCGAATTCCTGCAATGCGACCCCCTCAAACACCATGAGACGCCGGTTGCCCAAGAGCAGCTTTTGCCCCTGCCGGGAAGCCTTAACCCCCAAACCGGCCAGGGCCTCAAAATCCTCAACGGTTTCGAGAGTCAGCCCCTGCGCTGCGGCTTTCCGGATAATGGCCTCCCCCAGGGGGTGTTCCGAACCCTGCTCCATCGCGGCCGCCAGGGCTAAGACCTCCTCCGCCTTTTGTCCGGGCGCGGGTTCCAGGTCGGTAACCGTTAATTGCCCTTTGGTCAGGGTACCGGTTTTATCAAAAACAATGGTGGTCAGGGTGTGGATGGACTCCAGGCTTTCCCCCCCTTTGATCAGGATGCCGTTTTCGGCCCCTTTGCCGGTCCCGACCATGATGGCCGTGGGGGTGGCCAGACCCAGGGCGCAGGGGCAGGCGATGATCATCACGGCTACAAAATTCAAAAGGGCGAAGGTGAGCCTGGGCGGCGGACCCCAGAGATACCAGACCATGAAAGTAAGCAGGGCAATGACCATCACCACCGGCACGAAAACCCCGGCCACTTTATCGGCCAGGCGCTGAATGGGGGCCTTGCTGCCCTGGGCCTGCTCCACCAGGCGGATGATCTGGGCCAGGGCCGTTTCTTCACCGACGNGGGTAGCCTCGAAGGTGAAGCTGCCGCTCTTGTTCAAGGTGGCCCCGATGACCTCGTCCCCGGGTTTCTTGTCCACCGGCAGNCTCTCNCCGGTCAGCATGGATTCATCCACCGCCGACTGGCCTTCCTTCACCCGGCCGTCCACCGGGACTTTCTCCCCCGGACGCACGCGGAGGAGGTCACCCTTTTTTACTTCCTCGAGAGGGATATCCGACTCCTGCCCGTTGCGGATGACCCGAGCGGTTTTGGGGGCCAGACCCATCAATTTGCGGATCGCCTCGGAGGTTTGTCCTTTGGCTCGGGCCTCCAGCAGGCGCCCCAACAGAATCAGGGCGATAATCATGGCGGCGCTGTCAAAATAAATCTCGGCCTTCAATCCACTCGCTTCAAATAAACTGGGGAAAAAGGTGGCTACCGTGGAATAGAGGTAGGCCGACAGGGTGCCAACGGCGATCAGGGTATTCATGTCGGCGCTGCCGTGTCGGGCCGCCCCCCAGGCCCCGGTGATGAATTGCTTCCCGGCCCAGAATTGCACCGGGGTGGTCAGCACGAAGACGAGGACAAAAAGAAACCGATGAGGAACGTCCTTCAGGAACGGAACAAAGTGGGGCATGGAGAGGATCATAATAAAGACCCCCAGCACCACGCTGAAAATGAATTTTTTCCTAAGGAGCTTCAGCTCGGTTTCCCGCTCCTCCCGTTCCCGGTCCCGGAGTTCGGCCAGGGCCAGACCCCGAAATCGATAACCGGCCTCTTCAATGGTTTTTTTGAATGTTNCCAGGTTGACTTTCCTGGGATCGAAGCGGACCTGGGCCTTCTCCGTGGCAAAATTGACCGCGGCCTGCTCCACCCCTTCCAGCTCCCCCAAAGCCCGCTCCACACGGACTACGCAGGCGGCGCAGCTCATGCCGCCTACGGACAGATTCACCTGCTCCAGCTTTTCGTTATCTATTTCCGATTTATCTGAATTTTTCATCTTGGATCCTTATCAACCCTCAAAAATTTAACAAGTCTCCTTGTCGTCTGGCGAAGAGCCCGCCCTTAGCGTGAACAANGAAATCATGCCTTAAGGCCCAAAAAAACTCAATCTTTTTCCCCTTAACCGACAACACTACTTGCGCCTTAGGGGCGGTTTTCTTCCAACGATGAGAAAGATAAGACTTGATGAGACGGTCGGGTTCATTATAATCATGAAACCATGACGTCGCTATCTTACCAACGGGGAATTATTATTTTCACCCGCTTTCCTGAACCGGGATTAACCAAGACCCGACTCATTCCCGTTTTGGGACCGGAAGGGGCCTGCCGCCTGCACCGCGAATTGACCGAGAAAATAGTCGCCCAGGTTCAGCAGCTAAAAAAAAACTATCCCTTGCTGATCGAAATCCATTTTTCCGGCGGCAGTCGGGAACAGATGGCCGGATGGCTGGGCCAGGATTTCGAATACGTAATTCAGGCGGAGGGCGATATCGGCGTCCGCATGAGGCTGGCTTTTCAGAAAGCCTTCCGGCAGGGATGGGAACGGGTGGTGTTGATCGGCTCGGATTTACCGGATTTGACTCCGGCCATCATCCGGGAATCTTTCGATCGGCTGACCAGCCATGACCTGGTACTGGGGCCGGCTCGGGACGGCGGTTACTATTTAATCGGATTGAAGGCCGACCGACCGGAACTTTTCGGTTCCTCTATCATCTGGGGGAGCGAGGAGGTTTTGAAAAATACCCTTATAACGGCGGATCAACTGGGCTTGAGCACCGCCCTCTTGGCAAGATTAAGAGACGTGGACCGGCCGGAGGACCTTACCGCTTCGGATTTCGAATTTATTGCTCCCTGAGGGTATCCTTCTTGAATCCCGAACGAACCTCCATTTCCATCATTATCCCCGCTCTGAATGAAGCCGAATTCATCGCCGGCACCCTGGCCTCGATCCCCAAGGAAGCCGGACTGGAGGTAATCGTCGTGGATGGAGGCAGCCGGGATGATACCCCGGATATCGCCCAATCCCTCGGCGCCCTGGTCCTTTTTTCATCTCCGGGGAGAGCCCGGCAGATGAACCTGGGCGCGGCCACGTCGAACGGGGATATCCTCCTTTTTCTCCACGCCGATACCCGTTTGCCCGAAGGCTTTAGCAGGCATATACGCCAATGTCTTCGAGACCCTCGGGTAGTGGCCGGGGCCTTTCGTCTCAGTCTTGCCCCCCCGATAAAGGGCTCCGCTTTTATTGAAAAGATGGCCAATCTGCGGGCCGAAAAATGGCACCTCCCTTACGGGGATCAGGCTATTTTCGTTTTAGCCAGGAAGTTCAAGGAACTGGGCGGCTATAAGGAAATCCCGCTTTTGGAGGATGTGGACCTGGTCCGGAGGTTACGAAGGGTCGGCCGCCTGGCAGTGATCCCAGTCCCGGTGGCTACCTCTTCGAGACGCTGGAAAAAGTTGGGGGTCTGGAGGACCACCTGGATCAACCAAATAGTCCTGACGGGATATTTTTTAGGCATCCCCCCCCGGAAATTGGCGTCCTGGTATTATCGGATCAGCGTTTGACTGAACCTAAAGACAGACCACCTGGCAATACCCGGGGCGCCTACTTAAAGTTTTTCTTTTCGTTGGAAATAATTTATACTGTTTATTTCCATATAAAATTTTTCATCTATGGGTTGAAATTTGAGCGGAAATTATATAATATTGATAATTATTACTAATTAAAGAAGGGAAAAAATTTTATGACCCCCGTTAAAATGTACACCCTAAGTACCTGCAGTCATTGTAAAAACACAAAAAAATTCCTTCACGATTGCAATGTAGTTTATGATGCCATTGATGTGGACCTGCTCCAGGGGGAGGAAAGAGCGGCCATAATTGAAGAAGTCAAGAAATTGAATCCCAATTGTTCCTTCCCCACGCTCCTGATCGGAGACCAGGTCATCGTCGGTTTTAAGGAAAAGGAAATCAAAGAGGCGTTAGGCATATGATTGAAATAGAAAAACTATACGAACTGTTGAAAAAGGCCCAGGAACCCAAAGGTTATTTTTTCAATACGGATCGGGAACGGGTAAACGACCTGCTTTCCTCCCTTCTACTGAACAAGGAACGTTATGGCTATATGGCCTGCCCCTGCCGCCTGGCCTCCGGTGATCGGCAGTTGGACGCCGATATTTTATGCCCCTGCGTTTACCGGGGCCCGGATGTTCAGGAATTCGGAAGCTGTTACTGCAACTTATATGTCACCAGGGATTGGAACGAGGGATTGATTCCCCAGGCCTACGTCCCGGAGCGAAGACCGGCATCCAAGCTGCCCTTTTAACGCGGGGAGGCCCGAACTCATAAATGGTTTATACAGGTAAATATTTTTTCTGCTTAGCCTTTACAGCCACCGAATAAGTGATTAATTTTAGGCAGCCTAATGTTTCAGGCCGGCCAGCGGTTTTTCAACGGTTTCGACTATCTAAAACATTTATAACTGGAGGGTAGGCCATGTATTCGTCAACGGTAATGGATCATTTTAAGAGTCCCCGTAATGTGGGTGAAATTGAAGACGCCAACGGCATCGGGGAGGTAGGCAATCCGCTATGCGGCGACATGATGACCATTTATTTAAAGATCGAGAAAGATCGTATCGACGACATCAAATTCAAGACCTTCGGGTGCGGGGCGGCCATTGCCGTATCCAGTATGCTGACTGAAATGGCCAAGGGCAAGAGCCTGGAAGAGGCCCGGAAAATAACCAACAAAGACGTGGCCGAGGCCCTGGAGGGGCTGCCTAAGAACAAACTCCATTGTTCCAACCTGGGGGCGGACGCCCTTCAAAAAGCGATAAAAAACTACGAGGACCGGAAAGCCGGAAAAGCGGTTCCCGAACCCAAGCGGGTGGAGTTCCCGGTAATCTCCCATGCCCACAGCCATGGCGAAAAATGTTACTGCCCTTATTGCAATGTGGAAGTCACCGAGGCCGAGGGGGTGTGCAAGAGCTGCGGGCACACTATCTC
>Ga0031654_10000258_pt1 | contig 12730 bp, 12 predicted proteins | sample FrelakmetCRP12CR_FD_55268 | JGI IMG/M metagenome (GOLD analysis project Ga0031654, IMG submission 55268) | Freshwater lake sediment microbial communities from the University of Notre Dame, USA, for methane emissions studies - CRP12 CR | ecosystem: Environmental > Aquatic > Freshwater > Lake >...
TCGGTGCCGCCGAGAGATTTCTTCCCATTGGATAACACCATGGCGACCGGGAGCGCGGCGGTGAGATTATCCAGCACCGGAATGTTTTTGCCGGCTTCAGTAATGCCGACACGGAGTCGCATCACGCCAGGCCCTGGCTCCTGCACCATCATATAGTCCTTGCGGAGTTCTTCATCGAGGCGTGACCAGAGGAATTGGGACAGGTACGTGGCATCCTCCTGATCCAGATCCGTCGCATCAGACTTCTCCCCGCGCCAGACCTGCACTGGCTCCAGCCAGACCTTCGTGTAGGATTTGAACTTGGCCTTGTCCGGCGTGAAGTACACCAGCGTCGCCTCGGTCTCGTTCGCCGCTGCATTGAGCTTCGAATAGTCTTTCAGGAACCCGGACGGTTCGGCCTTCCCCCAATACCCGGTGGCATGCTCCGTTTGCGCGCAGCCCGCAAGCGCCGCGATGCAGATGGTACCCATCAGCCAGAATCGTTTTGCAACCATTCCCAGCCTCCATTTCTAGCGTCATCACAAAACGTACCATGAGGGGGAGAAAGTTAACTGACTATTCTTCTGTTTTCAAGCGTAACCGTAGACCGATATTCAATGGGAACCAGTCGTGCATACCACGGGAAATTTCGTGCTAGCCGTTCAACCCATTCCGCTCTCTGCTGGGGATCGCAGAAGATAGAGCCAGCCTGTTAACGACGGCAATAGGCAGTAATTACACACGCGTCACAAAACTCGATGAAACAAGGGGGGTACCGGGCTCTGCGCTCGGCACCCCCACGTTGAAGCCTGGATGCAGCACTACTGGTTATCGCCGATCCAGCCGCCGTCTTCAGGATTGTTCCCGACGATCAGCAGCGGACGGGAGGAATGCAGACTGACCCGGCCGATGGTGCGATAGTCACCCAACCCGTTCTTCGGCTTTGGCGTATGGTAGCCGGCAAACACCAAGGTGACGTCATGGGAGGTGAACTTGGTGGCGCTCGGCCCGTACACGCGTCCCGCGAACCATCCGTGCGTGTCTGCAACAACCGGCGGTTGAGCCGGGATTGTGATTGGCGTGAATCCGTTGTTCGGTACGCCGCTGGCATTTACGGTCAGCGACACTGGAGCGACCGACATGATGGGGTTATCGAATCCGTTCACCACCGTCCAGTTCAGCAGATCGTTCGATTCGGCATAGCCGATATAATGGAACGCATCAGAATCCGCGTCGATACAACCGCCGCCCGAAAAAAACAAGCCGTAGCGGCCTCCCGGAAGCTGAAGCACTGTTCCCGCAGTGGCCACCCAGCGCGTCCCGTTCGCCGCAACGGTGTACGGGTCATTTAACCCCTTCAGCCGACCGATGTTGTTGAAGGTGATGCCATCCGTCGTCGTTGCCAGCCACAGCTCCGTGATATCGTGGTTCGTCGAAAGCCCACCGTTCTGTCCATAGTAAGGCCCCCACCCGTCAAGGCCATTAGAAGAGCATTGCTGCGCAGCCGCGTACTTAATATCGCCCTTGAGAAACTTCCGCTCATAAATCACACTCAGCGGTGACGTGCCGGGAATTGCCGCCAGGATCCCATCCGGATTGACCAATCCGTTCGTGTGGAACGGCGTTTCCGGGGCTCCTGCTGGTGAGTTATCCGTCGCCGCGTCGCTCATGGTTGGAGCGCCATTTAGCGGCTGTCCATGCAGCGGGGTCAGTTCGTGGATCGCGAGGTCGTCTTTGTCGATGTGACCATTTGCCCGCACGAGCGTGTACAGGTAGTTGTGCCCGTTGATCTTGATGATGTAGGGATGCCCTTGGCCGTCATCGTCGCCATTGTCGGCGTTGTTCCCGCTCACTGAGTCTATTTCGCCATCTGGTTCCTTGTTCGCCATGGTCGGGCAATCCTTCCTCAACTCCAGGACCTTCTGCTGGAAGGTCCAGGTGTACCCGGCATCATTGGATTCCGCTGCCACCACCGCTTCGTCGATATCCTTCGGCCGCCAATCGAAATACCCTTGCAAGTGGCGTCCGTGCCCGAGAATGCTCGGAAAGTAATAGGGCTGCATGCGCTCCGTACCGGGATTGCCGATCTGCAGCTTGCCGCTTGCGTCGCAATACCCAGCCGACTTTAAACCCACCGCCGCCCCGGACTGCTCCAGCGTCCAGGGGCCGCCCTTGATCATCGCTTCGGTTGGCGCCCCGTTCGCCGTCCAACGCACGGCATTGCCGCCGTCATCGGCCCACGCCGCTGTCGAGAATGCCACCAGCAGGGCCGCGCACGGCGCGACCCCCACGAGCAACGATCGTAATCTGCGTTGTTCTGACGCGTGACCCTCGAGGTTGATGAATTCCACTACCGCCTCCCTTCTGTTTGAATAATGCCACTCCAGACCGACTTTGGCTGTGGCGTATTATGATGTGATCCGATAGCACTATCGCATAATAGCTATTAGGTAATGTTACACGTTCATCCATACACCTTCATGAATCGGTTAATTCTGACTCGCAGGATACCGTTGTCGCGCAACAGCGTCCGTTCGGACAAGCATTGCTCCGCGGGCTGTCCTTCCACATCCTAAGGGGCGAGGCACAGGCTTGTAAGGCTCCCTCAAATCGGCATCACGATGGGGGGACCGCTCACAACGGGCGGCCGACTGACCAGCACCCGCTTGGGTGTACCAAGCCGAATCCCACCGACGCATCCTGTCATCTGCCACATGGAACCATGAACTCACAATCAGAACAGTAGGCCTGCAGCCGCATGAAGAACGGTCCCGCACGATATGTCGCGGAGCATGGCACGGGAAACGTCGAAAGGAGCGAATCGTGACGGGCATGCACGTCACAAAAGAGAAGCGTATTGGAGGGGTGTGACGACGGACGGCGCAAGGGAGGAGTCAGGCCAGCGTCACTATACTCGGACGCTGGCCTGACTTAACGGGGGCAGGTCATACCTCAAACGGCTTAGAACAAATGGGGCAGTACTGGTGTCTTTTCTACTTGGACTGAGTGAAGGAGCGAAGGATCAAGTTTGAACGCTTTAATAATAGTCGGAGCCACCTGGGTCGTCACCACTTTGTCCGTGATCGTTTGCTTCTTTAACGCAGGGTGTGAGACCAACAGGCCCACATTACTGTCGTCGGGAGCAAACCCGCCATGCTCCGCATCTTTTTTACCACTTGTACTATAGATCACCCCGTGGTTGGGCTGGATCATAATATCCGGGGTCCGGCCGTTACCAGGACCCCCAAACTTTGCTGGGATAAATGCGAGAGGCAGGACAAATCCACCTTGATCAATACAAATTCCCGTGGTGTTAACCGTGTCATCATTAATCTTGGTCATCGGATTAACTGACGGACAGGTCGTATTTGCATATAAAGTTCCGACTGCAGCATATAAATCAGATTGGTTGTTCAGCCAAATAAATGCCACGTCATCATCAGTAATAAGCCCGGTTCCGAGCGCATTCCCGGTTGTCGAGTCGGATCCGCTACCAATGTTAAACGCGGCGAGCGCATTGGCTTCTGTGTGACCAATTTTCTTCAGTTTGGAATAGTCTGCAGGGCTCTGGCCGTGTTTGGCGCTGACAATGACAAGCGTCGAGTTGGTCAGTTTTTTGGCAGCAAGTTCTCCGGTAATCGTTCCGATGGCGCCATCGATATACCTCATGGCGTCCGCCACTTGAGTATTGGGGGTGAAATTGGCATCGGTATAGCCACCACCTTTGGAGTTAGGTGCTTTTTGGGCCACACTCAAAGTCTGGAAATTCGTCCCAAATAACGTTGGCACCACTGGAATTGACTTAGGAGTCTTACTTGGATCCACAATATTTGACGAATCTATTTTATTAATTTGGTTCAGCAGAATGTTCACATGGAGATTATCAAATATTTCGGTGGATATATAATCATGAGTGTAATCATATGACTGGTTTGGCACTAACGAATTAATTTCTGTTCTGGCTAAGTCATCGACGCCTTTTCCTGAGGGGCCATTAACCCAATCCGTCCCCCAAGCATGTTTGTCTGCCCAGGCAGTAAATGCCTTAGGCATGTGTTGTTTCACCACTTCAAAAATGGTGTTAGTTTTTATGAAGTCATGCGGAAATACTTGAGTGCATTTGCCATTTTCTAATTTATGAGGAATCTGCTGGGGATTGAAATCGCCACCCCCGTCTAAGTGAGTGAGAAGTCCTCCATTAATTGCATCGATACCGACAAGTTCTTGCAGCAGAACCTCAACGCCTTTGGTACCTTCACATTTTGGGTCCGTGCCAGAGTAGAGGGTGCGGTCATAGACATCGTCATAAAACAACCCGGTGGTCAGTGGAGAACCCCCCGTCACCAAGGCCGCAAGCCCAGGAACCGAATCCGATAAACCAGGGGTAAACGCCCCGGTGTAGTTCACGCCAGTGGAAGCCAATTCGGCAAGATTCGGACAGGTGCCAGCGTTAAAGCAATGGGTGAGGTCTTGAGGGTGTAACCCATCGACGCTAATCAACAACACGTGTTGGATTTGAGCATATGAAAGTGGGCCACCAAAGATGCTCCCCCCGGACGATGCGGTGTTTGGCTCCGCAGCCAGGACCTCAAACGCCCCGCTATCCGGAAGCGCAAGCGGACCGCCTAGCACCAATGGAGCGGCTGCGAGGGAGCCCAAAATGACGTTTCTGAGTGATCTATTCCTCAGTACCATAGGACCTCCAATCTGAACGGTGAATAAGTTTAACTGAGCCGTTAATTCATCTAGCAACTCAACCTCACATTTGAATGTTTCGATTTCGTTTAGAAAATATGGGAAGGGTGTTAACAAGAAGAGAGGAGGTCTGAAATGGTTGCATCTCGTTCCACTTTTCAGGGGAACTGGGGCGAGGAGGTGAAGCACTAACATGAAAAATCTGGCCGCCTGCGGCCAGGCCCGGGAAGGGGGAACGCGTGACGTATCAATTTCTGGTGAGCCGGCTCAGACTCGAATCCAAGACCCTCGCCTTAAAAGAGCTGTTCAGGCAGTTACTACTGAAGATGATCGAGTGAGACCAAGTGATACGATTCCATTGAAGTCTTGCAACATATTTTTCCTACCACTGTGATCATCTGCGACCGCGATATCTCCCTGATCGTCACCTAAACCGCTACCGAACCACAACCAAAACCGCAACCAGGAAAAGCCTGGATTAGTGCCGAAGGCGGGATTTGATTTAAGGCGAATTTCATGACTTCAATAATATCAGGCAACTTAGATATGTTGGAATGTTTTTACAACGACTTAGACCGTTTCCAGATATGTGATTGAATATGACCAAGTATGATGGGATTTGCTCTGCTATACGACCGTGGCCATCTCCAAGAGACAGGAGTTCAGCAAAAGGAGCATGACCGGAACTTCCAACGGAGCAGTTCAGGTCATAGTTCTAGATGCTCGTTAATATCTCCACCCGCCTGAACGTCCATTATGCCCTGAGAGGGTTTTATGGACAGAGGTGACAGCCAATTTGGTCACACTCGCCATCCTGAACGCGCCTGAGCGCCGTGACACCTTCCCACGGACGGCCTAGCCCTGCGACGTCTGGCGCATGTCCCTCTCGGTCAGGAGCTAGAGCCCAAAGGTATTTTGCCAAGGGGAAAATAGCCTTAACTGCTTCTACGGTTGACTCAGCACAGCCCTAGTTGCCTTGATGATTTCATAGGGGCATCGAACCGATTATGGTGTTCATGATTGACAGAACCACTACATCCATGAAAAGACCAAAGCCCTTTCCTCTTTCCCTTCACCTTACTCTTCGCCGTATCCTGGCGCATTTAATCTAGAAATTTGTAGCTTCTTCAGGTCATGGACAGTGCTACTCAATGCACGGGGGTTCCCATCGCTCTTCTAATACATCGTGCCTTGATTAATCCCGCTTCATTAATGTTGTGCTGAGTCAACCGTAGAAGCATCTAGCCTTATATGATGCCTGATCGGATTAGGTTTTCTGGGGGTATCCTCGAACGTGGCTTCTGGCTGTACGTTTGGCGTATTGAATGCCATGATCGGGTGTTCTTCTACGTTGGTCGTACTGGTGACAGTTCATCGAAATTTGCGGCCTCCCCGTTTTCGCGCTTGAGCCAGCATCTTGGCGTGAGGAAGACTGCAACCGCGAACATGCTTATGCGCCACGTGCGAAGACTCAAGATGGATCCATTGGCTTGCGACTTTGAGTTACTTGCCCTTGGTCCTTTATTTACAGAGCAATCGACCCTCGAACTGCATCGCAAGTACAGAGATCGAATTGCTCCTCTTGAGGCTGCGCTCGCTGCCCATCTTCGTTCTAAGGGGTTAGAGGTCGTCGGTATCAACAGCGCTAAGAGTGCGGTCGACCAAAAACTGCTGGCGGAGCTCCAGCGTGCGTTCGGTGAAGCTCTCGTTGTCTAGTTAGGCTCCCTGGCTGAGCGCGCCGGCGGCGCGTCTGTGGTCACGGCTGCCACGCGGGTGACCTTTTGGGGCGCCTTGGCAATGGCCTTGACGGCTGGAGTTGGGGCTTTGTTTGGGGTAACTGCCTGAGATCCCTGCCCCTCTTCATCTAAAGAGACAACGGTGTCAGCAGGAGCGATTTCTCGGCGCGTGGCCGGTATGCTCCTTGGAGAAGCTAAGTTAATTAACAGGGACGTGTGTGAAACGATCATACGCATACGTCGCCAAGACCAGATACACAGATAGAGTCCCACCATCGCCGTCGCTCAATACCTACCAGTCCTCTTCTCCTGACGACATACGATATAAGGGGTCCTGAGCCGGACCAGCCCCTCAAACTAAGGGCGAAGCCCTGTCTACATAGGGTGACGGATTCACATGCGCGAAGTGGGCGTCAAATCAGCGGATGAGAGGAAGCGCGGACATGGTCGTACCCCAGATGGTTCATGTACGGGCGGCTGCGTGTGCGTCATGCCCTAGCACAGGACGAGCACAGTGCCCGGGGCGGCCGATCATATCGCCAAGAATAATCAGCTGTTGGGGCCGTGACCTGTGGGGGCAACCCCTTTCCTTGTGATTCTGTGGGGCGTCCTGTGGGCGCGTTGCGTTCCTCCTGGCATGCCTGAAACCGTCGCCCTCAACAACGAGATCTCGTCTGAACGGGGCGATCAGTGGGGATAGGGATAGAGTGTGATCGAGAGCGATTGCGTTAGACCTGGTATCGGGAGCAAAATCGGGAGCGAACCGGGAATAGAAAACTCTAACGGTAGACTCGCAAGGCACAAGACTCCTCATCGGTTCCCCTCACATCATCTCGTCATTTAATCTTCATTCGAAATCGACGCTGACGACGACGGCATGCACCCGTCATGAGAACTGACTCGGAAACTGCTTCACCAATGCCGCCGTGAGCGTATCCGCAAGGACATAGACGTGTTGTCGCATCATCGGCCAGGTTGCCTCAAGGTGCGCGTACTCCTTGTTCTTGTACTGGTTGATTTGGAGGACGTGGTGGGCACCATGCGCCTCGATCAGGCCCCCAACAGTGCCTTTCGGCAGGTAAGATGGATTGACTCCGTTGAAGAAGACGTCGATATCGTCGGCATTTGACGCCAAGCGGGCCAGCGCGGCATCCTGTTGACTCTTACTGTCCGCGACGGTGGCCTCGGCGTATTCTTTGACCGCGGCATAATGGCCGGTTAGCAGCGTAAAGAACTGCTCAGACGTTGTTTCGCCGTAGAACGGCGTCACCGTGTTCGCAATCTGCAGTGCGTTGGCCAGGACTTGCTTGTCGGCAGCTTCCCGCGCCGCCGGATTGTTCGTCGCGTGTTGGACGACGGCGTGCTGAACCCAATAGATGTGCCCAAGCCAGAGCTCGCGCAGGGACTGCTTCATCTCCGCGACACGGACTGGATTCACATCCCCGACCACGTGCGATTCATTGTCACAGCCCACCAGGCCACCGAGCGCGAGGACTAACACCGCCATAGACAGATGTCTCGTGCTCGTAATACCCCTCATTGAGGTCCCGGTGAACGGTATGCGTTCGGATACCGCATCCCGAGGCGGTACGGTGCCTCTGCGTCGCCTTGGTCCGCGTGTCTTCTGAGATCGGCAATCTGAACGTTCTCGGTCTGTGTATCTACCGTGATACTTCTCACGCGTTCTCATCTTTCTCCGACTCTTGTTGTCGGCTCAGGGAACGACGTCGTGCGTTCATCGTGGTTCCTGCACGGGCGACGTCCTGGCTGTATGGTGGGAGCGAGGGGCCACGGAGGCCCACCCGTGCAAGCACGTGAGGTCGTTGATCACGGCAAAGACGTGATAGTGGCTCATGACCTGCGCATCGAAGAGAGCCAGGACAGGCCCAGTCAGGGAGGTTGCGTTCACGTGGGCCACCCCCTCCAACGTGGCCAACGGGTTCTCCATCCATTGCATGGGAGCCTTTGATTTCGGGGACCATGATCCGGATCCTTCCATCAAGGCTGTGACCGTCCTCAGTTCCAGGCATCAACGGATCGTCTCCTTTCCAAGAGATTCCTCCACCTGTCGCTTACCACTCGTCCTGGGGTGGTCTGAAGCGTACCCTACGATAAATAGTGTACAAGCAGGATGTTACGTAAACCGAAATAGTTTGTTATTGACATGTAAACTTGTCCACCCATTTGGATATGTTGCTTTCCTTTCAATCCGGTTCAGCCTTGATGTGTGCCTCCTCTGATTCGCGAGAGGATCAGCAACTCTCATGCTGAGAGAATACCGCCCAGGCTGCCTCACATAATCGGGAGTTTTGAATGGGGACGATCATTGGAAGCGGACGGTGTGGATCAGAACCGATTCGGAGGAGAACGAAACGATATAGCGGTGTGCTTAGGAGGAGGTCTTTCAGTGTACAGGTTGTGCCCCACTTAACAGGTCTACAGGGCGCTTAGTCGGGCGGAAGGTGGGAAATTCATTGCAATCTGTTCCAAACAATCGTGCTGGGAGATAGCGGGAAATCTCCGAGCAGAGAATCAGGCTGGCGGCAGCGGACAGTATTCCAGGGGATACGGTCCCCTCTCTCGGTCCCGTGCCAGGCAGGATGCGTTGGGCATGACAGGGAGGAGTCGAGCCTCTGAGAGCTGGCGAGCAGGAACAAGGCGACGATCCCATCTCCCGGCGGTACCGCCTCAGCGTATCTATGAACAGTGTGAAGCACGGCGGACAGTAGGTGTGCGTGAGAGGGAAATTGGCCAGCTTCACGCCATGGGTCTGTCGATACATCCGCTACGTGACCCAATGCTCACGATCAGGGGAAGGTCCGGTCACGTCTCGAATATTTCAGCAGAGATAACAGGCAGGGAGCAGTGTCGGGGCGATGAACGTCTCTGTCATGGGAGCGGCCGGTGCCTCACGAGTGGTCTGCGCGACCAGTACTCTAGAGCCATACAGCACCTCCTTCATTCACCCGCCAAATAGGGACGAGCAACGTGGCGATGTGTTGTGCTTTATGAGAGAAACGTAAGATTATGCTAACGCACGCGCTGCTATTTGTGCAAATGGATTGGCCCTCCCCCGTTCCACTCGAAGAACAAACTAGCCACAAATGTATAATTAGTAACTTTAAGTAGTACTATGGCAGGGTTAGCTAATGGCACCTTTGATGTGGCTGTCAGCGTAGGTATGTTGAGGACATGATAACCTGTATTTCGGACTATCCTGGATTGCACAAAGTTAAGGTTGAGATATCTGTACTCCCCTAATGGATAAGACCGGAAAATAGGAAGGCGGAATCGTACGCTCCCTGATAAAGCAGACAGGTCAAATGAAGTTGCGTTAGACCCTTCCGGGGAAGCGTTATGAGAATGCAGATTGCCAAGGAGTGACGATTGTCAACAGTGATAGGTGAATGATCCTGCTATCCTTGCACCGTCACACATTACCCGAAACCAAGAGCTGACTACCCCGCATCTTCACTTCCGAATCATCTGGGTTGAAGCCGACCTCTGAATTTACCTAAATGGCACACATTCCTAACGTTCCCGTAATCGAGAGCAGCTAGATTCGAGTGTGCCTGATGGATGGCTTTCGCGTCGGGCGATATCATGGCTTCGCCCTCGTTCAGCAGGGCGATACGTATCACTACAATTAGGTCGTGGTACGTATCTAAACACCAAAGGATCTCCTCATGGAACCTCTCACACGAACTGTCTGGCGATGGGGCGCTCTGCTCTGTTGTCTGCTGAGTTGGGGATCTATCCTGTTCGGAGGCTGCGTATTCCGATCCATCCCAACCACTGATACCAACGCACGGCGGTCACCCAGTCCGATGGAGCCCGGCCACTGACTCCGAGAGGAAACCGGCGACGTTTCTGTAATCCCTTAGAATCGGTAGCCCACTTCGTCGGACTGCGCATCTCGCCATGGTGTTGATACTGCCGTAACCGGGAATGGCTGGCTTTCCACTTGCCTGATGTAATCCTCTTGCATAGTAGCACACGGGTTCGCGCCCGCTACTCCTTCCCGTCATGTCTCGTGCTCGTAGCCGTGCAGGCCCTCTGCGAGGACACATCAGTGCCGTGCGTGTCAGGACGGAGGCAGCCCCCTGACTCCCAACGCCTGGGATCGATTCAGCAGATGGGCACACTCTCGTCCTGCCCCTATTATGGAAGAGTCGGGCTCGCTCCGGACCCACTCCTCTCCATAGACCCCTGAGTTTTCTTGATCATTTCCCTTAGGCGTCGGATGACGCACTCCGTCCCAGACTCGAAGAATGATGGAAGAACAATGGGAAGAATCGTGATTGCAGCAATGGGGGATAGGTATGTAGTGTTGAATAATTACACCCGCTACTTGCCAACATCCTTGTTTCCGTGAACAGGTCCTTGCCTTAGGTAGTCAGTGATTCACTCTCCATGAGGTAACCGAGTATTTACCGCCTTCCAATGGGGCCCTAACTTGGACGTAACACGAGTCCTTGATAAGCAAGGGTGTTGAGTGCACATCTTTGTGTCAGCGTTGCGGAGGTGTTTCATCACTCGGTTCTTTTCGTGGGGAGGACGATATGGCACAGGAAGCTTCACTCGAATCGGCCATCTTCCACCAACTCGCTCGGGTCGGCACCTGCTCGCTGGATGAACTCACCGCCCTATTGCCAGGCTACTCCTGGGCCCAAGTCTTTGCCGCTGTGGACCGGTTGACGCGGGATGGCACCGTTGCCCTCTCACATCCAGCTCCGTTCCGTTACCTCCTCTCGCTCGCACCGCGTCGATCGGCCGAGGTAGGCCATGTAACGCTGGTCTAAATCCCGAGCGAGCACAGGCACCCTTTCATTTGTCAGTGAAACATTTAAGTTGGTCGTTGCGACATCGTCATCTGGTCCCACACCGTCGAGCTTTTTATCGTGGGGCATGTCAGCTTAGCGAAGGAGCCATCGCTGTGAAGCAGGGAGACAAGACGACCAGTCCCGGCATCGTCGTGCTGTCCCCTTCTTTGCAAGTCTTGCACATGAACCGGCGCGCGTTGGCCTTGCTCAACCAGTTGGCAGACACCTCACCGAGCAGCGGAGCGGCGCGGGTCGTCGCTGGTCCGCTGCACCAGCACTGTCAGGACATCATGGAGACATTGCAGGCACGCCTGAGATCGCACAACTGGGATCAATTCCAGCTAGACCGCATGATCGGCGATTCACCCCACTCGATCTTTCTGAACGGATTCGGCCTCCCTGACCGCAGGGGCCTATCCCATTCCAGGATCGTGATGTTGCTCTTTCCGCACACCGAACAGTCGATGCCGGGAATCAGCAGAAGGAAATGCTTGGAAGACATCTTCGAGAGCAGCGACTTGGGTGTAGGCAAGTCACCAGCAGGCGGCCTGTAACATGCGGAACGCGATCGCGCCGCCCCCTTCTCTCTCTCGCCCATGTGACGCGAGGAAATTGTTCGAATGGAACTGTGGGGTCCCAGTTCCACAAATGGCTGCACGTGCTTATACCTGCCCATCCTACGGTTCGCCACCTCATCGCGTGGCGGTGACCTGTCCGATTGACGAATAAAGGAGGTCGCGTGTGTTTCGTAAAGAAACCGGTACACAGACCACTCGTGAGGCGCTTTCCGCTCTCATGAGAGAGAGGTTCATCGCCCCGACGCTGCTCCCCGTCTGTTGCGTCTGCGGACTTATTCGAGACGAGTCGGGGTATCGTCCTCATCACGAGCGCTGGGTGGCGCAGCGGATGTATCGCAAGACCCATGGCGTGAATCCAACCACGCTCGCGCTTACGCACACCTATTGTCCGAATTGTTTCACGAAGGCCCAAGGGACGGTGCGGCAGTACTTCCGGGAGATCGGATCGACGCCATGACTGTGCGCATCGATTCCGCCTGGTGAATTCTACTGGCACTGCGGCGGATGGCTGGTCCCCAGCTATACGGCGTCCCTGGGACGGGACGTTACCGGCACACTGGTGACCCTGTGGCGCGGTGTCAACTACGGCGACTATGTGGATCACGACATCCTGGCCAATCGAGGGAAGGGACCTCTGTCGGCATGGGTGCGCGCGGAGCGGGAACAGGCCGGACTCGGTGACTGGTTCGTGACTGTGACCATCACGGAGGGGCGCTGCCCCTGAGTGGGTAATCCAAGAAAGGAAACAGCTATGACGTCAATCAGCATTCTTCGACAACACCGGCCCGGAACGCACAGACTCCCCAGCAGCAGCCCGACGGGCTGCCGGCGCAGACACGGCAGGCACGGCCGGTATTGCCCTGCGAGGACCTGCATATCCTGATCGCGACGCGAGCCTATGAGCTCTATAGTGAGCGAG
>Ga0031654_10000260_pt1 | contig 12676 bp, 10 predicted proteins | sample FrelakmetCRP12CR_FD_55268 | JGI IMG/M metagenome (GOLD analysis project Ga0031654, IMG submission 55268) | Freshwater lake sediment microbial communities from the University of Notre Dame, USA, for methane emissions studies - CRP12 CR | ecosystem: Environmental > Aquatic > Freshwater > Lake >...
TAGCGCTGATCTCATCAAGAAAAATGGTCCCGCCGTTGGCAGCCTCGAAGAGTCCCTGCTTGTTCGAAACCGCGCCGGTAAACGCACCCTTCATGTACCCGAAGAGCTCGCTTTCCAGCAGCGTTTCGGGCAGCGCCCCGCAGTTGACGGTCACAAACGGCCCGTCTTTCCTCNAGCTGCNGAAGTGTATGGCCTTCGCAACGAGTTCTTTCCCGGTCCCGCTCTCGCCTGTTATCAACACGGTGCTCATCGTATCCGCGACCTGCCTGATAAGGGAGAACACCTTCTGCATCGGTTCGCTCTTCCCGATGAAATTCTCGAATCCTGCTTTGGATTTGATCTCCCGCTTGAGGAGAATATTTTCATTTCTCAAATGGCGCTTCTCGAGCGCCTTCTGGATGATCAGCTTGATCTCATCGATCTTGAACGGTTTGGTGATGTAATCATAGGCGCCGAGCTTCATTGCCTCGACAGCGGTCTCGGTGGATGCAAAGGCGGTGATCATGATGACGACAGTCTCGGGGGAAATATCCTTGATCGTTTTCAGTACGTCGATCCCGTCGAGGCCGGGCATTTTCACGTCGGAAATCACGAGATCGAATATCTCGTTTTGGACTGCTTTCAACGCATCATTGCCGTTCTCGGCCGTCACGACATCGTGACCCTCTTTTTTAAGCATAATTGCGAGAAAATCCCGCATGCTCTGTTCATCATCAATGACGAGTATTGTACTCATATCAATTCGATATATCGCGGACCCGGCTATCCCTGCGGCTTGCTGTTCAACACCGGCGCATAAACGGATTTTCCCAGCATCGGAAGCCTGATGGTAAATTGTGTTCCTTCCCCGAGTTTGCTGTCCAGCGTGATATACCCCTGGTGATCTTGAATGATGCGGTATGCGATCGCCAACCCAAGGCCGGTGCCTCCCGTCTTCGTCGTAAAAAATGGATCGAATACTTTATCCAGATATTCATGGGCAATCCCCAGGCCACCATCCGCGATGGTAATCTCACACCATGTCGTGTCATCGTCAGCGCGTGCAGCGGGCATAGCCGAGATCGTTATCTCTCCTCCGTTCGGCATCGCCTGGCATGAATTGATCAGGAGATTCCAAAAAACCTGTCGTAGCCGTTGGGCGTCGCCTTTTAAAATAATACGGGGGGCAACATCACGGCTGATCCGGATATTGTTGACGAAATTATTGCTGTTTTTCAACAGCATAATGGTCTCATCGAGCATCGGCAGCAGCTCAATCTGTTCTGTCAGGGTCGTCTTGGGTCGTGCATATTCCAAAAACTCGGTTATGATCGTGTTCAGACGGTCGGTCTCGCGGACAACAATGTCCATGAGAAGCTTATTATCTCCCTTGAGGTCAAGCTCGCCCTGGAGCACCTGGATGGAGCCGCTGAGCGAGGCCAGTGGGTTGCGTATCTCGTGGGCGATACCTGCAGCAAGACTGCCGACCGTAGCAAGCCGTTCCTGCCTCCGGACCTGTTCTTCCATCTCTATCAATTTGGTGATATCATGAAAAATAATAATGATACCCCGGACGATATTTTTATCATCCTTGAGCAGGGAAGCGGTCATGCCGAGAATCGCCGTACTCCCGTCTTTTATCACTATTCGTCCATCGAAACGAAAGGGCCGTTCCCTCAGGGCGTCCGTATGTCCGAAGATCACCTTGATGCTGTCACCGAACACTTCCTTCCAGCGGCTCTTGATCTCGCCAAAGGTGTAGCCGGTAATATGTTCTGCTGCGGGATTCCATGAGGCGATATTCCCCTGTAAATCCATGGTGAATATCCCGCTTCCGACGCTCCGGAGGATGTGCTCCTGGAGAACCCGGAGATCATTAAAGTCAATGCTCTTTTCTTGAAGCTCTTGACGCGCTTTTCGAAGACGTTCTGAAAGATAACCGCTCAAAAACGCTACGATGTAAAATGAAAGGATGTTGATAAAAACCTGATACAGCACCTGCACGGCCGTAAAGTTCTGGCTTCGAACGAAACTGAGCATGTTATAGTACTGCATGTCCAGCATAGCGCCATACAGGATACTCGAAAGTGACGCCGCCATGTATCCGCCCCTGCGGTAGAGTATGATGCTCGCTGAAATGATGGTTAAATGATAAAGAAGCGAGAACCCGCTGTCGATGCCGCCGGTAATGTGGGTAAGAATGGAAACGAGGAGTATGTCACCCGAGGTTTGCAGATAAGCGAGGAACGAAAGGTTCTCAATTTTGATGAGGAGATAGGTGTATAAAGCGGTCAGGCCGTAAACCGAGAGGATAAAATAGTAGACGTAAGCAGTTTGAAATGGATAGATTCTATAGTGTTGTTGAAAAACGATAAGCGACCCGACCAGAAGGGTCGTAAGCACTACTCTGCTCCAAATGAGCCATTTTATCCGTACGGCATATTCTTCTCTTGAAAACTCTCGTGTCACGTGACTTAACCCCATGAGAGAAAGCCGCCGCAGACTCCTGTCGGAGATCGCCTGACAAGATCATAGAGAATCATCAATGAGCTTTGCTCTCTAACGGAGGTTATTTGCCGGCCGCCAATCCGCCCATCTGGAATATCGGCATATACATGGCGACAATCACAAAGCCGACGGTTGTGCCCAAAAATATCATGAGCACGGGTTCCATCATCGAGGTGAGCGCCGCCACGGCGGAATCAACCTCTTCATCGTAGAAGTCTGCGATCTTATTCAGCATATTATCCAGAGCGCCGGTCGCCTCACCTACTGATATCATCTGCACCACCATGGCAGGAAATACTTTTTCCCTCGCGAGCGGTTCGGCAAGGGTTTTACCCTCACTAACGCTCTGCCGTGTGGCTAATACGGCATTTTCCACGATTTTGTTTCCTGCAGTACGGGAAACGATCAACAACCCTTCAAGAATAGGCACGCCGCTGGTAAGTAACGTGCCGAGCGTTCGGGTAAACTTGGCCACCGATACCCTCTGGATCAACGTCCCCACAACCGGCATTTTTAATGCGATGGCATCGGTTATTGTCAAGCCTTTTTCGGTTTTTCTGAATTGTTTAAGACCGACAAAGGAGCCGACTATGACCAATACTATAAATAAGCCGCCCCATCCTTTCAGAAAATTGCTGACTCCGATCACGATGCGGGTGGGCCATGGCAAGGCTTGGCCCATCTCAGTGAACATACCGGCAAGCATGGGGACCACGACAACCATGAGGAGACCCACGACTGCTACGGCAACGAAAAGAATGACCGAGGGATAGATCATTGCAGACTTGATCTGCCTCTTAATCTTGGCGAATTTTTCCATGTAGGCCGCAAGCCTTTGAAGTATGGTATCCAGAATACCGCCGGCTTCACCCGCTGCAACCATATTGAAATAGAGATTGTCAAAAACCTTTGGGTGTTTCTTGAGCGCATCGGCGAATGTTGCGCCGCTTTCCACATCAGACCTGACCTGACCGACGATCTTCGCAAGTGCCTTGTTTTCAGTTTGACCGCCGAGAATATCAAGACACTGAACAAGGGGCAACCCTGCATCAATCATCGTGGCCAGCTGACGGGTGAGAATCACGATGTCTTTATCGGAGACTTTCTGTCCGCCGAACTTAAACTTGATCTCTTTTGGCTTGGCGGCTACATTGATCGGCAAAATATTTTGCTTGCGAAGGAGCGCTATGACTTCTTCCTTGTTGTTTGCTGCAAGTTCGCCTTTTTGGACGGCGCCCTGCCGTGTTTTGCCTTCCCAGGTAAAGACGCTTGTAGCCATTCGTCACCTCCTACAAATTCACCGTTTGTAAAAATCGTAAATCCGGCTGTTCTTGACTCTATCGGTATTCCTTCTGGACCGTCTGCGCTGCTGCAAGGCCGGATCGCCCGATCATCTGAATAAGCTCGTCGGTATTCGATGACCTCCCGATGCAATCCTCGTAAGAAATAATTTTTTTGATATAAAGATCATAGAGCGACTGGTTCAGGGTCAGCATGCCGAACTTTGACTGCCCGGTCTGCATAATAGAATAAATCTGCTGTATTTTGTCTTCACGAATGAGATTGCGGATGGCGGGGTTCGGGATCATGACCTCGAGTGCAAGCAGCCTGCCGCCGCCGATCTTTGGGATGAGCTGCTGGGAAACGACGCCCTCAAGCACAAACGAGAGCTGTGCCCTCACCTGCGACTGTTGGTGTGGGGGGAACACGTCGATGATACGGTTCATGGTCTGAGCTGCAGAATTGGTATGGAGCGTTGCAAACGTGAGGTGTCCCGTTTCGGCAATGGTCAAGGCCGCCTCGATGGTTTCCAGGTCACGCATTTCTCCTACGAGCACGACGTCGGGATCTTGTCGGAGAATATATTTGAGCGCGTCCTTGAATGACTTGGTATCCGCATTGACCTCGCGCTGATTGACAAGGCATTTCTTGTGCGGGTGGAGATATTCGATCGGGTCCTCTATCGTTATGATATGTTCCTGCCGTTCATTGTTTATCTTATCAATCATCGAGGCCAGCGTGGTGGATTTACCGCTGCCCGTAGGGCCCGTAACAAGAATCAGCCCTCGTGGTTTCCTGCACAGATCCGAAACTATTTCCGGCAGTCCTAGTTCATGGAACGTCCTGATTTTGAAGGGGATGGTCCTGATAGCCGCGGCTACAGCGCCCCGCTGCACGAAGATATTCGCACGGAACCGTGAAAGGTTTTTAACACCGAAGGAGAGATCAAGCTCGCTGTTCTCCTCGAATTTGTGCTTCTGGGCGTCGGTGAGGATACTATAGCAGAGGTCCTTGGTCTGAGTGGCCGTGAGACCTTCCAGCCCGGGGACCGCCTTTATTTTCCCGTCAATGCGGATCGAGGGTGCGATGCCGGTGGTAATATGAAGGTCGGATGCTCCTTTTTCTATCATATACTTGAGTAGGTCGTGCAAATTCGCCATGTAAGTGACCCCTTAAAAAAAGAATGTATAGAGCTCTCCTGCCGTGCTAATTGTCAGGGAAGGTGTTCTCCACAACTTCTTCGAGTGATGTTAATCCGGATTTCACCTTCAGCAGTCCGCTCCGGCGAAGTGTTTTCATCCCGAGACTCACTGCCAGCTTCTTGATGTCCATGACCGAAGCGCCTTGCAGGATCAGCTCTTTGATTTCATCTTTGACCGGCAGCACTTCATAGAGCGCTACCCTGCCCTTGTACCCGGTCCTATTGCAGATTTCGCATCCTGAGCCTTTATAACTAACGACCGAATCGGCCTCTTCCGGGGTAAATCCTGCGTCGATAAATGTTTGCTGTGGTAGTTTTTCAGTTTTTTTGCAATTCTGACAGGTCTTACGCACGAGCCGTTGGGCCATGATACAGATCACTGACGATGAAACAAGAAACGGCTCCACGCCCATATTCAGCAATCTGTTGATGGTGCTCGGGGCATCATTCGTATGCAGGGTGGAGAGCACCAAGTGGCCCGTGAGCGCGGCTTTGACGCCGATCTCTGCCGTCTCATAATCGCGAATCTCCCCCACCATGATGATGTCCGGGTCCTGCCGGAGAAATGAGCGGAGCGCGGCGGCAAAATTGAGCCCGATTTCATCCTTCATCTGCACCTGGTTGATCCCCATGAGATTGAACTCTACCGGGTCCTCCGCAGTCATAAGATTCACGTCGTCTTTGTTGAGTTCGGAGAGCGCCGAATAGAGGGTCGTCGTCTTTCCGCTCCCCGTGGGTCCCGTCACCAGGACCATGCCGAAGGGTTTATCGAGGGAATCCTTGAAATCTTTAAGCTGATCCGGGTCGAACCCGAGCTTCGTCATGTCGAGCTGAAGGTTTGATTTGTCCAGGAGCCGCAGTACGCACTTCTCACCGAACAGAGTGGGGAGCACCGAAACGCGGTAATCCATGGTTTTGCTCTTCCCCATCTTCAGCTTGATTCTGCCGTCCTGAGGGAGCCTTCGTTCGGCGATATCGAGCTGGGACATGATCTTGACCCGGGATATGACGGCGTTCTTGATCTTCATGGGAAGACCCATGACCGTCGTGAGCAGTCCATCGAGCCTGTATCGGACCCTGAATTTCTTCTCATAGGGCTCGATGTGGATATCGCTCACGCCCATCTTTGCCGCTCTCAGCAGGATACCGTTCACGAGTTTTATGATAGGCGCCTCAACGTCAGAGGACAGCGTGTCCAGTTTTTCCTCTTCGACGACCTCGAGATCTTCGACCGCGCCATGCACGAGATTGTCGAAATCATCGATGTCCACCACTCCGCCCGTGTCTATATCATCTACAAAGGATTCTTCTTGCGAAGACTCATCGAGATCATAATCTTTGACATCTAATGAAAGTTTTTTTTCTCCTGCTGAAACTGCCGGCGCGACCCCGCCCGATTTAGCTGCAACGAGGGACCTTGCGCCTCCATAATACTTTTTGATTGCCTCAACAATCGCTCCTTCCGTTGCCACGACTGCTTCGACATTGTACCCTGTCATAAATTTTATGTCATCGATGGCGAATATGTTTGAAGGATCCACCATTGCTATCGTGATGGTGGAGCCGGCGCGATTGATAGGCATAATTCGGTATTTCTGGGCAACTTCGGCGGGAATATGTTTTATGACCGCGGGATTTATTTCAAATTTACTCAGATCAACGTAGGGGACGCCGTACTGCTTGCTCAAGAACGTCATCAGCTTGTCTTCTTGNACAAAACCCAGCTTTACGAGAATAGAGCCCAACCTGCCGCCCTCGGTCTTTTGCGCGGAGAGGGCTCTTTTCAGCTGATCATCGGTGATTATCCCCGACGACACGAGCATTGATCCGAGCCTGCCTGATATTGCCATAAGGACTCCTTGTTATGGAATTACATCGCTTAATATTACTTTAATAATGCTGCTCTGTCAAGACATCATCAGATACTTTCCCCAATGTTATCGTATGTTACGAATCTGTCTGGTAAGAGCAATTTTCATGATCTGAATCGGAGCCTTTTTCCCGGTCCATATTTCAAATGCAATAACTCCTTGATATAAGAGCATCCCGAGACCGGGAAGTCTTTTGGCCCCTAGCGACTGAGCTGCCTTCAAGAGCGCGGTATTGGGCGGATTATAGACCAGGTCGCAGACAAGATGTTTTTTCAGTATATAGTCTTTACGTATCGGCAGCTGGTCCGTCTTCTTTAGGCCGAGCGGTGTAGCATTGATCAGGCAGTCGGCTCCTGCGGCACATGCTGCGAGGGCCTCTTCAGCTATTGATTCCGCGTCCACGCCGGTCTTTTCATGAATATCATAGGTCAGAGTATCGGCCTTCTTCGTGTCAATATCATTGACCGTGATTTTCTTCGCCCCGGCGAGCGCAAGACTGAACCCCACGGCGCGGGCTGCGCCCCCTGAGCCGATAAATAAGATTTTTTTCCCTTTTGGATTGAATCCCGCATTCTCTTTAAGTGATCGCAGGAATCCCCTGCCGTCGGTATTGTGTCCGATCAGTTTCCCTTCTGTAACTTCAATCGTATTCACTGCGCCGATCAGGCGCGCCTCGGCTGATAGCTTGTCCAGATAAGCAAGGACCTTTTCCTTGTGAGGCACCGTTACGTTCAAACCGCAGAGTCCGAGAGAAGTGATGGCCCTTACCGCGGTCCCGAGTTCTTCAGGTCTCACCGCAAACGGTACATANCAGGCGTCCATGCCGAGTTTTTTGAATGCCGCATTATGCATTCCCGGTGAAAATGTATGCTCTACAGGATATCCGAATATACCGTATATCTTTGTCTTGCCGGACAGCATTATGCATGCCTCCCTTCACCGCGTAATAAGGATATCATATGCCTGAAATTTTTTACTTTCACGACATTGGTGGAGAGCTTCCGGGACAACCGCNCGAGGCTCATGCCGTCGAGAAACATATCCTCATCTTCTTTCAGCGCATCTGCGGGAACCAGCACGAGATCATCCACCNGCCTGCCCTGGAGCGCCCGAAAAATATCCTGTCCCGTCAGCAGGCCCGTTACGGTAACCGAGGGACCAAAAAATCCGTTCGTGACGATCACCAATTTGACGCGGGCGCCTCCGGCGGTCCGGAGCCGCTCCAGAACGCTTCGGAGTATTTTACCGAATGATACGCCGGTTATTACCGTGGCTTTTATCGGAGGAAATCTTTTTGGTAATTTCGTACGAGAAACCTCGCGCAAAAAATCCGCCACCATGCCGACCCCGTTTTCTATCTGAGGCAAATCCTCATAAAAAGAGGCGGAAGGAATCGGTTCTCCTGCCTTGATATAAAACTCATCGGAAGAAAACACGAGCCGGGTCCCGAACCGCTTTTTGAATTGCGTTCCGAGCTGCGTGATACTCTTGATCACGGAGCGGGCCTCCTGCCGGGTGAACGTCCTGAGCGGAAACAGCTTTTTTCTGAACGCGGTAAGTCCCACGGGGACGACCGCGATGGACGCGACTGCCGGAAAAAGACCGGACAGATCATTCACGGTCTTCACGAGGTGAGGGCCGTCATTTATTCCCGGACAGAGAACAATCTGGGTATGCATCCTGATGCCGCCAGCGGCCAGGCGTTTCATGCTCTTCATGATATCTGGAGCTTTTTTGTTGCCCAGCATGAACGACCGGAGCGTCGGATCCGTGGTATGCACGGAAAGATACAGGGGAGTCAACCGCTGCTGGAATATACGCTTCCAATCATGTTCGGAAAGCGCGCCGAGGGTAATGTAATTACCACTTAAAAACGAGGCCCGGAAATCGTCGTCTTTCACGTACAGGCCCTTCCGGCAATTGGCCGGCATCTGGTCGACGAAGCAAAAAATGCATCGGTTCCTGCATCGTTTTATGCGGAAGTTCGAACATTCAATGCCGAGATTATCGTCGGGGTCCTTGTCGATGGCGAAGGTCCTGGCGCCGACCTCTTGCCCGCGAACCCGGAGCGTGATGTGCTCATCGGCAACGAGAAACCGAAAATCAATGATATCATGAACTTCCTGTTGATTGATCGAAACAATGCTGTCCCCTGGTAAGAGCCCCAGCCCGGCAGCGACACCGTCGGGCCGGACGTTTACGATCTCAATCAATCAGGCGCTCCTTTTGGATGCAAACATAAAGTCCACATAACCGGCTATCTGCACTCGTGCCTCATCAGATACCTGCCTGAATTTCCTGAGCATCATGATCTCGTCTATGTTCANAATTTTTTCAATATAATTNATCTGCTCTTCGGAAAGCGGATATCTGCGCTTCCCGCGCTTGAGCTTGGTCTGTGAAGGGGAAAGGAAAAAGCCTTTGACCTCATCGGGGACTTTTTCCTGGTGTGCCCCGAGAATGAGAACGGACTTGTCGAGGTTCAGCTTTCCCGCGATCATCATAAGTGTTTTATCCTTCGGGATATGACCCTTATTGATAGTAACCCGCAGGAGCTCCGGACTGATCCCGAGTACCTTCGAGGCGTCTTTGAGGTTTTTAAACCCCTTCTTTTCGAGTGCTTGCCTTATCATTTCAGATATCTTCATTTTCAACCTCCGTAGTGACTTTTAGGTCAAATAGTATAAAAGTATCATTTCACATCCTGTTCTACGATCTTTGTTCCGCGGGCAACATACTGGACGCCGGATGCTATGGTAAAACCCGCCGTCGTCCAGAACAAGATCGGCATCAATGCCGTTTTGATGCCGTAGATCTTCAACGCGAGGGAGAGCGTCACCACGACCAATTGCAAAACCGTCGTGGTTTTTCCGATGATGGAAGGCCGTGCTTTAAATTCATGTCCTGTGAAGTATATCACCATACTACCGAGCACAAGGATCACATCCCTGCTCACGACAATCATAACAAGCCACACCGGCAGAATTCCACGCAGCACAAGCGTCACAAACGCAGAAACAATGAGCAGTTTATCTGCAATCGGATCAAGCACTGCTCCCAGATCCGTCTTTTGATTGGTAATACGCGCTATCATGCCATCAAGGGCATCCGTCACGCAGGCCGTCACGAAAACAACCATGGCTGCACGATAATGGTGGTAAATCATCAAACTGATAAAAAAAGGAATCAGAATGATTCGCGCAAGCGTAATATAGTTGGGAATGTTCATCGGTACGCCATTCCATAANCAGAGTAGTACTGAATGCTCTTATGGAAGTATTATAATAAACATATTTATTTGGGTTGTCAACATTTTTCTTTTTGTTCCCATTTGTTTTATTACTTGTGTGATTGGGGAAAAGACGCCACGGGAAAGGAATAATGGAGCCGGCGAGTGGGGTTGAACCACCGACCTGCTGATTACGAATCAGCTGCTCTACCACTGAGCTACGCCGGCTTTAAGATAGACGCTATTTATACCTTATACATGCTTTTGTTGTCAAGATAATCTTTTTTTGTTCATAACGTTGTCGTTGGACGCGGATAGCAGTGGATAACTAATCCCTCCAGGGCGGGACTAAGCGACGCAGACAAAGCTAACGCTTTCATGAACGCGTGGTTCCAGCTTCAGGTGATTTATGAAAAGCTTTTAAGATAATCAGAATCCGTGTGAATCCGCTGGATTGCGCCTGCAATCTGCGGCCCGGTTACGACCAGAACTGCAGAAATGGTTATTTTTTCTTTCTTTTCAAGGCGGCTTTTTTTGCAGCCGCACTACGTTTACGATGCGCCCTCTTCTTTCGTAAAACACCCAGCAGCGCCGCCTTTCTGCGTCTGCGTCTATTTTCCTGGGCTTTCCTTTTGTTTTTCTCTTTGGTTTTTTTCGCCTTCTTTATTTTTAATTTTTTCTTTGCTTTTTCCTTGAAATGTCTTTTGTTATAAATTCTGTGTGATTCAATTTCGCCGGTTGCTTTATGAACTATTACTTGCGCTTCAGGATTGCTTTTCGCCAGATCGCTGGCTGCTCGAAGCGCCTGCGTCTTTCTGTCCGTGCCGATGCTGGCTTTTTTCGCACTGTCTTTTCTGACAACCCATTTTTTTGACCGGGAAGCACCTGATAGACTGCTCGTTTCGGCATACATCCTCCTTAGTATTGTGACGCAACGCGCAACCGAACGGGCGCGACTTTTTCCTGTCAACTGATTAGACAGCTTCTATAGTTTATCAGAATTGTAGGACAGTTGTAAACAACATTTGCGATCTCCACATGCAATCTCAGTCAGGCTGGTTTACACGTTACATGCCCGTGCTGTGCCTCGCTTGTTGTGGTGTTCTGCTCCGCTCAACCCACCTTGCACGACTATCCGTCTTTCCCGGCAAATCGCGCCCCCATTTCATATGATTTTTTGCAATCAAGGGGAAATAGTTCTTTCCGTCTTTTTGCTTTCTTCTCAAAATCAAAACGGTCCGCAACCACTTTCGAATAATCTTCAAACTGATACGTATCACAGCTGAAGAGCGACTCCGAAGCCCCGAATATTCTCTGTAGTATCATTTCATTACGACCGAAGTTCTGAACGTAGCCGTATTCTTTCATCAGGTCCTCTGGAACATTCATGGTATAAATAAACGCCGTATTGATTTTTCGTGGGAAAAGTGTTTGTGGAGGATCAGTATAGGTCAGATACTGAAACAGCAAACGTTCCATGCATGATTTCATCTCTCCGGAAATATACCCGAAATAGATCGGAGAACCCAGGATAAAGGCATCGGCCTCCTGCACCTTTTTCAGAATTGATGTTAGGTCATCCTTTACGGCACACGTGCCGTAACTCTTGCCTTCTCTTTTTTTGCATTCAAAACAACTTATGCATCCTTGAAATTTGAGATCATAAAGATGAACAAGTTCTGTTTCCGCCCCTTGCTCAGCAGCGCCTTCAAGGGCCTTCGTCAGCAGAGTCGCCGTATTCCATGCTTTTCTCGGACTGCCGTTGATCGCTATAACTTTCATTGATCATACCTTCCCTTGTTTCAATGTTCTCCAATAGTTTAGTTTATAATGTTCCAATAGTCAAACAGTGTAGACCCGGCCCAATGGAGTTTGCATTGTAGGAACAATTCGAACGATGATTTGTTGGGCTTCACGCTGTTAAGCCAAACCTACGAACTCCGTGGTTTAGTCAATACACTTTTTTAATATTGTCTCCAATGCATCGGAACATTGTTCTCCCGAGCATACCGGTGGAGCTTGTCAAAAAGTTTGTCGGCCTCCCTGTATTGATAATCTGCGAAGGCCTTTTTGTCCGTATCCTCGTTCCCAATAGAACGCATTGAAGCCCGAATCTTCTTATCGAGAGCCTCACTATAGGCCCGCCAATCGGCACGCGAGGAAGCAAATTCCTTAAAAAGAGCGGTCCACCACTCCTGATCGTGACCACCGAGATGTTCCGGGTCGACGGGAAGCTCTTCGAAGACGACCACCTTTCGTTTTGAATCTATGGTTACAGAGTAGTTCGAAACAAAATCCAATCCGAGAAGCCCATCAAACGATTTGGAGAGCTTGGCTATTACGGTCGTCGGGATAAAGATGCTTTTTGCGCCTCCGACCTGAATGGTGTCGATAATAGTTCGTACAGCCGGAGCCGATCCGCCGATCCCGCCCGCCAAAATGACCAGCCTTCCCTGATCTTCTGCGAACAGCCCAAGCTTCTTTGCTAGAGTGGCTGAAATCACCGTACCCGGCGCTCCCGTGTCTATCGCCATGGGGGCGGTCACGGAACCATTGAACAGGACAGAAACAATCACCCGCTTTGCCGAGCCCTCGTAGGGTGCATAC
>Ga0031654_10000261_pt1 | contig 12666 bp, 28 predicted proteins | sample FrelakmetCRP12CR_FD_55268 | JGI IMG/M metagenome (GOLD analysis project Ga0031654, IMG submission 55268) | Freshwater lake sediment microbial communities from the University of Notre Dame, USA, for methane emissions studies - CRP12 CR | ecosystem: Environmental > Aquatic > Freshwater > Lake >...
AAGGTTTACAGCGTCATGACAAAACAACCGACAAAATGGCAGTCTTTCAGTTTAATAATATCGTGCCAAAGTGATGGGAAAAAAGAATGATTTTTATCATAGAAAAAGCATGACATAATGACATTAAATGTTAAATAATTAGGTTAAATGAAAAATATTTACATAGCACAGTATCAAATATCAATAATTATCGTATAATTGTATGTCAGAACGAACTGACAATAAAAAAAGCAAAACCATGAAAAAATTACTTGAAATTTTAAATGATGTTCTTGAAAATCTTAACATTGATATAGATGATGTTAAAGATATTCAGTTAGCTACAAAAAATTCTATCAATCCTGATAGTATTACATTATTTATTGATTATAGTTCTACTACTTGCAACAGGTTACAAAAAGGTGAATACTTTTTAAAACCTTATGTTTTAGAAAGTGGTTTAGTTCAATTTTCAAATGAATTAAATATATCATCTGTAAATAATATTAAAATAATTATTTATCTGTTCTAAGATGCTTTTCCTTGTTACCGAAATTTTTACTTAAATAAAATGAAGTGAAAAAAGTAGGTAACAAGGTTTAAAAAATAAAAAACTAAAAAATAATAAAACAGCAGAAAGAAAAAATATTTATAGACTTATCAATATAAAAAGCAAAACAATGAAAAGAATATCAATTTATAAAGGTTACAACTATTTAACCTTTGATCCTTCATCAGGTGATTTCATTGCTTATGTTCATAGTCCTGCTGGTTTATATGATTATATAATAAAGTATCTTTTTAGAAACCCTGAATTTAGAATTAAAAGAAATTCAGGTTTTGAAACCCGTTATACATTACGATTTGCTAACCACGATTTTAAAATGTATTCAAAATTTTGTTAATATGTATTACTATTATTTTCTTTCAGATGAGTTTTTTATAGTTCATTCAATGGTATCTAATTTTATTTACGAATTTTATCTAAACTAACATGAGAAACCTAAATGCAGAACATTATCTAAATGAATTTTGTAGTTTTAACGGTTTTGAATTTATTACATTAACCAATGACAAGAACTATAAAATTAAAACCTATTCAACAAAATTTAAAGAAGAAACTCTAACAAGGTTGCAAGAAATTTTATCACATTTGAATACAGATTTTTATATTGATTATCAATATAAATTCAATATTGTTTCATACTTAGGAAAAATAGAAATACACATAATTAAAATTTTTTAATCATGAAAGAAAAAACATTTATTCAATTGATTTACGATTCAACAGAAAATCAATATAAACTTGAAATAAAAATGTTTCATGAGAATATAAAAAATTCACCTTATTTTTCAATATGTTTTTTCCCTTCTGTTGATGAAGTAAATAAACATCATAATAATTTACAAACCTTATCTGAATTTGCACAGTCATTTATTGATAAATATTTTCCTCAACTTAATACTATAATAATATGAAAACAAAAAAAGCAACTATGAAAGATTTAGCATTAAAACTTTATAAAAAGTTTAAGCTAAAATTATTCCTAAAAATGAAATTCAGACAATTGAAAAAACATCCAAAAGATTTTTTTAAATCAATCTGGTTAGTTATTCAATATCCTTTTGTAAAAATTTTTACCCGGTCTGTTAACTGGTTTTCATCAAAGTTTCACAAAAAGACTGTTAATAACATAATTGCAGAAACAGCCAAAAAACTGCATATAAAAACAGAACGGACTAATATTACCTGTTACACCCCAAAAGTCATTTTTTCCCGGTCAAAAAGTGCAATATTACACCCTATTTACGAACCTTCAAAACATACTATACATTCATACCGATATGAACAACGAAAAGCAAAACAAAGAAGAAAACAGCACTGAAAAAATGTTAGAAGAATTAATATTTAGAACAAGAACCTTTTTTCCAGAAAATATAAAACAAATGGAATATTTTGATTTAGGTTTAACTAAAGAATTTAAAAACCGTTTATCAATTCATTTGGATTTGTGGCAAGATTTTCAGGAAAAACTTTCAACTAAATTAGTTAAACTTTCATTTTTACAGAAATTACAAAAATCATTAACTAAACTTTTTCAATTATGAGTAATGAACATTTTAACAACGCTTGCAAACAATGTACCGGATTAATTATAAAAGGATTCAGGGTACATTCAAAAAATAATAATGAACCTGAATTATACTGTAACAAAAAAAGTATTTCACTTTTCAATATTGAAACAAGAACCTGTAACGATTTTGAAAAGAATTTTGAAAAAAAAGAAATAATTGAAAGTTCAATTATATTAATGTAGTTTTATTATTAACAATTAATTTTTAAACAAATGGAAACAAAAAAAACAGAACCGAAGAAAGAAGTTAGTACAAAAACTAACAAAGAAATTTTGTTAATTGCGCCAAAGGTTGTAACCTTTACAGCATTCAGATTTTTAGGTATGCAATCAATACCCGCTTTAATCGGATTTACAGGTAAATTACCTGTTGTAAATGCTGACATGAGTTTAAGCATTAAAAAGCTAAAACTCAAAGCAGGTGATATTCTTGTACGTGATTCATACGGTGATATAGTAAATGTCATTGATGAAGAAAAATTATCAATGTATGATGTTAAGCAGGAATTAGATTATACTGAAAAGTTCAAAGTTGAACTAAAAGTAAAACCTGTAAAGGAAAGAAAACAAAGAATACCAAAGAAATAAATTTTTAATCAATTCTAATTTTATAAAATTATGGAAACAAAATTCAAAGCAGTTATTGAGAATCTAAGACACATCAATTTTGAAAATGAAAAAGTATTTACAGGTATTTTTCAAAGCAAAGTTACACTTGGCAAAGATTCTGCAAAACCTTTTGATGTTTACAAATTTGCTGACATTCTAACTGGTGAAATGGTTTATTTACCTTCAAATTATTCAATCGAAAAAGGTATTCAATCGTTGATAGATGCAAAAACAAATTTTGAACAGACCGTTATTCAAATTGAATATTTGGGAAAAACAGAAGTAAACGGAAAACACTTTTCCCGGTTTAATTTCGGTGAATGTTCTTTACAGCAGTATGAAGGAAAACCAGAAGAGAACCAAAGAAGAGAAAGAAAATAGAATAGTTTAAACAAATAAAAAGAACCTGAGCACCTTTTTTAAATTGTGTATGTCAAATTAGAGGGTGAAAAATTCAGGTTCTTTTTTTATGCTTATAATATATGAAAAAGATTCTAAGTAAAACAAAAATTACAAGGGTTNAAAAAGCAAGGGAAAAGACAAAGGAAAAGATTTCTAAACATTGGGAAAAATACAGAAAAAACAGAAGTGAGGCTAATAGGTTTGCAACACAAGATTTAATATCAAAAGAATGGAATACATACAGGAGTAAAAAATATTCAATTGTTACTGAAAGTCCGTTTACTGGTTTGATACCTGAAAGAAAAGTTACAACAACAGGAACTAAACAAGAATATTATAAACTTAGAAAAGATACTGAATTAAATGATGTATTTGATGACATATTAGAAGGTAATAGAAAAATCAGGTACATACAGGTAATTTTCAAAATTCGTACAAAGGAAGGATTAGTACAAAATGTTTCAGATGTATTCACAGAAGAAGCATATTATAATTTACAAGAATTAGATATTGATATTTTTGATTCTGTTGTACAAAAACTTTCCTTTGTTCAAAAGTATTCAGGGTATGAATTACTAAGTCAACATATAAGAATAATTTATGAAAATTTTAAAACCGATAAAAAAACCAAAGATAAAAGAACTTGAAAAAGGTTTTTTTGTATTAGATACGGAAACAACCAAATTAGAACCAATGCCAGAAAATTTTGTTTTTGGTGTTTTGTATGGTTACAATTTTCAAAAAGTATTTAAAAGTATAAATGATTTTAAATTAGAAATTTCAAAACCAAAATATAAAAAGAAATATATTTTTGCTCACAATGCAGAATTTGACCTATTAACTTTATTTGGTTCATTGTACACTAATTTAGATTCAAAAGCAGTATTTAATGGAAAATTCATAACTGCAAAATACAAAGGTGTAATTTTTGCAGATTCATTAAATATTTTTCCCGCAAGTGTTGAAAAGATAGGTGAAATTACAGGGCAAGAAAAACATATTAACGAAAAAGTAAAAACAAACAAATTAACAAAAAAGAATATTTCAAAAGAAGATATTGAATATTGCATTCAAGATTGTAAAATTATTTATGATGCTTTATTAGAAATTTTCAATTTTTCAGGTGCAATAAAATTAACTATTGCAAGTTTAACAATGTATGTTTTCAGGCAAAAGTTTCTGTTTGAAAATTTGATGTATAATGAATTTAATGATGAATTTTATGAATCTTATTACGGGGGTCGAACTGAGGCTTTCTATATTGGTAAAACAAGAGGCAAGGTTTTTGATATAAATAGTTTGTATCCTTTTATAATGAAAACTATAAAGTTTCCAGATGTAAAAAATCTAAAGAAAGAAACTTTGATAGATGTAAAATATTTTAATTATTTATTAAGCAGATTTGAAGGATGTTCAAAAGTAACCATAAAGCACAACGATAATTTTTTTGGTTTTCTACCTTATAGAAAAGAAAAATTATTATTTCCTATTGGTGAATTTACAACCGTATTAAATTTTAATGAAATTAGATATGCACTAAAACACAAAGTTATTGAAATTTTAAAAGTTGAATATGCAATATATAGCAATGCAATTGATTCACCCTTTAAAAAGTTTATTGAATTTTTTTATAATGAAAGACTAAAAACAGAAAATGAATTATATCAATATATTTATAAACTTCAAATGAATAGTTTGTATGGTAGATTTGCAATGAGAGAAAAATATACAACAGAATATTATAATTTAATACCTTATGAAATTATTGAAGAATTAAAAATATCAGATAAATTTTACAGTTTAAAAATGTTTTCTAATGAAAGAAATGATTGTTATTTAGTAACCGAAAATAAACAGTTTAAAAATTCGTTCTTTGCAATACCTACTTTTAGCAGTTATATCACAAGTGAGGCAAGAATTAAATTATTAGATAATATGCTAAATCAAAAAACAGTTTTATATTGTGATACTGACAGTATTTTTATACCTGAGAATGAAAATTTTATAGGTTTGATTGATAAAGATATAGGTAGTTTTAAAGAAGAAAAAAAGATAGTTACAGAAATAAGAGGTTTAAAAAATTATACTTACATAGATTTAGAAACCAATGAAACAATAGAAAGTATAAAAGGAATTTCAAAACGTTCTGTAAAACTATCTAAAAACAAATATCAGAATACAAATTATTATAAAACAAAAGAAGCCNTTAGACAAAACAAAGAAGCAGGGTCAAAGAAAGTAATGATAAAAGAATTAAAACATAAATACGATAAAAGAACATTATTTATTAATGGTCAAACAAAACCAATAAAATTATGAAACAGGATAAATATTATAATTTTTTACAAGGTGTAAAAAAATTAGTAGATACTGAAATAATGAAAGAATGTAAAGAACTTTTTAACCCTTTTCCAAAATATGAAAAAGAAACAGAAACTAAAAAATATTTAGTTACTGTAAAAACAAAATTAGGTATTTATAATATTCAAATAACAAAAATATCATGAAAGAAAAACTAATTAAAAAACTTTCTAAATTTATTCCTATTGATATAATTTTAAAAATTTTATTCTGGAAAATTAAAGAAACACATAATTTAAAAGAAAGTAATAAATATTCATGTTTTATCTGTAATTCATATTATGATTTGATAGATGAATTGAAAGATAAACATAATGTAAATCATAAATAGATGAATGGAAAACAGATAGTTTTTTCTGCAATATCTAACAGATTTGCAGGATACAAATTAAAAGAAATATTTTTAACATTTGTAATATCTGAAAATATATGTAATGTAATTTTAGTGAATACTGAAAATAAAAAGATTGAATCAGTATTAGATAAATCAGATATGACTATGATAAAAATGATGTTTGTAAACAAATTTATAAAACAGGTAAAAAAAGAAAAACCAGAAATAGAAATTAAAAATATTATTGTTCATATTGTTTTAGAAACAGAACAAATTAAAATTTATTATGATTGTGGAAAAGGTGATATTATTGAATTTAATTATTAATCTTTAAATTTTAAAACTATGATTTACTTATCAGATTTGAAAAAGAAATGTATAGACTTAGGTTTATATATTGAAGGTATGAAAAAGGGCGAAATGTATGAAGTATTAGAGAATGCAGGTGAAATTAAAAACGGCCTTTGGGTTCATGAATTACCTGTTGAACCTGTTGAACCTGTTGAACCTGTTGAACCTGTTGAACCTGTTGAACCAGCAGAACCAGCAGAACCAGCAGAACCAGCAGAACCAGCAGAACCAGCAGAACCAGCAGAACCAGCAGAACCAGCAACAGAAATTAAAGCAGGGGGTAAAACCCCTGTTTTAGATTCTTTAACAGAACTTCGCAACAAAATTGCAGGTGCTAAAGGTTCACCAAATGNNCAAAAGAAAGATATTCCATTAGTGGAAAGAAAACAACGTGCTAATAAAAAATCAGATAAAAACCCTGAATCATTTAATGTAGAAGGGTATATATTGATAATGTTTATTGATGTTGTTTTCCCTTATACACTTTCTTTCATTAATAATATGTTGGATAAACAGCAGAAAATAAAACCGAATGAATTGATGTTAGATTCAACACAAAGTAAAAAATTAGAACCTTTAGCAGATCAGGCAGCAGCATTTCTAACTATTCACATGAACCCTATTACTGGTTTTATTCTGGTTAGTACATTAATGTATTCAGGAAATTTAATGGCATTAAAAGCAAGTAAGGTTTAATGAAATATGTTAAAGAATTTTTTGAAAATAAACGTTTTGTTTTTATTGTTTCTAATTTATTCTTGTTCTGTAACAAAAAAATTTACAGAAACAGAAACAAAGAAAACATTAGTTTTTGATACTATCATAAAAATAAATGTTGTAAATGATACAGTAAAGCATACAGCATTTATTTATGATACTCTTAACATTGAAACAAAGTATTTTCATGTAAAAATTTTTAATGATACAATTCATAAAAAAATTGTAGCATTAGAAAATGAAAAAGATTTTAAAGTAAATGTTAAAGCAACTCAAACAACAGAAACAAAAACAGAAACAAAGGAAATTAAAAAACCTTCATTTTTTGTTAGATATGCAATTTATGAATTAATAATTATTATGTTTCTGTTGTATATAGGTTATGATTTATTCATAAGAAAAAATAAAATTAAATAATTATGGCAGGTATAGCACTTGTTTGTATTGGCAGAAGAAAGACAGGTAAAACTACTTTTTCAAAAGAAAATTTAGATAACAGACCTGCAAACATGAATGTATTAATATATGACATTAACAATGAATACAAAGATTATTATAATGAACCCTTTGTAGATTTTGAAATATTTTTAGAAAAAATTGTTAATGTTAAAGGTACTTATATACTGATTGAAGAAGCAACAATATTTTTTGATACTTCAAGTAGATTTGAAGAAATGAAAAATGTTCTTGTAAGAGCAAGGCACACACAAAATATAATACAATTAAATTTTCATAGCTGGTTGAGTGTACCAAAAAATATATTTAATCTTTTAGATTATGTTGCTGTATTCAAAACAAATGATAGTCTAATGACTGTTAAAAGTAAATATGATAATACTGACATATTAGCAGCGTATACAGAATCATTAAAAAGTGAAAACCCTTATTTTAAAAAGGTTGTTTCATTGTATTAAATAAAAAACCCTGTAATTAATACAGGGTTTTTTTAATTATTCTGTTTGTACTGATGGGTCAAAATATACAATTAATAATTTATTATAAACAGGTGCTAAATTAGTAATACTGTAAATAATAAATCCATTGTTTAGATATGTTTGTATAGTATTATAAGTATTTACGTCAATATCTAACAATGCAATTTTTTGTTTTGATGTTGGAAATGACATAAATTTAATTTAGTGTTATTACATATCCGATAAATTTCATATAATCATAATTAGTGTTTCCGATAGTCCAAAAGAATTTATTTTTAGCTTGTAGTGAATCATGTAGATACTGTTGGACTGGTGTTGTACTGTTATAATTTGGTTGTGTGAATTGGTCATATCCAACTGGTACACCTGCAGAATCAAAATATATAATTCTACCAGCACTATTTAAAATACTTGCAACAGAATATGAAAAATCACATTCTAACATTAGATATATTTTTTTAACATCTAATGCTAAAAATTCACTGCCAGCAATAGCACCCTGAAAAACTTTTTTTTGAATATCTTTAAAATCATTATTTTCATAAAGATAATTCAAAAGTATTAGTTGTTCTGGTGTTGAATTTGGCACTAATTTACTTTGCGCTTCTAATATTGTCATTTATTTTCGTTTTAGAAATTTATATAATGCTGTTAAGAATGGATAACGACTATTTACATTTTTTTCTGTTTCTTNAATTGATTTAAAAACATGATGTTTTATTTCTACATATATTTTTAATATAGTTAAAACACCTATAACAATTTGAAGTATTAGAATTATTACGCTTATAATCGTGTTAAAATTCTCAATAACTTTACCTATTTCAATAGCAATAATTGAAATAAAAGGATAAAATTTTATGTATAGTTGTCTAAACAAGTTTCAACCCTCCATTTATTTGTTGAACATTGGGTTTTATACCGTTTTCATGCTCAGAAATAGCCTTAACAATAACAGATAAAGTATTAGTATCATTTGGATTCAAAGGTGTTTTTCTGCTTATTCCTGTTTCATTTTCAACCGCTTTAATATATGCTTCTGTATTGTTTTCAACAGGGGGGGCATAGGTATTTATAATTGTTTCAATCGTGTTTACTTTTCTTTTCATATAACCTAACAGAACTAAAAAAATTGCCCTGTATCCGTATTCCATACTTTTAAACACTTTAAAACTTTTATCAGTACCTTCTATTTCACCAGTCCAAAAAGTTTTTTTTCCGGATTTATCAAATGTTAATCTTATGTTTCCCGGATTGTTATTCCTGTAACCTCTTACCATACTTTTTACTTTTTCTGTTATTGGTTTTCTGAATGTTATTAGCAGAATAAGAACAACCGCCAATAAAAACAACCAAATAATATTTTTATTCATTTAGTTATTGCTTCTGATAGAGTTCTAATTTCTTCTTCTGCTAAAGTCTTTATGTAGTTCTTTACTTCTTTAGTTTTTAGAACCTTCATAAATTCAGGGGTTTTGGCTAATTTAATAGCCTCAGGGGTTTTTATAATTTCAAACAATAATTTATTACTGTCTGTTGTTGGATGTTTTTTTGCAATAACTTTTAGTACAATTATTACAACAGCCCCTCCAATTAAGAAGAAAATAAATTCTCTCATAGTTTAACGGTCTGGTAATTTGTTAATGATTGCATTTAATTTCAATGTTTCAGAATCCGATAAATCATTTAAAATATCGGTTTGCATATCTTTACCACAATATATATAATATTGTTTTGCAACCTCAGAAATATTAGCCTTACTGTAAAATTTTGCAAAGGTTGTAAAAATTGCGTTCTCATCAGTACCCATACCCCTTACAGCCTTGCGTAAAGTTATTGCATATTGTTTAGCTAAATTATCACCAAGGGGTGTGAATGGTTTTCCCTCAGTATAAAGTGGGTTGAATTGTTTTAATGTTTGAACATTTGCAACCGCTTTATCTTCTGCTTTATCTTCTGCTGTTTTTACCAGTCCAACCGCTTTTAATATCTTATCCAAAAATATTAAAACAACGATTCCAGCAATTGCAGCTATAATGATATTTTCCTTTTTCATAATTTTAATTATTTACCTATTTTTGCTTTTGCATTAGATTGTAATACTTTGTCATTAGTTTGAACTAAATCCAAACTTTGCGGGTGTGTATTCCTGTAATATTTGTATGCTATAAAAGCAACAATAACAACAACCGCAATTATTAAAACAGTTTTTGTATTCATATCAGTTCGGTTTATCACCTACAATTTTTTGATTTTCTTCTTTTTGCTTATGATGTTTATAAACTTTGTATGCTATAAAAGCAACAATTAAAACACCTGCAATTATTAAAACAGTTTTTGTATTCATTGTTTTTCTATATTCGTTTTTCTTTCAAATGATTTATTGCTTAATGATACAACAGGGGCACGTTTTACCTGCGAAGGATTAAAACCAAATTCAATCATTTTATTATAAGCATACATATCTGCAAATTTTTCAACAGAATATTTATGATGACCTAATTCATGATAATAAATAAAATACAAAACATATTTAGGTGCTTTTCTGAAATAATTATCAAAAAGAATTTTTCCAGAATCATAAAATATTGTACACTTATTTTTATTTGTTCCAAAAATAATTTTATAATTTTTTACCGTTCTATTCCTGTCAGGCTTTGGTAATTTAATCAATTCATGTTTTACTGGTTCATTCAACTTTTGAAACATACCATTATATAAATATTTTCCGGGCGGTATGTTAAAAATTAATCTTTCACCTTTTGATATTTTCTTTGTGAAATAATCTGCATAAAAAATATTTCCGTTTAAATCAAAGATTTCAAAAGTCAGAATAGTTGAAAAACCAGTTTTTTCTTTTATTATTAAATTCTGCATAAATTAATTAATGTTTCCTGATAAAGAAAAACCAAACAGCAAAAGCAAGAACGGCAGCTATAACAATATATTTTGTATAATCTTTCATCTGCTTATTTGTAACACCTTCATCTTGTTTTGCTTTTTCGTTTAAATCTTTTTCAACAATTTCCATTTGATTAGCTGCAATGTTTTCTTCATTTGTCAATTCTGTTTTTGGATTCTTTGCGGCTTTCTTTTTTGCTTTTGCTTTTTTGAAATATGAAACAACAGCGGTAACAATCATAGTAATAGTTGCAGGGTCAAATTCATCAATTTGTGCTATGTTTTCATCTGTTGCTGGTATAGTAAACAACCTATCATTTACTAAAGTACCTTCCTCTAATGAATCATAACCATTAGATTTATTTTTGGCTATTACTTCATTGAAAAATTTTTCTATCAATGTAGTATTATCCATTGATTTTACATTAACACCTTTTTTTGCAAGAATTTTTTTCATTGCAGGTTTAAAAGGTAGTATTGGCGTTAAAGCAACATTTCCGATAGTCTTAATTACATTTTTAACGAATTTTTTTGCACCTTTTTTTCTTGTTGCATTTCCTATTTTTATCGCTTCTTTTTTTGATTTTCCAGATTTTAACGCTGCTTTTTTTGCTCTTTGTTTTCCGAACAAATTATCACTTAATGGTTCTGACATAATTTTAATTATTAAATTGTTTGTGAATAATTATGAATATTTTTTAACTAATCTTTTTCTTACATCTGCAATTTTTTTGCATCTGCTTTTGAATGTACTGTTATACTTTTGTGTCTTTATAAACCACCAGTAACAGTATAGGAAACTTTTTCCTTTTTAATTTTTATTTGTTTTGACATATTTTATATTATTAAAAAATAAAAAAGGGTAAGGGTGAGAATTGACCCCTTACCCTTCAAAAAACAAAACCTAAAAACTAACCAGAAAACCTAAGTAAGTTTATTAAAACTCAAAACTGTAATTGTGAATGATAGTCCAAGCGTATCATAATTTGCAAGTGTGCCAAGAATCATGTTTTTATCCATTTTTATAGTACTTGGAATATCTGCAATATTTTTATTATACGTATTGGCAGTAACAAAAGTCTGCGGGTCAATTGTATTTTGTCCAAACAAACCGAAAAGACTTTGTTTAATTAACTGAATCTGATTTGAAAACTGTGCTGTTTGTGTTGAATCAACAACAAAACGAATCATGTTAATAATAAACCTGTCTGAATTAAGTGCATCAACTAAAGTCATATATCCAACCTGCGGACACTTAATAAGAACTTCTGCTGTTTGTGTTGTTCCTGCTGCACCCGGTACCCAACCTGATTGTGGTATAATTACAAGAACATCACCGGGTTCTGGTTCACCTGCTGCCAATCTACCAGAAGCCTGCAATACACTTGCCTGATAATGACCTTGCACAACATTAGAAGATCCACCAGTAAAAACTGCTATTCCTGTATTATCCCAACCGCTTGCAGTAATTAACTGTCTTGCTTTTCTGTAATTACTTGCAATATCAGAATTACCAAAAAGGAAAAGAGGAATATATGTTTTCTGCGCTGCTGATAATGCTGCTGCTGCAACTAATACAGGTGTTGCGGGGGCTGCATGAGAATAATATTTAACACTAACATTCAAATTGAACTGTGCCTTAAATATCGGGTTTCCTAAAATTTTTCCAATTGCAGAATTTACCTGTGCGCTCATTGCATCTGATTGACCGGGCGCAAGTTCTAAACTATCTTCTTCTGCAATACGATTCATTAATTCTACTTCTGCATTTGTCATTTTTTCATAAATTAAAGTGTTAAACAATTAAAAATTTTGAAAATTAATTAGGCTACATCTTCCTCCCATGAATCAACTTTCAGAACCTTTTTTAAAACAAGTGTTGCAATAATAAATCCAACAGCCACGCCAAGCGCGGTTACTACTAATTCTTTCATGTTCATTT
>Ga0031654_10000268_pt1 | contig 12546 bp, 14 predicted proteins | sample FrelakmetCRP12CR_FD_55268 | JGI IMG/M metagenome (GOLD analysis project Ga0031654, IMG submission 55268) | Freshwater lake sediment microbial communities from the University of Notre Dame, USA, for methane emissions studies - CRP12 CR | ecosystem: Environmental > Aquatic > Freshwater > Lake >...
GCACGACTAGCGTATCAACTCATCGGTGCGATAGGGACCCCAACAGCCGATGCGCTTCGTGCCTGCAATGTGAAGGTGAATACCATACCAAAAGACGCCACATTTGGCGAGCTCGTCTCAGCAGCCCATTCAACCCTGAAGAATCGCGCACTATAGCGCACCCGAAGAATTCTCTATGGACATCCTTCTAGCCGAGTACGCAAGTGTAATGACACCCAAGCTTGCTGAAGAAGGGCATGCGATGTTGCGCACCCTCAAAGCAGGCTTCCAAAAAGGTGGGCATTCAGTGCACGTGCCACTATCGAGAAAGGGTGATGCAAGCGCGTTTTATACACAGGTAGGACAACTTGCACAAGTGTGCGATGCAGGACTCGTGATCGCTCCTGACAAAGTCCTTTATGATTTCACGGCGCTCGTTGAACAACACACAACGAATCTCGGGTGTCCAGCCGAGGCGGTCAAGAAAGCGGCAGACAAACTGACCGCTTCTATGGCGCTTTCGCGTGGATCACTGACCGTTCCTGAGATAAATCCCCGAACAGGCCCATACATCTTAAAGCCCCGCGACGGCTGTGGCGCAGAGGGAATTCACATCGTCGAAACGTTCGAACCAGATGACATCGACGAGAATACGCTTGTCTCCAAGTTTGTCTCTGGGGAACATATAAGCGTCAGCCTCATTGTTGGGAGAACAGTGCTGCCTCTATCGATCAACAAACAGCACATTCGCATTAACTCGACTATCCAATATCTGGGTAATACAACTCCGCATTCCGTTCCGAACGCGAGCGAAGTCATCGATCAAGCCTCGAGAGCCGCACAGTTGCTAGGATGCGAAGGGTACGTTGGCGTTGACATCGTGTTGCAGCCTGATGGCATTGTGAATATAGTAGATGTGAATCCGCGTCCTACAACGGCGATAGTAAGCATCGACAAGGTGATAGGCAACGTGGCAGGTCTTATTCTTAAAGCGCGATTAGGAAAAAAACTGCCACCACTTCTAAAACCACATGGTATACACACGTTCGTAAGAACAAATTGCGGCAGCAATCACCATCTTTGAACTCCTATGACCCAAACAATCGGAATCGACATCGGTGGAGCGTATACGAAAGTTGCCTCTACTAGCGGAACCGCGAGGAGCTTTTACTTGCCGCTGTGGAAGAAGAACGACCTCGCGGGCTTGTTACGGCGCGTAAAAGATGAGTTTCGGCCAGAGCATGTAGGGATCGTTATTACAGGAGAGTTAGCCGACGCTTTTACGAGCAAGAAAGAAGGGATTTGTTCTATAGCTGCTGCTGTCAACTCNGTCTTTTCGAAGCCGTGCTATCTGAATGTTTGCGGAGAGCTCACCCACGGCATAGCAGAAGAAGACGCACGTTTGTACGCTGCGTCAAACTGGGCGGCCTCGGCAGCCTTTCTCGCAAAGAGCGTCAAAGACTGNATATTCACAGACGTTGGAAGCACGACGTCCGACGTNATTCCTATAAAGAATGGCAAGCCGATCGCTCTAACTAAGGACTTTGAACGATTGAGACACTACGAACTTATCTATACGGGCGTGCTCAGAACCAACATCGCGACCATTTTGCGCTTTGTAAACCTTAGCGGCAAGAAGTATAAGCTCTCCACGGAACTGTTTTCGATCACCGCAGACGTGCACCGCGTGCTCGGCAACATAGATGAGGAAGGTTACACGTGTGACACACCTGATTCTCAATCACGCGATCTTGCGGCGTGTTATCGAAGAATCGCGCGAGTCATGCTTTGCGATGTAAGCGAGCTTGGCACGAAAAACACACACGAGGTTGCCAAGCAGGTGGAACGCGCGCAGATCAACGAGCTTGCCGAAGCACTGACGTTTCTGGCACGGGGGAACGAGTTACTCACGGTCGTCGGAGCAGGCCTCGGAGAGTTTCTCATTGCCAAGGCTGCCGTGAAGGCAGGGCTTGAATTTCGACTACTCTCGCAGCAATACGGACGCGCGCTTTCGACCGTATTCCCTGCATTTGCAGTTGCACAGCTGGTTCAAAACGGGTAGCTAACTGCAATTGAATCGATTCGAAAAGGCCTAACATAACCGTCGTAGGTCTTCGAACTCGTACTTCCGTATCTGAATTCTTTTTAAGCGTCGACGCCGAAATACCGTTCTTAACATAGCGCTTTTCACGCGTCCATATGTGTGACAAATAATTGTACTCACGCGACCTTATCCCCTCTTTTACTCTTTTTGAATCGAGGGGTGATGACCGTTTTAGCTAAAGATGCGGGATGCTACTATGGGGCTCACTTTGGATGCCTCTGCGCCGCGCGTGATCCTAACTGTCGGCGCTGCGCAGAGAGGCTCACAAACGCAGTAAATAACGCACTCCATACAGCAGTGAGCACAATTGACACACTGCGCACAGAAAATGCGTCGTCTTGACGCTGCCACGGAAGGTAGGTAAGAAAGAGATGAACGGTGAACGAGATGATTTTATGCCAAACGTGTTTTCCACTCCGAGCCCTCAAGGCACGACACCACGTGTAAACGGCACGGAATTGATCATAAAAACGCTCAACGACTTCGGGCTTAACGAGAAGGAGGCACAGCTGTACGTGCACTTGCTGAAGTACGGGCCGAAGCGGGCAGGCGACCTTGCGCGGTCTCTGAAAACTTATCGTTTGGACGTCTACCGAAAGCTTACAAGCCTTATCAACAAGAACATAGTGAGCGCGAAGAAGGAGAGCCCCGCCGTTTACTCGGCGGTGGATCTTGATAAAGCGCTCAACAACGTGCTCCTCGCCCGCCAGCGCGAGATTCGTTGGATAGAGAAGATTAGGGTGGAGCTCCTTGAGCGTGTGAATAGCATACCGCTCAGTCTCGGCAATGATGCCCTCCTACCTGAGACACTTGCTATTAACGATGATCGGGCCCCCATACAATTGTTGACCGTGTTCGGGCTTAACGAGAAGGAGGCACAGCTGTACGTGCACTTGCTGAAGTACGGGCCGAAGCGGGCAGTCGACCTTTCGCGGTCGCTGAAAACATATCGCGAGGACGTATATCGAAGGTGCGCACGCTTAATTGATGTCGGCGTGGCAACAAAAACAATCGGAGATTCATCACGCTACGCACCAGTCGAACTTGATGGAGCGCTCAACAACGTGCTCCTTACCCACAAGCGCGAGCTCCGACGTTTACAAAGGGTCAAGCAAAAGGTTATCGAGGACGCTCGTGTTACGCTTTGGCGAAGAGAGAACGTAAGTAGCTCGTTCAAGCTGGTAAAAACCGTTGGCGAATTAGTAACCTCCATAGCTCAGCTTATAAACTCGGCAGAGGCTTCTGTTATTCTAATCGCCCATCCTCGATTCAGCCTCATTTCAATGGGCGGCTTTCAAAATCACTTGAGATGCGCTGTTGCACGAGGCGTAGGTGTCCGCGGCGTACTCGATATCTACCAAAAGAACGCTTCAGTGGCCCGTGAGTACCTCAGTTCTGGTGTAGAACTGCGACACTCAGACCACTATGGTGGAATGACAATGGTTGTTGCTGACGGCAAACGAAGTATCAGCCTCATTTACGCCGATCTAAAAACCACCCTTTCACTAGATGAAAATGTCGCGGCACTGTGGAGCAACAGCGTAGAGCAAGCAGAATTTCTTATGAGCACATTTGAAATGACCTGGGCGCAAGCCATCAACGCAGAAGAGCGCATAAATCAGCAACTGCACCAGGGCCCTCATCACGAATCCTCTCTCGAACCTGCGGATAAGACGCTTTCTATAGGAGGATACATGGCTGCGCAGCAGCCCTCTTTGACGAGGAGCTAGCCACGAGGCTGTAATCGATCAAAAACAGGGCCATATATTTCGAATAGGTCAAGCAAAAGTGCCGTCTCAAGTAATAAGGATAGTATCATAATAAAACGCAAATTATATCGACGCAAACGCAAACTCGAGATTTGTATATTTGCCGGCCATAAAGCTGTACGATCATGTATACCGAGGAGACGTTTATCACTCGCCTAATAGGATTTGGACTCAGCGAGAGGAGGCCCGTCTCTATTTCCATCTGCTCAAATATGGGCCAAACTCCACTGCGCCACTCACTAAGTCGCTGAAAACATATCGTGAGGACGTTCACCGCACGTTGAGTACTCTCATCGAAAAAGGCATGGTGCATCCGTCTCTTGGCGTACCAACGTTCTACGTTGCCGTAGAGCTCGAAAAGGCGCTCGAAAGCGTGCTCAAGAAGCAAGAGAGCGGATTACGTGAAATGGAAGCCCGAAAGCAGGAGCTTGCTGACCTCTCAACGCACCAGCGATTTAGCCCTTCAAATGGAGTTTCGACGTTTAAAATCATTAAAAGTCTTGGAGAACTTGTCAGTGTCATGATTCCCCTCATAAGCTCCGCACAGGAAGAACTGCTATTTATCGTTCCACAGGAGATCGTAACCGTCGCCTCGCGTCGGCATAGCTGAAGAAACCGGGAAGTTTGTTGAGCGAGGGGGAAATGCGCGAGGAATTACCGACGTTTCATACTCCGGGATCGAATTGATGCAAGACATGCTGGACATTAGCGAAGATTTCCACCATTTAGACCATTATCACGGCATAACGTTCTGCGTTGTAGATCGAAGAACTTGCCTGACTGCGATTAACATTGAGATCAGGCGTCTTTCGCTGCATGAACGCGTTGCGGTGCTCTGGAGTGATGACCCAGCATATGGTGAATATCTCAGCGCTACGTTCGAAGTCTTATGGGGGCAATCAATCCCCGCTGAACAACGAATAAAAGAACTTCAGCAAAACCCGCCAACGCTGGCTTGAAGGGGGCGTTTAAGGTTAGAGATTCCCCGGTATCCTTCTATTCAGTTAGACTTTTTATACCTCATTCTGACACGCGAAGCAAGCGTTGTTACACAACTTTATAAGCTCTAGAATTCTATTTTTAAGCAATGGTTAAAGAGACAATTATTGAAAGTGTTAAGGACGCATTAGCTGTGGGTTCAAGCATTATTGAAAATGCAAAGAACGAAATAGTGTGGCTTCTCCCTCCTGCCATGGTAGTCTTCGCTGCCCAATATGGCATCCCCAACAAGTCAAAAACTCTGATAGAAAACGGAGGCCATATAAAAAGCATTTTCCAAATATCCTCTCAATATGTCGAGCTGGCGCGCTCACTCTTAGACATAGGAGAAAACTTACGCCACGTCGATCAATACAGAGGAGTGTTCTTCCTTGTTGGGGATAAGAAGCAGAGTATAAGCTCCATGCACGTAAATGTGGAAGATCTCTCGCTTGATGATCAGGTTGTTGCATTCTGGAGCGAGGCCCCTACTTACGCCGAGTATCTTCTGTCACACTTCGATCAGGCGTGGGCACAAGGCGTTGATGCGCATGAGCGGATACGTGAGTTACAGCAACAAGGCCCTTAAAACATTTAAAGAGGCTCACGTGAGAACAACGCCCAAAGGGGTTTTTTAAGGGCAATCCTAAGGCGTGAGAATCGGCGACTGCTCCTTTGACTGTTAAGGTCATAGTTTTTATAAGTTTAAAACAAATTCAATCACTATGGCTGAGAAGATTATTGTTGAAAGCGTCACGGACGCGTTAGCTGTGGGTTCAAGCATTGTTGAAAATGCAAAGAACGAAATAGTGTGGCTTCTCCCACCTGAGATGTTAGTCTTTTCCGCCCAATTCGGTTTAACGAAGAAGTTAAAGACGTTAATAGAAAACGGCGGACGGGTCAGAGGAATAACGCGAGTTTCAAACACTTACAGCAAAGTTATAAAAGAGCTCGTGGACGTGGGCGAGGAAGTCCGCCACGTTGATCGTTACGAAGGTGCGTTTATGGTAGTCGGAGATAAGAAAGAAAGTATCAGTTCGATCTATCTGAACTTGGAGGAACTTTCGCTCGATGATGAGCTAAGAGCGTTTTGGACCGACAACGAAGAATACGCCGATTATCTGATGTCAACCTTTGATTTTGAATGGACAGGAGCAGTTGACGTAAAAAAGATATTATCTGAGCTATAGAAAGAACGTTTTTTGTTTTGCCAACAGTTGCAGATGGTTGATATCGGCCTGTAGCTTTTGACAGTCATATTTATGTATCGTATACGGGACAAGTGTTGCGACCATGGACGACGAAGCAGATTTNATCACCCGCCTCATAGGCTTCGGGCTCAGCGAAAAAGAGGCAAAGACTTACCTTCACCTGCTTAAATACGGCCCTAAGACTCCTTCTCCTCTGGCGAAATCGCTTAACACCTATCGCGAAGACGTACATCGCACACTCACGAGCCTCATCGATAAGGGTATGGTCCGCCCCTCGCTCGATTCTCCTACGATCTACGCCGCAGTGGACCTCGAAGCGGCTCTCGAATCTGCACTGCAGAAACAGCAAAGCGAGCTCCGCGAGATGGAACAGAGGAGGCGCGAACTTCAGGNACTCTCGAAACANCAACGATTCCAGCACTCTGATAAAGTAAGCACGTTCAAGATCATCAAGAGCATGAAGGAACTCATCGCTGTCTCTATGCCCTTACTTGACGCNTTGCAAGAGGAATGGCTGATAGCCGCTCCTGCGATCCTGACTGTTTTCGCCTCCCTCTTTGGAGTCAACGAAGCTGCATCTGAATTTATCAAGCGCGGGGGAAAGGTACGGGCCATTATCGACATTTCGCATCAAGTCATTGAGCCGGTGCGAGAAATGATATCCATCGGTGAGGAAGTGCGCCACATTGATCAGCACGGGATCACGTTCGTCGTATTTGACAAAAAAATCTCTATAAGCGCGATAAATGCAGAAGTCAAGCGTATCTCCCTTAACGCACCTGTCTCCGGACTCTGGACCGATGACCCTGCCTATGCCAATTATCTCGCTTCCACATTTGAGATGCTTTGGAACCAAGCGATCGACGCGGAGGAACGGATACAGCAACTGCTAAAAGAGGGGCCGCCAGAGGCCTAGCTGAACTTTCGCGGTGAAATGGCTTAACAGAGCGTCACTGGAGCGCTGATCCAAAAATCTCTTTCTTGACGTTGAAGTGATATAACTTTAGAAGTAAAGAACTTATTCGATGACGACGGTCGATAGGCTTCTTGTTTTAACACTTACAGACGCTCGAGCCGTGGGTTCAAAGATTATTAAAGCTGCACACAGATAGCGTTGCTTCTGCCACCGAAGTGTCATTCTCCTCCGCTGAATTTTGTTTAACAAGAAATCGAAGATGTTAATAGAAAGAAGAGGAAATGTCAGAGGGATTTCTTTTATCTTTAACAATTCCTTAACGTCATAATACAGCTCCTCGAGATCTGAGAGGACGTCTGCCAAGTCGATTACTACCAAGGCGCTTATATGCTTGTCGGAGATAAGAAAGCAAGTATCAGTTCATTTTATGTGTATTTAGAGGAGTTTTCGATCGATGATCAGCTTGTGGCATTTTCGACCGATGACCAAGCCTGCGTTGATTACATGTTGGCCACCTTCGCGGCCGGTGGAAACAAGCAGTTGATGCAAAAAAGAAGTTATAAAGAACATATTAGTGGTTTAACCCGCAGTGGCAACTAGTGGATGTCGTTTAAAAATTTATATAGTCACATTTATGTAAAAGTTGCGGCACAATTGTTCTGACCATGGATAGCGAGGCAGATTTCATCACCCGCCTCATAGGCTTCGGGCTCAGCGAAAAAGAGGCAAAGACTTACCTTCACTTGCTTAAGTACGGCCCTAAGACTCCTTCTCCTCTGGCGAAATCGCTTAACACCTATCGCGAAGACGTTCACCGGACGCTCACCAGTCTGATTGAAAAGGGAATGGTGCGTCCATCACTCGATTCACCTACAATCTACGCGGCAGTTGACCTCGACACAGCGCTCGACTCTGCAGTGAAGAAGCACGAGAGCGAGCTCCGTGAGATGGAGGCGCGAAAGCGGGAACTGCAAGAGTTATCGAAGCAGCAGCTTTTTCGGCCGTCCGACGACGTGAGCACGTTCAAGATCATCAAGAGCGTCAGGGAACTCGTCGCTGCTACGGTGGCGCTCACCTCCGCGGCTAACAAAGGATTCCTATACGTGGTTCCCGCGGAAACGCTGACGATAACTTCCTTGTTCGGGGTAAACGAGGAAGCCAAAAAAGTCATCGAGCGAGGGGGATCTGTCAGGGGCATTAGTGATATTAGCTACGCCGATATCGTGCCCGCTCAAGAGGTTCTCGACATTGGCGAAGATTTACGGCACTATGATGCTTACGGGGGGGTATTTTTCGCTGTAGTCGACCGAAAGCACTGCGTTAGTGCAATTAACGTCGATATCAAGCGTATCTCGCTGAATGAACCTATCTCATTGCTATGGACCGATGACCCTAAGTACGCGGAGTATCTCACAGCCACCTTTGAAATGTTGTGGGAACAGTCAATCCCAGCGCGGGAGCAGATCAAAAAGCTGTCAGCGGAAGGCCCTCCAAAAGCCTGACCGAAATCGTTAGCCCACATTCACACTTCTGGTGCCAGCAAACGCTGCTTCACGAACTAAAATAGCTCAGCAAATATTAAACTCACTTATCTTTTTGCAACACATGAATGTAATAGCATCCTATCTGTCTTTCTACGCTTATCGGCAGGAGGAGTATATGGATGGTATTCTTCACGACGTCATGTGGGACGAACGTGTTGATCGCTCGTGCTAAGGTCGGATGAGTGAAGTAAAAACGCGCTAGACGCTCAAATCTGACGAGAGATGGCAGTACACACTGAGTGAGGTCCTTTACGTCAGTTATCGAAAATTCCTTTCGCATGTAGTCTTCAACGACATTAACACACTCAATCGTCTCACATGCAAGGCTCTTCGAGATAAGCCCCCACATAACCTCCTCAGAAGGGCTGAGTGGTTCAGCACGGTCTCGTTGATACCCGTCGAAGACGATCAAAAGTCCGTCTTTTCTTAGTTTCTTCCTAGCTTCGTGAAGAACTCGCGACTTATCGGTCGAATAGCACAAAGCCTCAATAATAAAAATAATATCGTACGAATCGTCCTCAAATTGACTCAAGTTGTGGAAATCCCCAAGATAAAAAAACGCGTTCGACGGCGTTGTATTACAATGCAGCGGCTTATTGGACAAATCAACTCCGTCGAATACGACGTGAGGATTCCGGCGCGCGAGGAATGCGATGTTTGGACCTAATCCAGATCCGAGTTCCATTACTTTTTTGGCATCTCTTTCTCGGATGTACCCCTCGATTATTCGCGCGTGCTCTTTATGATCGTCCTTCTCGTATTTCCCGTCGCAACTGATCCCATAGTGAAAAAACCCGTCCCAATTGTAAAAAAGGAGCGTAAGTCTGTTGATAAAATAGTACTGAATGATTTGCGGCCTCGCTTGTCGCCCGTTGAGGATGCTGGAAACGTCAAATACGTTCCCCACCTGATTAAGGCATAACTCCAGATTGTCGTTGAGTGCTAGTGCCTGTTGTTCCATTTTTGATCAGCTAAGCGTTGGGTATCTCTTTGTAATGGTATTACGCGCCCCAGACGATGAAGGGCACTATGTAGGCAACGCCGGCGATCCCTGCAACATACGGCCAGTATGTCGTGAATATCCTAAGCCGCTCTATCACATTTTCGGTGTTTGATGCTTTCAGGATGGCCAGGGACACAACGACTGCGGCGCCCCCCCAAACGGCAATAGGGAACAAATAGGCAACGCTGACAACCCCAACAAAAAACGGCAATGGCGACGTTATTGCAGAAACGAGGAGGAAAAGAGCGCCGACAATCACTGCTACGCGTATCCCGCGTTTTGCCGCAAGGGTGGGATACCCCACTTTAAGATCCCCCTCCAAGGTCAAAATGTCTTTTAGAACGTTCAATCCGATAGCACCTCCGGCAATCAAACCAACGAACGACAGGGACGCTGCGTTAATTGTATGAAATACGACAGCTCCTGAAAAAAGGACAATCGTTGCTCCCAGATACCCCATGACCAAGTTGCTCCCGAACCCGGAAAGTCGCTTTATTACACGCGCGTAGAGTATGAAAAGCACGACATTCAGTCCAACAATGCCGAAGGCGACGGGGTTAATCATAAACGAGGCACCAAGGCCCACAAGAAACGTCAGCGCGGAAAACTGCGCGGCGCGAGCTGGAGAGATCTGATTTGCAGGGATAGGCCTCTCTGGATGCGTAAGCACGTCTGAATCACAGTCGCAATAATCGTTTATAGCCGCGCTTCCTGCGCTTGTGAACGTCACAGTGATAACGGCTAAACCGATCAGCGCGGGGCCGTACAGCCCTTTTTGGAAAGTCACGATAAAGAGGACGCACAAAAGGTCGAGCACGAGTATATAAGGCGGCCGCATAAGGGTGACGTACGCTCGCGCTTTCTGGCTCGTTTGCATCTGTCTCAGATGCATCTATAAATATCGCCTATAAGTAAGTTCTCATCTCGCACTCGCTGCAGCGACAATAGATTGCCGACTGCGCGGCTCTAGAAAGCGCAATGACAGAAGATTCTAATTTTGAAAGTTTGGGTCGAAGTTTACGGTAATGACAGCCGTTTTTCGATATGAGCGCAACACAGATTACGCGATAGGGCAGAGCGTACGAAGCGAGCGTAGACCCAGCGGCACAAAGCCGACTTCTCTGGACGCGGTTCCTGGGACACACGTGCGCTAAACAAGCACGGCCGATACAGTCGAAATAGAAGATCTGGACGCCAATTCGAGGTGCACGGTAGTATAGGAATCAGTGAGCAGAACTGCGGGTTCATCGTGGCCCTACAGTCTTCTCCCAAGCGTGGCACGAATTTGTTGTCACACTTTCGCACACAAAGGATGTCTCACGCGGCCTTAAGACACTTTTTTGCGCAGTCTGCATTGGAGGTGACCGTGATGGCAGACGAGGGACTAACGAAACTCGAACGCGATATTGCGATAATTGAACAAACGCTTCACGCGATGATCCAGATTGATCCTACCGTCGCACAACTGCACGTTGATTGCTACGAGCAAAGCACGGAGCATGCCACCGTGATGCGATGACTCCAGAAAACAGCGTGTGCTATTATGGGCTCCGTGTCGGCTGCCCTAGCACAGCGAATCCTGAATGTCGACTGTGCGCAGAGCGCCTGACCCACGCCGTCAATCAAGTGCTACGCTCGATGACAACGACTGGCGCCGGAACACATAACAACACAAGCGAATCATTTGGCGATGACGCCTCAAAGCGTTTTTCAGATTTGGGTAGGAGGCGGTCAGTTACTCGAGAGAGCGCAGCTGAGCTTGGCGCTTACCGCCGGCCGACGTGACTCGTCACTCTACGCCGCGAGTGTTGCTCTAAGGCCAGTGAACCCTGACGAAGCCCTTAAGGTGCTTCTAATCATCTCCTGCTGATCACGACCAACATCGGTAGTTGCCGAGTAGCTTGACTGGGTATATCATCACCTCTTCATGGACGCTAGTGCGTCGCACTTTCCTGTATACCGCTGCTGTTACTTCTGTTAGTGACTAAAATAGCAAACTGCTCGAATCGCGAGCAATAAGGCACACCGTCGACAACTTTTTTCACGAGGAAGTGCATCCTTACTCTAAACCCGCGAAAGGTAGAGCTTCCTCACGTATGGACTCGCCGAGCTTTGGCTCATAAACCATGCGGCAACGCAGCTTCGGACGTCCCCAGTGCCCACCCCGATGAAGCATGCGAAACGAGTAACATCGGATACATCGGTGGCGCGACGGTTCAATTTCCGTAAGACATCGTAGCACCAGAAAGTGCGTGAGCACGATCTCAAATCGCGGATCAAGAACGGTAAGAAACGGATATAAAGGTGAAACTATGCCAACAGGAATTGTGCTCGGTGGCGGGGGAACGCTCGGCGATTTCCAAGTAGGAGCTTTGAAATTTCTGTACGAAAAGGGGATCCTACCTGAAATTAAATGCGTCTTCGGCACGTCAATTGGCGCGATCAACGCGGTGATCGTCTCGACGGGCGAGGGCTGCGACGCTAGGTTGGAAAAGTACTGGTCTGATGGAGTGATTAGCCGCGAAGACCTGATTCCTCAGCACAAGTGGTCCGATAACATAACCCCGATGCTAAAAACATTCATTAAAGCGGAGAAACATGCAAAAATTCCTGTCGGAGGACGAATTCGGGCCATAGGACGCATTCGAGCGATATCAGCCCTCATCCGGGAATCAAAGGAGGACTCACTTCGAGATATCATCAGCGGAATTGACGACCTGGAAGACATGATTGGGACCGCTGTAAGAGAGAGCACTCTCTACACAGCGGATAAACTTAAGCAACGGATGTTAGACAAGATCGACGATATTCAAAAAGCGTTGGACCCAGAAATTGTATTCGGTCTTTGTGCAACAAACGTCGAGACGGGACAAAAAACGTGCTTCTCTAACGATGAAAAGCTGTATGGCAGTGAAGGCGATACGCTTTACGTGCCTTGTGAATCGTCGGATCTGCTCGTCCAAGCAGCCCTTGCTTCAGCAGCAGTGCCGGCGCTATTCCCGCCGGTCGAGGTGTGCGGAAGCTACTACATAGACGGTGGTG
>Ga0031654_10000270_pt1 | contig 12516 bp, 20 predicted proteins | sample FrelakmetCRP12CR_FD_55268 | JGI IMG/M metagenome (GOLD analysis project Ga0031654, IMG submission 55268) | Freshwater lake sediment microbial communities from the University of Notre Dame, USA, for methane emissions studies - CRP12 CR | ecosystem: Environmental > Aquatic > Freshwater > Lake >...
CACCAGATGCACGACACCTTGATGCACGACCTTCCTGCTTCCCTCGTCAGGGGAGACGAGACCGTGGGCAAGAGGATAGGTGCGATCCGGCAGGAGCTGAACAGGAGGAAAAAGAGCAAGAAAGCTATTGTGGTTGATTTGGAAAAAGGTGGCCCCGGTAGCGGTAGACATGCTTTTAATTATGAAGGTGCTCCTCCTTATGCTAAAGATCAGTCTGAATATTTTGTTAAAAATGAGAAAGGGGAAAATGTTGGGAGATTTGTAATTAGTAGAGATCATTCAAAAAAAGAGATTCATATACATGAAGCATATGTAAATCCAGAATCAAGAGGTCAAGGGATAGGACAACAATTTATGGAACATATGACATCAAAAAACCCCAATATGAGAATTTTTGTGGCTCATGCAGAACCTGATGCCGTTAATTATTGGAAGAAGATGGGTTTTAATGTAGGTAAAGATAATAAAGCAATAATGACTAAAAAGATAATCAAGAAAGCTTACGTGATCGTGGAGGAGAAAAAAGACACCTTGTTCGACAAGGCCAAGAGGATGGGCAAGGCGATAGCCTTACTGTACATGATGTCCTGGACAGACGCATTCAAGAGGGGGTAAGAAATATGAAGAAGATAATAAAAAAAGGAAATGATGAGGCCCAGATGCTGGCTGGAAAGATGCTGGATGCGTTCAAGAAGATAAACGCCGGCCTGAACAACTACCTGAAGATGCTGGAGGAGGAGTTCGCGAAGGTCAGCAAGGGAAAGGCCGATGAAAAGTAGGGACGAATTTAAACGCTGTTTTAGGGCTTCGTACGTCTTTAGCCTAAGTATTCCTTGTCTAAGCCTTGAAACAGCCTTAAACAGCGTCCTGCGAGCTCAAAACGGCATATGAAAGCGAACGTGGTAAGCTTATCGGGGCACTTGTACAGGAAAGGATGCACTTTGAGCGCATTGAGCAAGGGATTTATCAATTCGAGGGGTTTATTTCCTGATTCGATGACCGTATACGATCTTGAGAGGTTCTTGTGTATGTCAGACTCTATTACGATATGCAGCGAGGACTTTCCTGAGCATGGTGTGGATGTGACGATAGAGAGCTGGAGCGGGGACGTGATTGAGTACAAGAACGCGTCTCTGTTTAAGCTGATGGAGTTGAGAACTGCGGCAGAGAAGCTGAAGGGAAGCATGCTGGAGCTACAACGAAACATGAATATGAAATCAGCAAAGAGATAAAGGAGGTAAAGTAAGTATGTGGACTGTTCCTATTGATAAAAACAGAATGATGAAAACAGGAGGAGCTTCGGGCGGTGTACCGCTATCGATGTTCACTGATCCGATGAGTACGCTTTGGAATAATTCTTTTGGATATTCCGAGCCGCAGCGAGAAGGTGGACTCAGCTTCAAATTGTTGAAGAGGATGTCGAAGAACTCAGTCATCGCTCTCATCATCTCGACGAGGGTGAATCAGGTGGCGTCGTTCTCCCAGCCCGTGCATCTCGCGAAGTTGGGAGGGGGTAATGCTCTTGGGTTCGAGGTTCTGCATAAGGAGAAGCACCAGAACGACTTCTCCAAGGCGGACAACGCGAGGGCTAAGGAGCTGGCGACCTTCATATCCAACTGTGGGAAGACCCCGAGATTCAATGAGAAGACCGGGGAGAAGAGGGACATATTCGATGTCTTCCTGCGGAAGATAGTCCGGGACTCCCTAAGCTACGACCAGTTGTGCTTTGAGAGGGTGAGGTCGAGGTCGAAGGAGCTTCTGGAGATGTGGGCCGTGGATGCGTCCACCATCAGGCTGGCTTCCAAGAAGCAGGATGGGACTGTTGATCCGGAGGCCGCGTTCGTGCAGGTCATAGATGCTATACCGAGAGTTGAGTACAAACATGATGAATTGGTGTTCTTTGTCAGGAACCCGAGGACTGATATTGATGCCAAGGGTTATGGGTACAGCGAGCTTGAGGACCTGATCAGGACAGTGACTGCACACTTGAATGCCGAGACGTACAACAACAACCTCTTCAAGAAGGGAACTACCGCCGGTGGACTGCTCGTCATAAAGGGCAGTGTCAGTGAGGACGAGATAGGCGGGTTCAGGAACCAGTGGAAGATGATGACCACGGGCATGGGCAACGCCGGCAGCACTCCCGTGCTCCACGCAGAGGAGGGTGCCGAGTTCGTTAGCATGAAGCCTTCGAACAAGGACGCCGAGTACGCGAAGTGGATGGAGTACCTGATCACCGTGTCCTGCGGGAAGTTCCAAATGGATCCGTCTGAGATAGGGTTCAACTTCAAGGGGGGTATGGATGGGCAAGCGCCGATGTTTGAGACTTCTAATGAGTCGAGGCTGAAGGCTTCCAAGGACAAGGGACTCAGGCCGCTGCTCGGGTCGCTCGCGATGATGATGAACCANGAGATAATGGAGGAGCTCGACCCNGACTGGTACTTCACTTTCTCAGGTATAGACAACAAGACCGAGGAGGAGATGATAGCCAACAGGGTAAAGGAGCTTGCATACAAGCCTCTTGACGAGGTCAGGGAGGAGATGGGCCTTGAGGCATACAAGTTTGAGGAGGACAAGCCGGGAAGTATCTTGTTGAATCCCCAGTATATACAGTTTTTGCTGATGCAGCAGAAGACTGCTCTTGCTGCGAAGGCACAGGAGAACATGATGAATCAAGGCGGTGGATACGGTGGAGGGGGAACAGATCAGTTCTTTGAAGAGGAAGAAAATCCAGATAACATGAATACAGGAGGTACGGAAAATGAGTAACAACGAGAGATTCAGGATCACGACATTGGACACGTTGGTGAAGGAGAGGGAAGGTAGCAAGGAGATCAAGAAAGGATATCCGAGCGACGTGAAGATATTGTTCACGCCAGCTGACGCAACGACCTACCTTGAGATGTACCTTGAGGACCAGTCGAGGAGGGCACTGTGCTACGGTCCGTTCAAGGGCAGCCTGGACCAGGGGGAGAAGTGCGAGATGGTATCTGACTCCAACACCTTTGGAAGTCCAACAGTGGAAGCCATAACCAATGCGAGTAGCGATGGCAGTACGGATGAAAATATGGAAGGGATAAATCCAGATGACGATGAACTTCAGGAGATAGCTGACAAGATATACAAGGACATCGTGCTTAGTTGGAGATGGGATAGCCAGATGCTGGACATCTGCCGCAAGGGCAAGCTGACGAAGAAGATGGTCAGGGCGTCTGTTGACCAGGCCTGCGAGGACATACAGGAGGAGATCGCAGAAGAGGGCTCGGTCAATCCGTTCGGGAAGGCTCTGGCGAAGTCCATCAAGAGGGTATCGAGCGAACTGGGTATCGACTTGTTAAAGTCCCTGCGTAAGGGGTTTGCTGATTTCGATGAGATAACGAATGTGATTATGAAGACTTCCGTCGGGTATCCGTATCGTGTGGTGATGTTTTTGAAGTCTGTAAATAAGGAGGACGTGAAAAAGATAGTCGGAAAATAAATCCAGGCAGAGGAGGGAAGAGAGAATGAAGAACGAGACTTTCATGCACGTGGGCCATAACAACTACGTTTCGAGGAAGGATGCCGCCGCTGTAGTCAAGGTTGACTCGACTCCGATCAAGAAGCTCATCGAGATTGCCGGTCAGCAGGGCAAGGTGCTTGACGTTACCAGGGGCAGGAAGACGAGGAGTCTGATAATGCTTCATTCTGGTATCCTCATTCTGTCGAGTATCGGTACTCCGAATCTTGTCGGCAGGGTTGCAGACTGTAACATGGAGGAGCGTGGAAGGCCAAGGAAAGACGTAAAGATAAAGAAGAAAATCATTAAGAAGGAGAAAAAGAAGAGTTGATCAAGTGTTCCTGCGGTAATGAGATCATGAAGGCATATCCTCTTGGCAAGTCCAAGGTACGCAACTCCATCATCATCGTCAAGGGCGGGAAAGTATACGCTGTCTGCGAGAGGTGCAAGTCCGAGGTGCAGCTGCCCCTGAGTCCCGTCGAGAGCGAGCTTCCCGAGTATGAGGAGAATCTCTATGTATTGGGCAACAAGAAATAAGAAAAGGAGGAAAAGAAATGAAAAAACTATTACCGTTTATTTGCTTGTTCTGTCTTGCATCCTTTGCATATGCTGTTACCCCTACCCCAAAGGATGCAGTTTGCGGTCTCGTTGCTGACAATGTTTTAAAGATGGCACCTTCGGTACCTTGTTCAGTCGGCGGTATGACCGCAATGATGGGAACAAAGAACGGATGGTTTTGGACTTGTGATGGGATAAGTGGAGGTAAAGCAGCTTTTTGTCGGGCATACACATTGAGATATTGCATTGATAATTGCGGTATATGTATTCCTGAAAAACATGCAGTTTGCCCGATTAATCAATCTATAGTATGGAGATAATAAATGATTAAAGGCATACATAGTGCTTTGGAATATCTCGACTGTTCTCCGGTAGAACTCGATAGAAAGATTGCCCTTCTGAAGTCTATGAATGTACAGGTTTCCCGAAATTCATTTTTATGGTACAAAATCGAACATGAACAGGGTAATCGTGATTGGTCTTATCCTGATTTGTTTGTATCAAAGCTATTGAGTGCCGGTATTGAACCGCTTATGACAATATTCACATCTCCCCGATGGTGTAACGATGACGACTTCCCCGACTATGTACCGACTGACGAATCCAAGTTTCAGGTATGGCTTTGTCAATATAGGGACTTCGTAACTGAACTGGCTACCCGATATAAGGGTATTGTAAAGTATTATGAACTCTGGAATGAACCTAATGTGGATGCTTTTTGGGCTCCGAGTCCCAATCCTCAGCAATATGGAAGATGGGCGCAAATGGTCTATAACACGATCAAGAATATTAATCCTGATGCTCAGATAGCCTATTCATCTATCACTATACCCTCTAAGGCATGGGGAGGAAGTTCCAAACAGATAACGGGCAAGTCTTTTCTTAAGACAAGTCTGATGAAATGCGGTTTGAAGCCGGATATAGTCTCATGTCATCCCTATGCCAATGCAAATGAAGCTCCGATGCATAAACCTTATTTGGGTGGGAATGTCTTTCAGGATGTATACGGAGTTAGAAATACCCTTGATTCCATTAAGATGAAAAATACCCGATTATGGATAACTGAGTTCGGGTATCAGCGTGGGAATAAGAATATAACTGAAGATTTGCAGGCTCTTTATTTATCTCAGGTATTTAATCTACTCAAAAAAGATTCTACCCGGATTGATATGTTTATCTGGTTTTGGGCAGAGGATGTACCCGGAGCATTCGAAGGTTTTGGGTTGATAAAGATAGATCAAACACTATCAAAGGCTGGGCAGGTGTTTAGAGATGCGAATTAATCATGAAGTAAATATGCCTGTAAAACTACATAATACAACTAAAATAAGTCAAATCTGGTCATAACCGTACAAAGTTATATTTTACAGATCAATATGGGATTTTATTAATTTGAGCAGTTCATAATAAAATACATCTATATGGAGAAGCTACGTCTTCTCCAAGACTTGAATTTGTAGACAGAATATTAGGATAAGCTCCGCCACCAAGGGAGACGAAATCATCCGTAAAAGGATAGAATTTTCGTCTCCCTATTTTTTGTGTTTAATTAGGTGTGCGGGAAAGGAGAAAGGTTTTGCCAAACAATCTCACCGAGACGAGTTTCGAGATCCCCATCGGGATCAGCCTTATCAAGTCAGTACAGGAGGACGACGACGACCGCTGGTCATGGGAGGGAGTGGGCTCTGTAGAGATCCCCGACCTTGAGGAGGAGACGCTTGTCGTGAAGGGCATGGACATCAGCTACCTCGAAGAGTTCGGAGTCATCAACTGGAACCACGGCAAGCAGCCCGGAGCGATAGTAGGCGAGGTCACAAAGGCGATGAAGATTCTCGACAAGCAGCCCGCCGAGCTTTATCTCAAGGGCATTTTCTACAAGTCCCTGAAGGCCGCACAGGAACTTCAGCAGTTGATGAAGTCTCTTGAGACGGACAGCCTGTCGAAGAGGCAGATGTGTTTGTCTCTGGAGGGCAAGGCCATCAGCAGGGAGAACAAGAGGGTTGTGAAGAGCAAGATCCACGCAGTCGCTGCCACAATGCAGCCTATCAACACCGCTACTTACGCTGTTCTCACGAAGGGAATGTGTCATCACCCGGAGTCTGACGTGTGCATGTATTGTGAGGAGGACTGTCTCCACAAGGCAGTGTCCGCTCCGAGTGGTACGGCAGTCGAAGGCAGCACCGGTGGGGAGGCGCTTACGAGGCAGAGTCTTGAGGGCGGGTGCAAGTGCAACGGGAAGTGCAAGGACAAGGCGAAGGGCATGACGAGAGGGCAGATGATAGAGCGAGCCATCTCTGTTCATAAATTCTCGAAAGCTGCAGCAGAAACAGCGGTGAAGATTCTTTTTCCCGTATAACATAGATTAGTCAAAATAAACAAAGGAGGTCACTAAATGGCTGAAAAGGAAACAAAGACAGACGAGAAGAAAGATGAACTTGTCACCACGGATGTATTCGACAAGGGCATGGAGACCGTCGCTGACATCGCCAAGAGCATAACCGATCTGAAGACGATCAAGAAGGCAAAGGGTGATGACGGGGAAGACGGCAAGGATGAGAAGGACAGTAAGAAGAAAAAGGGAGACGAGGAGGATGAATCAGAGGACTTCACCGACAAGGCGGTTGGTGCTTCTGACGAGATCCGCAAGGGCGTCGAGGTTTCTGCATTCCTCAACGATCTGGTCGAAGAGGTAGGGAAGTCTATCAACGGATTGACGAAGTCCGTATCCAAGGGCAACGACGCGATAGCGAAAGCCCTCATGGATACGCTTGAGATCCAGAAGTCAATGATCGAGACCATCAAGGACTTGTCCGCAAAGGTAGAGAAGTTCGAGTCCGCTCCTGCCACTGGTAGGAAGACTATTCTCAGCAAAGGCGTCGAGAGATTCTCTGGAGCAGACGAGACGGTGGGACTCACGAAGTCACAGATAATCAACAAGCTCTCTGACTTGATCCAGAAGGGTGAGGCTGTTACGCTTGACATGTCTTACTTCGAGTCTACCGGGAAGATCAGGAACAGGGACGTGGCAGCGAAAATATTCACAAAGGAGGTTAATGCGTAAATGGGAACTATTGACACACAGACACATCACAGATATCCGTCTGTCATAGAGGCAGAAGGCGCGGGAATGGGCGGAGACGCAGAGGCCATCAACGAGCTTGCGAAGGCCCTCGACACCGGCGACTATGTAACCGCAGTAGCAGGAACCACTGACGGTGCTGCCCTGAGGGTTCAGTCCCTTGAGGGTACACTGAAGGTGCTCACGTTCCAGGAGAAGCACGCTGTTCTGTGGGCAGCCATAAACAAGCTCCCTGCATGGTCGACAGTTGAAGAGTACGACGAATTAAACGCATATGGATCCAACGGCGGGTCGTTCGTTCCCCAGGGTGTTGCTCCTCAGGAAGACGACAGCACATACACCAGACGTGCATCGTACGTGAAGTACATGGGCACACTCAGGAAGGTGACGCATCCCGCTACGTTGGTCAGGATGGTGCCGGGTGACATAGTCGCTCGTGAGAACGAGAACGGCACGCTGAAGATAATCCGGGATGTTGAGAATGCCCTCTTCTGGGGTGATTCGACAAGGGTATACGGAAGCGGTGAAGGTCTGGAGTTCAACGGTCTCAACAGACTCATCGACTCCAGCAACATCATCGACTGCGCTGGAGCGGCGATTTCAGAGGGAACGTTCGAGGACGCGGCCACGATAGTGGCGGATAATTACGGAATGCCTGACACCTGCTTCCTTTCCAATAGGACAGCAACGGCGTTCACAAAGAGCATGCTTCCCAAGGGAAGGGCGATCTACCCGTCCCCCGGTGGGGCTGGTGGTATCACGGCTGGTCAGGTAATAAACCAGGTCAACACTCAGCACGGTCAGATCAACCTGAAGCCCTCCGTGTTTCTCAACCAGGGTCGCTCACCCATGGTGAAGGCTCCTGAGACAGCAAGCAGCACATTGGCGCCTACGACTCCCGCAAGCGTGACAGCAGCCTCTATGACCGGCGCGACCGGAGTATGGAGAGCAGCGCAGTACGGCACATTCCAGTTCAGGGTGTCGGCATGCAACAGATTCGGTGAGTCTGCCGCCTGTGCACTTGGTGGAAGCACTACGGTAACAGTGAGCGACATCGCAAAGTACATACCGCTCACGATCACCAATGCTGCCAGCGTCGTAACTGCTCCCGAGTGGTTCAACATCTACGCGACGGCAGTTGACGGAAGTGTTGCGTATCTCGTAGGTATGGTGACCTGTACCTCTGGGCAGAACGGCAACAACGGCACTACGTCTTATCACTACACCGGACAGATCATGGGCGGGACGAGCATCGCGTTCATCGGGGAGTTCTCTCCGCAGGTTCTCACGTTCAAGCAACTTGCTCCTCTGATGAAGATGGACCTTGCTGTAACCGAGCCCAGCATCAGGTGGATGATCCTCCTGTACGGTACTCTCCAGGTCTATATGCCGAAGAGGTGGGTCAGGATAATCAACGCGCTCCCAATAGTGGATCCTTCCACAACGGGTGACTAAGTAGAAACATAAGGGAAAAGGGAAAGAGAGGAAGAGAGATGCCGGAAATTCAGCACGAGAAGATAAGAGGTAAGCACGTGATAGGAAGTTTCGAGGCAGAGTTCGATGCGGAGGGTGTTGCTACGGTGCCCTCGGAGACGTTCGATGCAGTTAAGGGCTTAAAGGGATATACTCAGCTCGGCCAGATGACAGTAGGGGAAAGGAAGAAAATAGCTTCCCCTGCTGTCGAGGCCCCAGCTTCGAGAAAGAAGATAATCCTCAAAAAGAAAGCATAGCCTGAGGAGGTGTAATGGATGGCAAGAATAACTATTAATGATGAGCCGTCTGCCGTGATAGAGGCGCTCGTCGCCGCATTTAACAACCACACACACAGTGGTGTGACGACTGGTGCAGGATCATCGGGGGCCATAGATGCCGCCGATGTAATCAAACTGGTGGTCTAAGGATATGGCGCTGGACGCAGCTACAAGGCTGGCGGTCTTCGAGATACTGGGGTTGCCGGTCGTGCAACCCCAGGACTTCGACTCTAATCTCCAGACGAGACTCTGGGTGGACAACAGGGGAGGTTGGCCGGAGTTCCCGTATCAGTACGAGGTAACAGCCATCAAGGCAGTCGACGACAGGATAGCCACTCTCGACGCAGACGAGGAGGAGAGGGTCAACGACATCGTCGCGCAGTATCAGGCGATACAGTACCAGACCGTGTTCGTGAAGACCGACAAGATAACTCTGAGCTACGACAAGGCTCGCGCGAGGCTCGGTACTCTGCTGAGAGTGATATTCCCAATACGTATTAGGAACCTTGCCGGTCAGGGAAGCATCGGAAACACTGGCGGTATACCGGGATTGAGCGTGGGATAAATGGTAGAAACTCCTCCACTTCTAAAGACGATAAGGGATGCTGAGGACATCGCGATGCAGACCATGCAGGACATCGGCCTGAACATCGAGCGGATGTACGTCCGGAACATCATTGAGACGAAGTCTGATGACAACCTCGGCGTGGCAGGTACGACCAAGAACAAGGATGTTCTCATAACTCCGAACCCTGAAGTGAACTGCATCAGCCTCGGGCTGGTGGAGCAGACGAACGGTTACATCCAGTTGGGTGACTACCAGGCCATCATCTCTGGCAACGTTCCGTTCAGCCTCCTTGACAAGGCGGACTACATCGTATACCAGAATATGCTCTGGAAGATAATCAGGATAGACGGCAAGCCCAGTGAGAATCTTCCCATACAGTGGAAAATACTAATGCGCCGTCATGTGGAGGGGTAGATGCAGAGCAACATCAAACTGCCTTCTGCCGAGGAGCTTTACGACATCACAAGGGAGAAGGTTCTGGTACCGTGGAACGAGGAGCAGATGGTTCCTCTGATACACGACTCCGTGATAGCTGAGATAGACGAGCAGGGACTGATAAAGACAGGAGCGTTCAGGAGGTCGATAATGACAGTTGCGTACGAGGACCTTCATATAGAGTGTGGGACGAATCCAGAGGACAACATATTCTACGCCGTGTTCCTCGAATTTGGGACAAAATTCATGCAGGCATTCGCTCCGTTCAGGAAATCGGTCGCAAGAGTGCAGGAGGGGCTGAAGAGGATAAAGTTTAAGGGGAAGAAAAGATGAACGAATTTAAACGCTGTTTTAAGGCTTTTAATCTCTTACCCCTTATATTTCCCTATCTTAGGCTTGAAAGAGTCTTAAACAGCGTCCTACAAGCTCACAATAGGTATATAGGAGTGTATAACTAACGTGTCACAGCCTTTTACTATCGCAAGGGACACATTCACGGTGTGGATGGAGGAGAACATGAAGGATCCGGCAAGCGGCACAGTATTGCCGGTCAAGACGTTCGAGACCCCTCAGCAGCTATTGGAGGTGAACGCGCTGAACATCCGGTATCTGTCCGACGTCTCGGTGATCGAGAATGCAGTCTGGGACACGATGGTGTCGCTGGACATCTACGTGGGCGATCTGAAGCCGAATGTTGCCGGCGAGATAATCAAGCCTGAGAGGATAGCTATCGAGAGGTGGCAGGAGGCGGTGTTCGCGGCTCTGAAACATGGGACGACTGCCACCAAGGGTGTGTTCATAAGGACGGTGGGGTTAGCGAACAGAGGCGTATGGCATCCGGAGAGAGGGTATGTCACATGGCAGAACCTTGAGGGGTTGTCGTTCAAGAACATCCCCAGCGAGGCGTATGAGCACAAAAATCTCACTTTGTTGATACAGTGCTTTTTTAATTAGAAAATTGGGGATTCAAAAAATAGATAAACTTAAAGGAGGATTAAAAGATGAACAACAAAATTAAGAGGAGGATAAAATTATGAGTCCTCGTGCATTTGACGGCTCCCTCGAACAAAAGAACATACGAATAGGCGGGCAGAGGCTTTTGCTCGCGGCCATGGGAACCCCGGCGATTACGAGCAAGATCACGGACATCACGAACCCGCCTGCTGGATGGAGGAACCTCGGGTCGCTGAACGAGCACAACCTTGAGGTCACGGGCACGCAGGAGCTGTTCAGGATAATGGACGGCATACCTGAGGCTCCGAAGTATATGGAAAGAGTTGGTCTTAGTGGTGTGGCAAAAGGGGTACTCAATGAGTGGAGCTTCATGAACCTTTGGGAGGTTTTGGGCAGGCCCCCGATAGCCCATACGTTCGGAACGGCATCGGATGTCGTGAGCGGTACTCCCACGAAGAGCACCGTGACTGTTGCAGACGGAACTAAGTTCGCTGTCAAGGACGTCATTGCGATCGCCCAGTCTGGGAGCATAGCGTCCACCCCGAACACTACGGTCATAACGGCCATTAACGGGAACATACTTACATTCGATCCGCTCTCGACCGCTCCCATAGCGAGTGATCTTGTAAAGAACGTGCTGTGGTCTCTCACGTCATGGGGTGACAACGGCGAGCTTGTGAACCTTCAGGCCGCGTGTGTGTTCGACTCCAAGGACGGCACTCAGATCATCAACCACCTGCCGCAGTGCATCATGACGTCCGAGTACAATCCGGCCCTGAACAAGATCAAGCAGAACATAGTGCTTGCCATACAGCTTGAGGCGTTCCTCGTGTACGACTCAACACTGGGCAGGTCAACCATCGTGCGCCAGCAGATATTCCATGCCAATGCGCAGAACACGTAAATGTTACTAAACGGCGGAGGAGATAATGCAGCAGTGCTCTCTTCCTCCCCTGCCGTAAGGTGTGGGGAGCTAAAAACTCCTCACACCATTTTTCTTTCCAGAGGGGAGAAGCAGCTCCTTCGGTCAGAGGTTGCTCTGTCCATATTCGAGGAGTACGGCACGGTCATGGACAGCGAAGACTACGAGCTCGTGTTCTACAGGGAGTTGATGAAGATCCAAAGGCGGGATGGTATAGACCTGTTCCATGTCGGTGAGCGGGAAGGAATGGAGAGAAGGCTGAGCCTGATGTAGAAGTGTGTATGAAAGGTGGTGATTCGTGCAGATTTAGTATATTGTATTGCTCGGAATAGTCGTATTCATAGTAGGAGTTTATATTGGCAGAAGAATCGGTATTTCCAAAGAGCAAAAACTTGAGTATGCATTAAGAATATCTACTGAATGGCTTGACAAGAAGGATACACAGATAATAGGTCTCAAGCAAATTTATAATGATCTGGTGGGCGAGATAAAAAAGAAGAGTAAGAAGGGCGGATAAATGGGCAGAGAACTTAAGAGCAGACTAATATCTAAAAATGTATTTGTCATAATCTTTTCACTAATCCTATTGACAGTAATTTGTTGGGATGGTTATCAAGAAGTGAGGATCAGTAGGAACACTCCGCGCATTGATATAAATGTTTCCCAGCATAGGGTAATAGATGNAAGGCTGGCCGATATAGAGAAAAAGATCAGTGACTTGCAGGGAAAGTGCAAATAATGGATAATTTCACA
>Ga0031654_10000271_pt1 | contig 12515 bp, 9 predicted proteins | sample FrelakmetCRP12CR_FD_55268 | JGI IMG/M metagenome (GOLD analysis project Ga0031654, IMG submission 55268) | Freshwater lake sediment microbial communities from the University of Notre Dame, USA, for methane emissions studies - CRP12 CR | ecosystem: Environmental > Aquatic > Freshwater > Lake >...
CACGAAGCACAACGGCCCCGTTTGCAGCAACAATTTCAAGTCCGTTCAGTCCAGCAGGACCGCAAAGGACATCCTGTTCGGGATGGGTCCCTCTCTCGATGTCGCAGCGCAAGACCGTGCGCGTTCCCACAGACGCGACTATTCGGAGCCGTGATGACGCGGGATGATCTTTTGGAAGCACAATGAGGGGCGAACCAGCGTCGCGGATAAGAGAAAGCGTGCAGACAATTGCTTTGGTGGTGGTGCTATCGTTGCTAAAACCCGAGGCAACAAGAAGATCTTCGGCACTCACCGCCATGACGATCTCATCGTCAGTCGTCTCAATGAAGAGCTGCCGAGCGCATCCTGACTTAACTACGCCGATAACGCCGTCGGCACTGCGCACGAACAAGATCTCGTCGGCGTCGAGCGGCACGCGCTGTTCCATACTACACACTCTTGTTGATCCAGTATCCTCGATAAGAAAAAGGGTTAACTAAGGATCAACCCACAAGAGTTAATCTTCAAGCTCTGTTACGTCTTCCGATTGGCACGACGGACACATCGGGTTCTTACCGATGCCCTTGAATTTCGAACCGCACTCGTTACAGGCGTATTGCTGCGGTTCTAGTCTTTTTATGTCCTCATTTCCAAACGGACCGCCGACGGTGCACATAATGAGTTCTCCTTAGTGATTGCATGGCAGTAACTGCGTATAAGGGTTTGCGTAACTCCGCAAGTAGTTTCAATACGTCTAAGATAAGGTTATATGTTTGACGGAAAAAAACATGGTACAGCTAGCGTGCGGAAAACTCGCCGCTTAATATTGCTTCTAAATAATAATTTAATTTATATTAAATTAGATCTACAATAAGTACGACAATGCCGACGTCTAAGTTCATCTTAAGTTCATCTTTCAAGCCGACCGGAGATCAGCCTAAGGCGATTGCTGAGCTTGTGAATGGCATCAACGGCGGGGTGAAGCACCAGACGCTCCTCGGGGTTACGGGCTCTGGAAAGACGTTCACCGTCGCGAACGTGATCGCACAGGTGCAAAGGCCTACACTTGTTATCGCGCACAACAAGACATTGGCCGCTCAACTCTACAAGGAGTTTCGCGAGTTCTTCCCGCAGAACGCGGTCGAGTACTTCGTGAGCTATTACGATTACTATCGCCCAGAGGCTTACATACCGCACACGGACGTTTATGTGGCAAAGGAATCGGAGATCAACGACGAGATTGACCGACTGCGACACTCAGCAACTAAATCGCTTCTAACACGTCCTGACACTATTGTCGTAGCCAGCGTTTCTTGCATATTCGGCATCGGCTCTCCTGAAGACTACCAAGAGTCTGTCCTCTCCTTGCAAGTGAACGAAACGGTCAAACGGAGCGAGATCTTGCACAAGCTCACTGCTATGCAGTATGAGCGTAATGACGTCGACTTCTTCCGCGGAAAGTTTCGCGTGCGAGGTGACACCGTTGAGGTGTTTCCAGCGTATGGAAACACCGCGTATCGCATCGCGCTGTTGGACGATAAGGTAGAGGGGCTGNACGAGTTTAATCCGATCAACGGAAGAAAGACGGCAGCGTTTGATTTTCTGCCGATCTTCCCGGCGACGCACTTCGTCACCAACCGCGCGAGACACAACGAGGCGCTGCACTCGATTAAGCGTGAGCTCACTGAACGTTTGGAGTACTTGCGCGGACAGGACAAGTTGCTCGAGGCTCAGCGGTTAGAGCAGCGCACTAAATACGACCTTGAGATGATGCGCGAGATCGGCTATTGCAGCGGGATAGAGAACTATAGCCGACACCTCAGCGGGCGCTCCGCAGGGGATGCACCTACGACCCTCATTGACTATTTTCCTGAAGACTACCTCCTTGTCATCGATGAGTCGCACGTAACCATCCCCCAGCTTGTCGGCATGCACGGCGGAGACCGGTCTCGGAAAGACAACTTGGTGGAGCACGGGTTCAGGCTCCCATCAGCTTACGATAATCGTCCGCTTACCTTTGGCGAATTTGAAAAGCGGGTCAACCAGGCTATCTACGTGTCGGCCACCCCCGGACCGTACGAGCTGGCCAAGTGTGAGCGTATCGTCGAGCAGATCATTCGTCCCACTGGGCTAGTTGACCCCGCAGTAGAGGTTCGCCCTGCTGAGAATCAAGTCGACGACCTGATCGCAGAACTACAAAAACGATCGAACGAGCGAGTGCTTGTCACGACACTGACAAAAAGGATGGCCGAGGACCTCTCCGAGCACCTTAACGAGATCGGCATCAAGGTACAGTACCTTCATTCTGACATTAGCACGCTCGATCGCGTTGACATCCTCTACGACTTGCGACGGGGTGTCTTCGACGTCCTCGTAGGCATCAACCTTTTGAGGGAGGGTATCGACTTGCCCGAGGTCACTCTGATGGCGATCCTCGACGCGGACAAAGAGGGCTTTCTACGCTCCGAACGGTCACTCATTCAGACGATCGGCCGGGTTGCGCGAAACGTCAATGGGCGTGTAATCATGTACGCCGACGTCACGACCGACTCTATGAAGCGTGCGATAAGCGAGAACAACCGGCGGCGCGCGCTACAGCTCGTACACAACGAGCGCCACGGAATTACTCCTCGGACCATCGTAAAACCTATCGAGGAACTCGTCGAGCGACGTCGGCCAGAGTTAGTAGCTGAAGAAGAACCGGCTCTGAACGTCGCTCCAGATGAGCTTGAAGAGACGATCGCCGGGCTCCAGGTAGAGATGCAGCGAGCAGCGCGCGGACTAGAATTCGAGCGGGCGGCGCTGATTCGCGACATGATTCGTTCTCTTGAAGAAGGGGCATAACGTGACTGAATCCATTCGTATAAAGGGTGCAAAAGAGCACAATCTTAAGAACATTGACGTTGAAATCCCGCGCGACAAGTTTGTGGTCATAACGGGAATTAGCGGTTCAGGTAAGTCCTCGCTGGCCTTTGATACGATCTATGCTGAAGGACAGCGAAAGTACGTGGAATCGCTGTCTGCTTACGCCCGACAGTTTCTCGGTCAGATGAAGAAGCCAGAGGTAGAGCATATCGACGGCCTTTCCCCGGCGATCTCAATCGACCAAAAAACGACGAGCAAGAATCCACGTTCCACCGTGGGAACGGTGACAGAGATCTTTGACTACCTGAGGCTTATGTTCGCACGCGTGGGCACCCCTCACTGTCCCCAGTGCGGCAAGGAGATCGCTCAGCAGACCGTGCAAGAAATCGTCGACCAGGTTGTGCGGCTCCCGAAGGAAACGAGGATCACGATCCTCGCCCCTGTGGTCAAGGACAAAAAGGGGGAACACCGGAAGATCTTGGAGTTCCTGCTCAGCGACGGGTTCACGCGCGCGCGCATTGACGGTGAGGTGCGTGAACTCGACGAGGCCATCGACCTTGACAAGAATAAACGGCATTCGATTGAGGTCGTAGTTGACCGGCTCATTATCGCTCAGGAAGAACAGCAACGCCTCGCCGATTCGCTTGAGACCGCCCTCGTTCTCGGTGACGGGGTGGTCATCGTCGACGTTACCGGCGCCAAAGAGCTCCTTTTCAGCGAACACTTCGCGTGTATTGAGTGTGGCATCAATATGGGAGAGATCGAGCCGCGTATGTTCTCGTTTAATAGCCCGCACGGGGCGTGTTCGACATGCCACGGCCTCGGGTTTGAAAAGACGCTCGATGAAGACCTGATCGTGCCCGACAAATCCCTGCCCGTCAGAAGCGCTATCGCGCCTTGGGCTAAACCGACAAGCGAGTACTACCCTCAGTACCTCTTAAGCGCGGCAAAACACTTTCAGTTTGACCCTGAAACGCCGTACGAAGAGCTTGCCGACGAACAGAAACACCTCGTCATGTATGGCTCGGGGACTCAGAAGATGCTCTTTGAGTACGCCGGACGACATGGCTACGTGCGTTTTATGAGGCCGTTTGAGGGAGTGTTAAAGAACCTGTCGCGTCGTTATCGCGAAACCGACTCAGATAACGTCAGGGAAGAGATTGAGAAGTACATGCGGCTGCGTGCTTGCGATGCCTGCAACGGCAAACGGCTTCAGCCAAAAGCGCTCGCTGTTACGGTCGGTGATAGCTCGATAGCGGATGTCTCAGCCTTGTCTGTCGACGCGGCTTATACCTTCTTTGACAGTTTGCGCCTCTCAAACGGGAAGATGACCATTGCCGCAGAAGTAATCAAAGAGGTCAAGAAACGCCTCAACTTTATGCAAAACGTCGGTCTCAACTATCTAACGCTCGATCGAGCAAGCGAGACGCTTTCAGGGGGCGAGGCTCAGCGCATACGGCTTGCGACTCAAATCGGTTCGGGCCTCGTCGGCGTCCTTTATATCCTTGATGAGCCGAGCATTGGCCTCCACCAACGTGATAATTTGAGGCTCATCGGGACGTTGAAGAGCCTTAGGGACCTCGGGAACACTCTCATCGTGGTCGAGCACGACGAGGAGATGATTCGCACGGCAGACTACGTCATCGACATGGGGCCCGGCGCCGGAGAGCACGGAGGTGCGATCGTGGCAACGGGCACGCCGAGCGACATTGTGAGCGATCCAGAGTCTATCACCGGACAGTACCTTAGTAGGGCAAAACGAATCGAGGTGCCACAAAGACGGCGCACCACGAACGGCAACGCTCTGCGCATTGTCGGCGCGCGCCACAACAACCTTAAGAACATCGATGTGGAGATCCCCCTCGGGATCTTCACCTGTGTCACAGGGGTCTCAGGTTCGGGAAAAAGCACCCTTATCAACGATATTCTCCATCGTCGACTCGCTCAAAAGCTTCATCGGGCATACGGAAAGCCCGGCGACCACGACGACGTTTTAGGCATCCAGCACATCGATAAAGTGATCACGATTGACCAGTCTCCCATCGGGAGGACTCCGCGCTCAAATCCCGCCACGTACACCGGGGTGTTCGATTTTATTCGGGCCCTCTTCGCCCAGCTTCCTGACGCTAAGGCCCGCGGCTATCGGCAGGGCCGGTTTAGCTTCAACGTGAAAGGTGGACGCTGTGAGGCGTGTAGAGGTGACGGGATCATAAAAATCGAGATGCACTTTTTACCCGACGTCTATGTGCCGTGCGAGGTCTGCGAGGGGAAGCGCTATAACCGCGAAACGCTCGAAATTCGTTATAAGGGCAAGAATATCGCTGACGTGCTCGATATGACCGTCGAAGAGGGCGTACACTTCTTTGAGAACATCCCGCGCATCAAGCAGAAACTTCAGACGCTCTTTGACGTGGGCTTGGGCTACGTCAAACTCGGACAGCCTGCGACGACGCTTTCTGGCGGGGAGGCACAACGCGTCAAGCTGGCGACGGAACTCAGTCGGCGGAGCACGGGAAAGACGTTCTACATCCTTGACGAGCCGACGACAGGTCTGCACTTTGACGATATCAAGAAACTGCTCGCAGTTCTCGGCAGACTCACTGACGCAGGCAATTCTGTGCTCGTCATTGAACACAACCTTGACGTGATTAAGACCGCCGACTACATCATTGATCTGGGTCCCGAGGGGGGCGATGAAGGCGGGTACGTCGTCGCGCGGGGAACGCCTGAGATGATCGCCCGGTCTGGCACGTATACGGGTGAGTTCCTCAAACGAGTCTTAAACGGATACTAAGGCGATGCTTCCACCTTCTGTAATCGAAAAACTGGACAACTTGCCGGGCAGTCCTGGGGTCTACCTGATGAAGGACGCCGGCGGGAAAATCATCTATATTGGGAAAGCTACCTCTTTGAAGAACCGCGTCAGAACCTATTTTCATACAACGCCGGCAGCACCGCGAACGATGGCACTCGTCGAGCGGGTCGACGACGTCGAGTGGATCGTCACCAACACTGAAAAAGAGGCGCTTATCCTTGAGTCAAACCTCATCAAGCTTCACAAGCCGCGATACAACGTTCGGCTCACCGATGACGGCAGCTTCCCGTACATCCGAATTTCGACCGACGTATATCCGAGCATCACCGTGACGCGCATCGTAAGAAATGACGGGTCATCCTATTTCGGCCCGTACACGAGCGCGCAGGCGACGCGTCAAAGCGTGAAGGTGCTGCGCAAAGCGTTCCCGTTGCGCAGCTGCAGTAGAGACCTGCAGCGGGTTCTAAGGCCCTGCCTTAATTATCAACTTAAGCTCTGTGCGGGCCCCTGTGCAGGCAAAACGGGGCCTGATGCGTACGCTGAGCTCGTAACGGGCATACGGGGGTTTCTCGAAGGGCATCAGGACGACATTCTCAGTGAGCTCAAGCGCGAAATGTGCGAAGCGGCGACTGATATGGATTTCGAACGCGCGGCGACGCTGCGCGATCGCATAGCTGTGCTCGAGCGCGTACGAGAACAGCAGTACGTGGAGCCACGACGTGGCGACGAAGATATCATCTCCATCGCCCGCAGAGGTCCACAGGCATGTGCGCTCATACTCATGGTCCGCGAAGGGAAAGTTACGGGGCAGCAATCATACGTTCTACGCGGAACCGAAGGTGTTGAGGTGACTGAACTGATGACAGCGTTTATCAAGCAACATTACTTCCATCTCGAGGGCCCTTACGTACCGAAGGGCATCCTTCTCGAGCATCCAACAGAGGAAGCGGATGCCATTGAGAATCTCCTTACTGGGATTAGGGGGAGTCGAGTTCATATGAGTGTTCCACGCGCCGGACCGAAGACAAAGCTCGTTGCGCTTGCTCACAAGAACGCTGAATCGATGCTTAAAAAGCCAGCGGCTGCAGATGCGTTGTACGTTCTTAAAGACGCCCTTCGACTCCGTTCTTACCCATACAGGATCGAGGCGTTCGACGTGTCGAACCTTGCTGGGGCAGAAGCCATGGGGTCGATGGCGGTATTCATCGACGGCATGCCGCAGTTTAACGAATACCGCTATTACAAGATTAAGAGCGTTACGACGATCGACGATTACGCAATGCTCAAGGAGATTGTCAGCCGGCGATATCGAGAACGCAAAAGCAGCGCGGACCTCATCGTGGTTGACGGGGGAAAGGGGCAGGTGCGCGCCGTCAAGGACGTCCTTACGATGCTCGGTTTAAGGACCCCTCTTGCTGGCTTGGCAAAGCGCGAAGAACTCGTTTATGTGCCCGGTCGGTCAGCGCCCGTGTCGGTACCGCAGATTGCGCTCAACGTGCTGATGCGCATTCGTGACGAGGCGCATAGAGCGGCCATCCGCAGGCATCGAAACTTCCGCTCGCGTAAGCTCTTGGAAAGCACGCTCGATCAAATCCCGGGTGTCGGCAAAAGACGAAAAATTGAACTCCTTAAACGTTTTGGATCCGTGGCTAAGCTTAAAAAAGCGAGCGTGGAAGAGATCGAATCGGTGCCTGCCGTTGACAAGACGACCGCTCGCAACGTGTTCAGTTTCTTTAACGAGCGACCTGCGACCGTTCGTGTGTCCGCCGCACATATGTGACTAACGTGTCGCGAGGAGCGCTTATGAATGGTTGGCGTCGTAGATTGGTTTTCGATCCGTTGCCCCCTCGCAAAGCACCCTCGTTGAACCCGGAAGATATTTTACTTGGGAATGCTCCTGAAGTCAATATTCGGACTAAAAAGAGCGTGCGAGGTTCGGTTGAGTGCGGCCATTCTGACGTCTAAGGCTGCAAATGACTCGAAAGGGTAAATCCAGTGTAGACGCATTTTCAAGGGGGACGCGACGGTAAATCCTATACTCTTCATCGCAAGTTTGGCTATTATCTTTGTTGGTAGCAGCCTCTTTACGAACGGCGTGGAATGGGTTGGATGTAAGTTCAAGCTTTCTGAGGGGGTCGTCGGTTCGGTGTTGGCTGCTATAGGGACGGCATTGCCAGAAACCATCGTCCCACTGATCGCTATTTTCTTTGTTGCGGGACCGACTGGACAAAGTGTCGGCATAGGGGCGATATTAGGCGCGCCTTTTATGTTGGGAACCCTCGCCCTTTTTGTTACCGGTCTCGCTATAATTGTTTTTAGACGTCGTCGAGTGATGGGGGCTGAAATTGCGTTTAATATCCAACTAACACGGCGGGATTTGAGCACCTTTTTCCTCGTTTACTTAGGTGCTATGAGCGTCGCGCTCTTTGTGCCTCAGCCGATGAAACCGCTCACGGCCCCGCTCTTCGTAGCCGTTTACGTTGCGCACGTGTGGCGCGTATTCAAGGCCGACGAGGGCGCATTAAAAGCACCGCCGCAGCCATTAAAGTTTGATTTGTGGGCAGCCCGATTAAAAAACGAGACTGCCCGCCAGCATCCATCATCGTGGCTTGTAATTGGACAAACCGTCTTGTCGGTACTCCTCATAATAGCAGGCGCTCGGCTCTTTGTAAATCAAATTGTCAGCATCGCCGAGCAGCTCAACGCAAGTGCGACGCTGCTTGCGCTCGTTATCGCACCGATAGCAACGGAGCTCCCCGAAAAGCTGAACAGCGTCTTTTGGGTCAGACAAGGCAAGGATACGCTTGCACTCGGGAACATAACAGGGGCGATGGTGTTTCAGAGCTGCATTCCAGTGGCATCTGGGATTGCATTCACCGCGTGGACGCTTGGGCCCTTTGAGCTATTTAGCGCGGCGCTTGCCCTTGCAGCGGGCCTCTGGGTTTACGTGCTTGCTGCTAAAGGGCAGTTGACGGCACCGGCGCTCATCTTAAATGGAGTCTTTTATCTCCTGTTCATCGCAGTTGTGCTTTGGGGCTAGCGGTCTCAGGTTTGACGTCTTTCTGGTTTTTCCTACGCGCTCGATCAGTAGTCAAGCGAGGTAACCCTCTCGCTGACTCGAGAACATATGTCCCAGCAAGGTGTCTCCTAACACTTCCTATCGCTAAAAATGCAATAAGTAGAGCTTACTGCTTTTGCAAGACAGTTCAAGCAACATTGCTTATCGCATCTTTAATATAGGGATATGCGTCGAACGTTTGGCTAAATGGGACGTTCACGTCTGTGACCAGGGCGTGTGCGTTGACGGTCCCGCTCAGGTCTATCATGACGCTTTGAGCAAAGATCGTTTGGAACGTAGCGCTTATCGCAGAGCTAAAGAATATTGTAGACGTTATCGGGATTTCGACGCTTCCACGTGCCGGGACTTGGAATCCGCTAGAAGTGCCGTTGCTTAAGACTTGGCCGCCTTTTGCTAGGAGCAGGTTGTAGGTCAGTGAGTTGACAGTGACTCCAACGACGTTTGGATTGTACAGCTTGATTACGAACGTTATCGTGAAACCCGAGCGTGACACGTTATCGATCGAGCGCACAGACACGCCTTCGACTTGGGGGGCTTGGAGTGTTAAAAAGAAGGCGGCCCCTGCGACAGCAATGACAATAATAACGACGGCGATTATGGCGGCAATAGCTCTTGTCCGCATAGCCAAGCAATAGCCTTTTGACTATTTATATGAACCGAAACGAGCGCAAGCGTGACGGGTTAAAAAGTGCACCTCAATGTGCGCAATAGCTCTTTCTGGTCGTGGAATCAGACAGTAAGGAAAACGTAATATCGCTGTTCGCCGCTACATTAGGTACGCTCTGCGTTGTTTCAGTCTGTCAAGGTGCGCCAGAGCATGTGCAATACTAACGCACAGGTCGAGCAGAAATGCAATATGAAGAAGTCGCGCGCCGTGATTGGGAGAGAACCGCGCTTTACCTTGCCGGTGGAATGTTACTCATTATGACTGCCGCAATTTTCCTTTTTGCTATTAACCGCATTATTGGGGCGATCATTTGGTTCGCGCTCATCGGTGTGGTGCTTACGATCTTGGTAAGTTGGCACACCAAAATGTACGCCTATAAGTGCAAACAGTGTGGAGAACAATTTGAGATCTCACCCGCAACGAATTTCGTCAGCCCTCAAGGCTTCGGCAAAAACGGCGCGTGGAAGTACCTCAAGTGCCCACGATGCAACAAACACGAGCGCGCTGAGGTTTTCAAGAAAGTCAACAGATGATTTGAGTGGCCCCTCTTGCTATTCGCGGTGTATCATACGCTCCTTTCTATCACAACCGTCTCGCCTGGCTTGTTTAAATCAAGCGTTGCCTCCACTTCTAGCCGGACCATTTTTACGTGGATGCCTCCGTTTTCATCAGGCGGCCGTCGTTCCACATACGCGTCGGCGATCTCTCCTACAAAATCCTCGCGCGACGCTTCAGGAAGACGTTCCGTGTAAGGAAGGAAGACCGTGCGCAACCAGCCAGTAAGCGCGTCTCTCCCGTCGTGTAACATATCCTTTGGGACCAACTGAACGCGTTCCGCAGAAAGGCCTGTGCGCTTAAGGAAACCGCGGTATTCGTCGACGCTGTAGAAGAACCACGGATAGGTGAAGTTTTTAAAATAGCCTTTCCAGCGGTTATCCGTTGTAAGCTCATTCGCCACGTCGGAAATCATCGCAGCATTGCCCTTCCCGCCGAACTGAAGGACCGTCCGTCCGCCCGGCTTGAGGCTTCGCTTGATTCCGCTGAGCACAGCAAGATGATCGCATACCCAGTGGAGGCTTGCAAACGACACGACGAGGTCGAACTCGCAACGATAAGCAAGGCGGGTCGCATTACCCCAGCGAAACTGCAGATTTGGATAATGGACGGGTGGAAATCGCTGGTGGGCAAACGCAACCATGTTCTCAGACGAGTCGATCCCGAGCACCTGACCCTTTGGAATGAGCGCTGCAAGCTCTGCAGTCACCTTTCCATCGCCGCAACCGATGTCCAGTATTCGCTCATCGCCTGCGAGTTTTAGGGTTCGAATGACGTCGTGGGCCCACCGTTGCTGCGAAGATGAGTGTTTTTCGTATTCAGCTGCATCCCAATTGTGCGTCACGTTCAGTTGCATCTCCTGTGATTCAGTTCAGTGAGCGGCCTCAATGCCTCAACGGCCACGTGTGCAATCAATCGAGGTGTTTAAGAGTTACGTTTCTAGCACGACTCGATAGTGAGCCTCATTGTTGCGGACTCGCTGCACAGCACTGTTTATGTGCGTTTGGGGGAACACCTCAGATCGTGCTATAATGTGATGACTCGCAGCGAATGCGAGCATCTCTCGCATCACGTCTCTTCCACCTGTTAAGCTTCCGCTTATCGATTTCTGGCCACCAACGAGAACAGGCGCTGGAACCGCGACGCTGCCTTCCTCGCCACGTGAGCGCAGTCGATTAACGATCGTCAAGTGGCCGTTGGGCCGCAGGGCCTCCATGTAGGATGACCATGGGAGTGGTGCAGAGGCTGTCGATAGTATGAAATCTAAGGTTCGTTTAGTCTCTTGCATCTCCTTTTCGTCACGGCTATTAACGAAGTGATCCGCGCCAAAAGCAAATGAATCTTCTTCCTTTTGAGGGTGAGTTGAAAACGCGGTTACCTCGCAGTCTAAGGCGTGCGCGAATTGAAGGGCTATGTGTCCAAGGCCGCCGATGCCAACTATGCCGACGCGATGGGGGGGGCGGAGGCCAAAGCGCCTCATTGGGGCATAGACTGTCAAGCCTGCGCACAGAAGCGGCGCTGCACTTGCTGAATCGAGTGAATCTGGAATCGCAAAAGCGAACCGACTGTCGGTTCGAACGAAATCAGCGAATCCGCCGTACCTCTTAACACACGTGAGCACCTTGTTTCGGCATAAGTTCTCGTATCCGTTCAGACACCACTCGCAGCGCAAGCAGCTTCCTGATTGCCATCCGACGCCGACTCGTTGACCTATGCTGAGCCGCTCAACCTTAACGCCAGTCGCTCCTACTGCGCCGACGATTTCATGTCCTGGGACGAGTGGATAATGCGAAATGTTCCAGTCATTATCGATGAGGTGTATATCGCTATGGCAGACCCCGCAATGGCTGACCTCGATGTCAATTTCGTATGGCCCTAGCTCTCGAAGTTCGTAGTCAAACGGATGAAGGGCCGCCCCGGGCCCTCGTGCGGCGAATGCGTGAATGTGCATCTTTCGGTTTACCATGTTTGCCGTTTGTAGCATTTTATTGTTTGCCACGGCCGAGGCTGTGACGTCAGATTTTGTCTTCCCCCCTAAGGGTTATATATCAAAAAGCATAGCTTCAGATATATTGTAATACGACGAGGAGTCCCAGTGTCGAGACGAATATGGAAAGAGTGGGCGCAGGATCAGTTTCTAGGGATAACGCAGTTCGGCCCTCTCAAAATGGAGCGCGGCAACATCAAGTTTTTTGTGCTGATGACGCTCCAGAAACAACCGCTCCACGGGTACGGTATTATCAGGGCAATAGAGGAAGTGAGTGGCCACGCTCCGAGCGCAGGCGTGATCTATCCGACGCTACAGATGCTTGAGGATCAGGGGTGCGTCACAATGCGTGAGGAGGATCACAAGAAGATATACGCCCTCACCGACGACGGGAGATTCTTCTTGGAGAAACATTGTGAAACGGTTGAGCGATTAAGCACGCGCGCAGCTCAGCCACGGTGGAGCTCACTACCAGGCGTCGGCAGGCGCATCGGAGAAATCGCGCGAGCGGTCTTTTCTAACTACTCATATCTCGACGACGAGAAGACTCGACAGATCGAGAATATCC
>Ga0031654_10000274_pt1 | contig 12485 bp, 16 predicted proteins | sample FrelakmetCRP12CR_FD_55268 | JGI IMG/M metagenome (GOLD analysis project Ga0031654, IMG submission 55268) | Freshwater lake sediment microbial communities from the University of Notre Dame, USA, for methane emissions studies - CRP12 CR | ecosystem: Environmental > Aquatic > Freshwater > Lake >...
TCGACCCGCGGCTTCCGCCCCAGCTGGCCACGCTGCGGTACTCGCTGCTCGTCGGGGGGTGCTGGCTCGACGTCGGCTTGGTGGACGGACTTTTAACACTGTCTAACCGGCTGGGCAACGAGGCCGACATGAAGGTCAAGCTACGAGGCCGGGAGGCCGTGCTGGGTCCCGGCCGGTCGATGGAGACTTCCATCTAGCCCGGCTGCTCGGCCGCGCTAAGCCCGTTTTAAGGCTTACCGCTTTGAACGAGCGCCCTTTTTTGAAGATGTTCTGTCATATCCGGCGCCCGTCAAGTTGTGACAAAAACGCGGTGTCACGCGTTTAAACGCATTTCCTGCCTCACGCGGGATTATAGTCTGTCTGAGCGCACGCTAAATCAGAGGTGGACGTTATGGCGACAAATATAGCGAGCATACAAACTTACGAACCGCTCGACGCGGGCACCTCATCGGCCCTGCGCATAAGTAGGCGCATCGAAAACGAAAAGATTCCACTCTTTATACAAAGGTGCGTCATCGATGCAACGCGCTGGGAAGTCGACGGAACACGATATGATCAATGGCGCGCTGAAAACGGCAACGGAAAAATTCCCGCTGCCGAATGGCGTGAACAAGTTGTCATCCCCCACCTACAGAAGCGGTTTGACGGGCTTGAACTGCGTGACGATGACCGTCTCTACGGGATCCGACACGACACCGCTGAGGAGATAAATGAACGTTTCTACAACCCGCAACAGCTTCGGGGGGCGATGCTCGCAAAGTGCCCAGGACAACGCTGGCTATTTGCTCTTGGGTGCTGTCGAAGGAACAGACCGCAGTAAAATTCGAGTCTCTTTCAAAACTCAATTGTAACGGTAACGCACTCTATCAATAATGCGTGCAGCTGTCCATTCACACATCTGCGTACTCCTTGTCCGGAAAGGCGTCTTCGAATTCGAGCCTCCTGTCCGTGAGCTTGTTGTACCACATCACTGCCTCTTCTGGGCTGAGCGGCGTTAGTTCCGGGTCGTTATTTTCGTCGTCGCCAAAAAACGGCACCGTTTTTTCGTACTTGAAGTAGAGCCCATCAGGCGTGCGGAACAGGTCGACGTTCGTGAGGCCAGTTTTCAGCGATTCAATGCAGANCAGATGCTCGTTTCGCGCAAGCAGAATTGAAGCATCCGTGTCGTATACCACGCCGTCAAACGCTTGTCTCATAACTATGGATCTGTAGAATGAGCTCAAAGATAAGCTTTCTACGTGCGTCGAGAAAGTGACACGTGGCCGCGACGGGTGATGATGACGCTTTTTGTTGAAAGGCGTCAGCAGGAGCGCTACAGGGGGAGCTTGACGTCAGAACACTATTGAACGTTGGCATCGATGAAATAACCACGTGGATGACTTTTCGGTGCGCGTTGGGGTGGTAGATACCCTTTGTAAGCTGCGGAGGTCTGCTTTTCGATAAACACAGCAGTTTTTTATGTTGAACACGATGCCGAACGTCACAAATACCTTGCGTTGAAGACTGATTAGATCATTCCCTCTTTAACGTCAACGGGCGCCTGCGAGTTGGCACATTGCAATAGAATAAATTTTATACCACACGAGTGTATACTGCCTGGTTTTAAGACCGACGGCAATGACGTGAAGAGCGCATAAAAAACTGAAACGCCTATAAGACGTTAAAGTCACAAGCACATGCCCGAACAACGGGTGAACCCCGAACTCACACAGTCGCAGATCGAGCTTGAAGCACGAGATAAGCGCCGCCTGGAGACGTTCATCGACGCCGTCTTCGCCATTGCTATAACGCTCCTCGGGCTGGGGTTAGTCGTACCGATCGTGCAGCATTCGAATGAGGTCCTCTCGGCATCGCTTGTTAGTATGGGGCCGAAGTTCATCGGTTATTTCTTGGGATTCGCCCTGTTGGGCATCCTGCTTAATAGCCATTGGAGACAATTTCAGAATATAGTCTATGCCGACTGGGTGCTGTACTTTATCAACATCCTTTTCCTGTCGTTTGTCGTGCTCGTCCCATTTGCGACGACAGTATGGACTACTTATCCCGACACTACTGCTGGTGTGCTGTTCTTCCACTGCGTCATGTTCATCACGGCGCTCATTCTCTACACAAACTGGTCGTACGTGAGACGACACAAGTTCCTTCTTAAAAAAGATATCGCCGTGCGGACCGTCAGGGTTATCACGTTCAGAACCGCAAGCCTGCCCATCGCGTCAGCACTTGCGATAGCCATCGCTTTTGTCTCCCCACCAATAAGTAACGTCGCATACGTGCTCATCGGTGTTATGATAGCAATGGCACCACTTCACGCAAGGTCGAGACGCGGAAGGTCGGGACGCCAGCCTTTGGACGTGGATGAAGACAAACGTCAAAACATGCCTCGCACTACATAGGACTTCGAAGTGGTAGTCGGAAGTTGTAAGCATTCAAGAGATGACAGCTTAGTACGAGGTCTAGCGCGCATCGGCCGAAAACGCAGTTCGCCCTTTGATCTATTCTCTCAAAAAACTCAATAATGCAAAGAAGCTTTATAACCACTAGGTCAGAACGAACTCGTATGACAGAAAACAGCCGACCACCGGTTCCGCCGTTCACCGAAGAAACAGCAGTTTAAAAGGTCACGGCGTAAAAATAAACGATGCCGAGGTAAAAGAGGCCGACCTTGAGTGCACCAACGGCGTCATACACATCATTGACACTGTATTAATGCCAAAATAGACTGCATTTATGATTTGAGTCTCCGATCGACCTGCGGTTTTGAGGGAGCACAACCGGCACTCGCATTCATAAAAACAGCTTGCGCCGGCGCGGTTCAGATCAACTTCACTGATGGGAAGCGTACGCCGTCTGCCCGCATTTTGCTTAAGAAGTTTGACGAAATCAAAACGCTGGGATTGCTTGACAAAATACGGGTCATCGCGCCCTCTCACGGGCAGATCTGGACCGATCCGGCCAAGATCATTAGTGCCTATACCGACTGGGCCACGGGCAAGGCAAAGGACAAGGCCACGATCGTTTACGACACGATGCATCACTGCACCCAAAAGATGGCTCACGCTTGCCGAGGGGCTCATCGCCGGAGGGGCCGACGGCGCNATGTACGTCCTGCGTGTCGACGAACGAAGCGAGGTGGTAGAGGACATCCTCGATAGTAAGATCGTCCTCTTCNGTGCTCCAACCCCGTATAGTGAGCCTTATCCGAGCCTCGGCGACTTAGTCTATTATCTCCCGGGGCTCCGATTTGACAAGACGGGCCAAAAGAAGTTTGCCATCACGTTCGGCGCCATGGGGGGCCTGGGCGGCGCGCCTAAGAAGCTTGCGGAAGACATTTCAGCGTGTGGCTTTGAGGTGGTTCAGCAGTTAGAAGTTTACTTCGTGCCGACAGAAGACGAGCTCATCGAGTACTACGAGGTGGGCACGCAACTCGCTTCACGTATAAAAACGTAAGGCGGCCCCGAAGCGTTTATCACAAGGTTTGCACGAAGGGCCGGGGACTATCCGAGCAGATGATAGGCATACAAGATGCTGTACTTCGGAATCGACTCGCCCGAAGAAACGACGAAGAAAGAATTGCTTGGTCCTGCGGCCTCGGAGCCAGAACAATTACGATTAGATGCGAGCCCCGCTTTAGGGGCCTTCTTGCCCTGGGGTAATTGGCGCAAATCCAAAATAGGTCACGTTCGTCAATTGGGGCAAGTAGTCTGCCCATATCGGCGATGGGGAGTCGGTGCCTGCATGAATAAGTATGGTGGTATTGCCCTTGGCGTACTTCACTGACCAGAAGGTTTGGGTGCTGTTCTCTGTTCCGGAAACGCTATATCCCAACTTGGTCATTTGCGCGCTGTAAAACGCTTTTACGCTGGAAAGGGGATCCTTGGTCTCAAACGCCCATCCTGTACTGTTCTTGTCAGGGCTAAGGAGCCGAACTGAAGGGTTGTACCGGGGCACGACCGATGGGTCAGGATCGGACCCAGCATTGTCAGCAGGGTATCCCGCCGTTCCCGATTGCCCGGTTTTCGCAGCGGCCGATGCCTGTCCGCTTGCTGATGTGGGACTTGGCGACGAGGTCGTCGACGACGTACATCCCGCAGTGCAGGCAACGAGGATCAGCACAGCGCACAAGGCTGCCATAAGGTATCGTGATGATCTTTCCATGCGTCTCTCCTATTTGACACGCTTCAAAGGCGGCCACTCTTGTATTAAAGCTATTTGCTTTGCGCCCAACAAGGGCAGTTGGCTGCAAATGAGAAGACCTCGGATCGTATGGGGGTAGGTCAATAGTGTATAGTGCATGCATGCTGTACGTTCCGTGCTCGCTCACAGATCGATGAGTGGCAATGTGTCGCGTAGGCGGCATAGAACAGTGACTTGCTCTTTCTTTTTCTGCCTTGATTGATGGGGCACGGGGCTATGTGCCCGATCCTCGCGAAGAACTTACGACTGGTCAGCACGATCCCGCTCTAAGCCCGCTCAGCACCGTTAGCGGGTCGTCGCATAACTCGTTTGAATGCGACGCTCAGCAACACACCTGAAACTATCAGCACTATGCAGTTTATCGCAATAATAATCACTTCAAACGTGACAATGTCGTACCTAGCAGAGAGAGGCTGACACACGACCCGACATCCAAGAAAAAACTCGCGACGAGCAGCAAGCTCACTGCGCGCTTAAGCCCCTTACGAAAAACAGCAGCGGCGAAGAGGAAAGCCGAAGCGCCCCCACGTTAGTCACGGCACTAAAGCGCACGCGCTTCTTTTCCTTCACAAACGGATGTTCAAGGCCATCGCTGAGATAGTTCATGCCGGCTGAAATGCTGTACGTTGCCTGCACCTGAACTATTTAGATAAGGTCAGTACCTACTGTAATAGGTATGAATTACGAATCATCTCATAGTAGGTGGTGATCATGAGTTTCTTTTCCGAAGCAATCGAAACCATGGACCGGGGTGAACTGGACGCTCTGGTTGATGAGCGCATATGCTACACCGTCCAGTTTGCTGCGGAAAATTCTCCCTTTTATCGCAAATGGTTCCGTACAAACAAGATTGACCCCTCAACTATTAAGGAACACGAAGACCTACGCAGTTTACCTATTATATCTGGAAAAAACGTCAGAGAAAGGCAGCCTCCTGAGACAGCGGAATTCGAGTTCAAGTGCATCGACTGGCCGGAGGTGTTCACCGTCCACGAGACCAGCGGCACCAGTGGCAACCCCAAGTCGTTCTTTTTGACTTGGGATGACTGGAACCGTTATGCAGAGAAGTATGCCCGGGCATTTGTCTCTCAAAACTTCACTTCCAGGGACCGCGTGGTGGTCTGCGCCTCTTACGGCATGAATGTTGGTGCTAACACCATGACCTTGGCCGCTCAGAAGATAGATATGACCATCATCCCCATGGGGCGCTGCACCTTCCCGGTAAGCATAATAACCAAGTATCATCCCACCGGGATCGTGGGTAGTGTCTTTAAACTGCTTCGTTTGGCAAGAAGAATGAAATCAGAGGGATTAGACCCACAAGCATCCAGTATAAAACGTTTGATAGCTGGTGGGGAGAGCTTTGCTGACGAATCACGATCGTTCCTGGAAGAAGTCTGGGATGTGCCGGTTTATAACAACTACGGCAGCACCGAGGGGACCATGTGCGGGGAGTGTTATGAGAAGGTGGGTCTACACGTGCCCGAGGACCTGGTGCACCTGGACGTTTACAACCCTGCCCTGGACAGCTTTGTGGAGGACGGAGAATGTGGGAGGATAGTGTTAACCACTTTGTTACCCCCCGGGGGCAAGACCGGGACACTACTATTGAATTACGACACGGAAGATACCACCGTGGTGCAATCTCGGGATCAGTGTCCTTGTGGCCGCACCCACCTCCGGATCATGCTCCCTGAAAGGGAAGCCGAGACGGTGTGGGTGGCTGGGTCACCCTTTAACCGGGTGGATATAGAGCGGGGCGTATTCCAGCGGGAAAACATGGACTACCTCACGGGGGAGTATGAGGCCTCTCTTTATGGCGATGCTGAGGAAACCACTCTCCGGGTCAGCATGGAATGTTCGGATACCAGTCACTGTGAAAAGGAGTTAGTCAAGGAGAATCTCCTTAAAAGTTTCCTGCAGTACCGGCCACTCCTCTCTGAAGCTCACCAGGATGGTACCTTTAAAATCCTCTTCAACTTTACTGAACCAGGCGGCCTAGAACTTTACCGGATCGAGGGCCGACCAAAGCGTTTGGTGGACCGTCGCTGAGAGTAAATAAAAAGCGAAGGTAGCAATCAAGCTTACGATCTCGTTTCGTCGCTCTAATCTCATTGACTCTCGCTAATGAACCGCAGCAACTTCGCCACTTAAACCGGAAAGCCTAATTAGCGTTATCACAGTCCTATTGTGGTTGGTTGATTCCATGATCAAAAAGACTGCTATACTACTGATCGGTGCTGTCCTGATTGTTTCCGTGCTGGCTGCGGGCTGCACCTTCAATTTAGGGACCACTACGCCCTCACCTTCGCCGACAACAACGTATGATAATGCGAAGGGCTTCACGATCAATTACCCATCAGACTGGACAAAGGACGTGCCAAAAAGTGGGGTGCTTGATGTGCTTTTTGGAATACCAACGAACAACGCCACGGAGAATTTAAACGTGCGAGTTTCGAATCTCTCCGCAAGCGATACGCTCGAGAGTAGGACGAGCGATCGTACTGAAGCCATGCAAGCCTATGATGACTTTACGCAGATTTCGGCTGGAAACACGACTCTAGCAGGAAATCCGGCATACAAGGTTGTCTACACAGCAACCGTGGACGGAGATCACCTTAAGGTCACCCAGATTTGGACGGTTAAAGACGGCAAGGAATATACCATAACGTACAAAGCAGCTCCAAAAAACTACGAATCCTACCTAAGCACCGCACAGCAGATGATCGATTCCTTCAAAATTAAGTAGCACAATCTAATTCGATCAAAAACACATCGAAAGCGTAGCTTGAGTCTTTGCTAAAGGTGGTCGATGAGCAAAACAACGGTAATACCACTTATCGGTATCGTTATAAGCTTTTTAGTGTTGGTTGCAGGCTGCACATCTAACGTAGGGAACCCAACGCCCTCAGCCCCAACAAATACGTATGATAGTGCGAAGGGCTTCACGATCACGTACCCATCAGACTGGACAAAGGACGTGCCAAAAAGTGGTCCGATTTCCGTGCTCTTTAGGATGCCAACGAATAATGCCGCAGAGAACCTCAACGTGCAAGTGTGGAACCGCTCCGCAAACGAGACGCTTAGCAGCAGAACAGCGAGCATACTTGCAGCTGCACAAGATTTTTCAAACTACACGGAGATTTCAGCTGGAAACACGACGCTGGGGGGCAATCCGGCCTATAAAGTCTCATATACGGCAACTTATGATGGGAATAATCTGAAGTTCACCCAAATATGGACGATCAAGCACGGAAAGGAGTACATCATCACGTACAAAGCAGATCCTAAAAACTTCGACACCTACGCAAGCACCGCGCAGCAGATGATCGGCTCATTCAAGATTAAGTAGCACAGTCTGATTGCGATTACAAGCCCCTCGCCAAGCTTGACCGGCACTTCGATGATAACTTGCGCGTGGCATAAGAAGCGTTGAATCAGCCATTAGGTTAAAGAACCACCGTTTTTACCTTTATGTTGGGGGGAAGTCCAACGGTTAATGTACTCGTAGTGTATTATTCTCGCACCGGAAATACCAAAGCGATGGCAGAGATAATAGCCGACGCTGCGGGCAAAGAAGAAGCGGAGATCAAACTCAAAGAGGTGACCGACGCCTCAAACGATGACCTTGTTTGGGCCGATGGCATAATCATCGGCTGGTCCGTTTGCTTTGGCCTGCCGTCAAGAGAGATCAAGAAGTTCATCGATGACTCTATCAGCGTCAGGAGACAACTGGAAAACAAAGTCGGCGCTGCTTTTTTCAGCTCTGGGCACCGTGCTGGAGGCAGGGAGACCGCTATTATGGTACTTCTGGGGGCCTTTATCGTGCACGGCATGGTCGTGTGCGGAGATCCTATATCCTCTGGAGGGCATTATGGTGCCGTGGCAAGCGGCAGTCCAGATGACTGGTGTATTCAGGAGTGTATCGGGTTGGCAAGAAAAGACGTCATGCTTGCGACGAAATTGAAGAGCATATAGCTCCCGCTCGTTCGTGTGTCGTTAACGTCGTACAGGCGTTGAGCGTTTTTTGTTAGTGCTGTTTCAGCTAAGGAGAGGTTAAACGAAACGCGCTATGCTGTCCTGGTCTTGCTTATGATGCAACTCGGTTAGTAGTCAAGCGATTACGCTCTGAAAAGCTCGTTTGATTCGGTTGCCCATTCGTTTTTTGCACTAAGCCACTCTAAGCCTTCATACAAGGCGCGTTGATGCTCCGGCATAGCGGGGCGTGGGTCCGGCTGCGGTAGCACTTCGACGCCTGCGTTTATAAGCGTGTGCAAGTGCCGCTTTATACGGTTCAACTCGGCGGTATTGTCTCGCAAGTCAGTTAGCGTCTCCTTCAATTCCTCGTCGCTACGTGGCTCCGCTACCAGCGCCTTTACCTTGTTCGCTACCAGCGCCTTAACCTTGTTCGCTACCAGCGCCTTAACCTTGTTCGCTACCAGCGCCTTTATCGCCTTGTGCTGGTGCTCGTGCCCTTCCACTTGTTCTATCGCTTCGTCGAGCGTTAAATATCGCTCGTCGACGCGCCGGTAATAGTGCATAAAATCCCAGTCAAGTATAATAACAGTCATTTATACCACCTCGTCACTCTCGCCTTTTATCTCCGATCTCGTACTCTTTCCAAAGACAAAGCACCCACTGACGTCTCACGGGCACTTAACGTTTAACCTCAGCACAAGCGCGATAGGCGACGATGATCGGATGAACGGCGGGTAAGCCCCGCACAAAAAGAACAGAGGATGACCNCGGGCATGCCGTACTCAGCTGTGACATGCTTTGGTTATTAAGTAGTAGAAACGATGCGAGAGCAGATAAGGCTTTTCTATGCTTCCTTCTTTTTTGCTGCCGTCCGCGCTTTATCGTTGCTCGTCAGAAATTGCAGGCTGTTTCCGAATAATGGAAAACAAACGAATTTGTAACTCACTAAAAAATCGTAAGCAGAATAAGCGAGGCAGCTAAAACGTCCGAGCGGCTGCATAGTCAGAATTTTCCTTGACCGAAAAGAAGTACCCTCTCTCGAACCCCTCCTTGTACACCTCAAGCCCGTTGTTGAAGCAGTTATATCTCAACACCTTGCTGCAAGGAATGCTCACCGCCTTATTCCCCGGCGTCGGCCAAGCAGGATGCGTCTCTAATCATTTGACACCCCCCCCTTTTTTATCTCCATCACGCCTAATCGTCGCCCGTATCGTTCTACCAGGATGCCATGCTGAATCCGCATCAATATCTACACGCAATTTATGATAGCGGCAAAAATCAATAATCTCGCATAAATCCTCGAACGATGCACCGTACGGTTCCGTTGTTATGATATACTCGCCGTCGGGATGCTTATGCGTAGTCGAGTGGTCGAATATGCCGAGAATATTGCCCACGTGTCCGAGTCTACTTCTTCTTCGCGCCCAGGTATCTGGACGCGGTGCTTATGCAGTAGTTTATCTAGTTGAGCGCCGTTCGGGAATTTACCGCCCGGGTTCCGTTTTACGCTCATAACTTCGGCATATACGTCTTCTAGGTCGTCGAGTTCTTCAAGCGTTTGAACCGCCTCAATATAATCTGGCGAGGGATTAAAATTGTATTGCGTTCTGCGATCGCGTTTAATATCTTCGGACTTCATACGTTCATACTTCCTTGTCACCTGAAATGAGCGGCTTAACGCCTGTCAGTTTTAAAAATATATGTGCCATTGCTAAGCTAGGCGCAGGCGGGTAAAGCACAAGTTACCTTCCGTTGAAATAGACCAAGCTAATTTGTATTATTTGTATTCATATGGAATTCATGAAACGTTAAACCAATTTGAAAAGTTACAGATAAGCATAGGTTCCATCAAACCAAACTACCACTTATGGGCCTGAGCATCCGCAAACAGCAACACACCGGTAAAATCTCGATTACGTGCTCACACGCCAGAAGAGACGAGAGACCCTCTTTCGATAAATCCTTATGCCTGGAGTGTGAACCTCACTCCGGCGAGTCGTGACCCAGTTTTTGTGGTGAACGGCTCAACTCATTTTCCGTCAAGGGATGGAAATACAAACAAACGAGCGAAAGTAATATAGAAACGGTATAGTGGCTAATTCGTCTACCATCCGACGGGACACTTCCCTCGCAAAGCACAGACCTACCCGGCACGACCTCACAAATCAAAAGACGGAAAGCGCTATTTTTGCCTCGTAAGGCATTTTTTGCCAACTTATCGGTAGGATTGCGCTCGATTCTTATGAAAGGTATAAATCGAAGCGGCGTGTATAAGTGAGGTACGCTCTATAGGATGTGTGGTGGAAAAGGTAGCTGCCAATAGCTTTTGGAGTAGGGCTTTCGGAGTAGTAACAAACCTCTGCTCTGAAGCGATGGGCGAATTCGCCTTGGCTCTCAAACAAACCATTGGTGGGGATCACTTTCGTGATCTACATATCCTATAGAGTTCAACCTCTCTTTTTTGTGATGATTCGTTTAATTGTGCTTTTTGTTTCGTTTTAAGCCTCACGCTCGTAGACATATGCTGTCAAAATTATCGCAAACCAGCGCTGTCCCGTTCCATTTGGTTAAAAAGAGTTTTTACNTCGGNTTTTATACCTTCGAGACGCTGTTCTAGCTTCGCTAAGCGGTCCTTCAACTCATCTATTTCGCTTTCGTAGTCCATTTTTCTCCCTCGATTCTCAGCTTTCGTCTTGTATCACAGTAACGAGCTGCATTTACGAACGTTCATACGCCTGTCATATTGGCGGCACTGAGCGAAACGCCAGCACCTTTTGACAACCCTCGCCGTTGTCGCCGTGCGCTGTCTTGAATCCACGCACCGCGCTCTTAATGCCCTCAGCGCGCCATTCCACCCGGCTTAACACAGGGACGCTAACGTGGGGTAACAAAAGCGCTTTAACGAAGGGTGGACTATTTTATGGGTACCTTAACGCCTTCAACTCGCTCAGCTAACGGTATGACCGCCTTAAAAAGTCCATTCGAGAACGTCGCCGTTGCTTTTTTCGGATCGGTCTTGATCATGAGTACCCAGCAGCCCCTATACGTTATATCGTCTCGGGGTGCCGTCAGACAAAACCCGTTTTCCATCGCTTCAAATTCGATATCCTTCTTATGTACGCCTGGGAGTTCCACTATGATGGTGTAGGTTTCCGCATCGTGATAGAAAACTGCTTCTGGTGCGACCGGGATTCGTTCTTTTTCAGCCACTGATGATCACCATCGAAAGTTACATTTCAAACGCTTAAATAGCTTAGCCGCGTTAAAACCGCAAAACCAGCTTCTTTTAACGTACGCTGATTTCATCAAGCAAAGAAGCGCTAAGACACTCACAAGTGACCATCATATAGCTTTGGCACGCCGTTAGCGCACCTTTTGAACCGTACTAGCAGCGCTTAACGTCATGCGCGCCCGTAAGGTGTTTCGATGCGAGGGCCGAGCCAAATTCGTAGGTAATAACTCTTTCTTGGCCCGAACTTGAAGCGTTTCTTTTTGACAGCTGCACCTCGAGCATCCACGCCATTACCGTGCCAGTGAGTCTATCCTTGAACTCTCCCTTAAGTGTGAGGCGCTGCTTGGCGACGAAATACTTGTTGAGTTTGTAGATTAGCTCCTCGTTTCGTTGACTATCGAGGCTAATTACCCCGTAGGCGTCTTCTAATTCGGAAACCCTCGCCCATGGTTCTTCAAAGTTTGACGCCGAGAGATCATCTTGCCCGACCGTAAAATTGACCGTACCGCGACCGACGTGAGGCACCTCATTAAGACAAAAGGTAACATCGCCAACGCTCTCAAAAACACGTTCTTGCACTTCAATCACCAGAACAAACTGCGTCGAATTCCTTAAGGCTATCGTAGTCCCATATAAGAACTGGGTTTTTTTAATACGCGATCGGGCCATAAGAAGGAACGGGGTACGCCGTTCAGTTCCGCACTCTCGGGTCCTCAGCCACTCGCAGCGTAATAAATACGCGCGGTCCTACGAACTTGGTAAATTATTTTATGGGTACCTTGACGCCCTCAAGCCGTTCAGCGAGCGGTATGGTCACTTTGGTCACTTTAAGAAGGCCATTTGTGAACGTACCCGTTGCCCCTTCCGGATTGATAGTATGGGAGAGTGCCCAGCAGCCGGCATATTCGATATCGCCTCGCGGTGCTGTTAGACAAAACCCGTTCTCGCCAGCTTCAACTTTGATGTCCTTCTTATCCACGCCGGAAAGTTCCACCATAATAGTGTAGTTTTCTGCATCGTGATAAAAAAATGCATTCGGTGCGACAAAGATGCGTTCTTTTTCAGCCAATAATATCACCGC
>Ga0031654_10000275_pt1 | contig 12482 bp, 15 predicted proteins | sample FrelakmetCRP12CR_FD_55268 | JGI IMG/M metagenome (GOLD analysis project Ga0031654, IMG submission 55268) | Freshwater lake sediment microbial communities from the University of Notre Dame, USA, for methane emissions studies - CRP12 CR | ecosystem: Environmental > Aquatic > Freshwater > Lake >...
GTGATGGGTAAAAGGTTAGAATTCAGGAGCAGTGACGCGTTGAGTTTCAGTATGATCATCGGGGGCGTGTCACCGACGGCGTAGGCCGCGGTGGCTAGGACGTCACCAACCCACAGGCTGATTAGGCCTGACTGGGTGGCGGACGACCCTGAGAAGTCGACCGTGTAAATTGCTGTGGCCTGACCGCCTGCAGCATCGTCTATCGTGACCAGGGTCAGGTCCAAATTCTGGTTGGCCTGCAGTGCCGCCCTTGCGGCAAGGTGTGCAACTGATCCTGCGCCAAAGTCTAGGGCTGCGTCTGCGTCTGAGAAGATCTTGGTCGGGACCTTCTGGGCAACTATACCGCTGCCCGTGATCCTCTGGGCGATTATGACGACCTTGTCGTTCTTAGGTAATAGCCCCTGTATCGCGTTGGAGGTGTTCTCCTCAAAGTACGCACCGGGCTTGCGGATACCGTCTGGGATTGTCGTGAAAGTTACATTTGGGCTCGACATGTTATCTCCTTTTTATGAGAGTACTATATCATCTTCAGCTCTTAATGTCGTCTCATCGGGCTCGATGAAGTACTTTGCTATGATGCCCCTCAGTTCCGGTGCATTCTCAAACTCATCCTGCTTCCTCACCAGGTACGAGCACCAGAACACCATGTTATATAGTGAGTACCCTGAGAGCGCCAACTCGTATGTCGTTATGTTCCTAAAGCTCTCGGGTATTAATGGGTTCTCAAGTTCCAGGCCAAACTTCTGTAACGTCAGGTACTTTGCTATGGCCTCGACCAGTTCGTATATCCCCTGCTTCCGTCTCCTGGCACCCTTCGTCGAGTCGGGCAGGTACTGGAAGACTATGATTAGTGACACCTCCAGGCGATACTTGTACGTGTTGATCGCCACCTTCGCAGCGGACGCCCTCGAGATGTCAACGTTCACGGCCGGCTTTATCAGGTTGAGCTTCTTGTCAATCAGGTCCTTGTAACTAAAATCCCTGACCTCCAGGCCGTTCGTCTTAAGGGCATCGAGTATCTTATCCGAGAGTTCTATTAGCATTGACGCCCCTCTATATGAAATACTTATCCCAGTTGACGGTCGTCGATGTGGCCGCCAGCAGGGGTGATGTGTTACCGTCCCTCACGGTGTTACTTGTTATGAATGTCGGCTCCTGCACGACCTCAAATGGGTTGAACTCGCCCAGCTGGATGCGTGTGAGCATCGCCTTGCAGTCCTTGTAGTCGTCCGCCAAATTCTTCGGCGCCTCGGATGTGACCGCCCTCCTATATAAGTAATAGATCGTGACCCTAATACTGAGATCCCGTATGGACTCTGGGACCGTCGTCAGTGGTAATGTGTAACGACCCTTTAAGAAAGAGTCTATGAAATTATCCGCACGCCTGATGGCGTCCGTTATTATGACGGTGTTGACAGTGCCCGCATCCGGGTCGTCATTTGAGATCTGGATAAGTACCGGGACCTGAATGACGTTCTGTAGGTCAGTTAAGGTGCAATATGCCATAGTTAATTAAATTGGGGGCGGATTGACCGCCCCCTTTCCCCTACGATTAAGCCCTCGGATTGACTAATGTCTGCTTCCAGACAAAACCGACGTCAGTGGCAACCGGCGCTATCTCCACGTTCTCCGTGATCTGGTAGACCGTTGACCTGACCTGCTCATCCCTATACCCACGCATGAACCTCATGGAGCCCATGTACGGGAGCCTGAACTGGAATCCTGCACTCACGACCCTGAGACCAGGTGCCGCGCGGTGGTACAGGAAGGCCTTCCCGAAACCGTCCTGGTTCCAGATCGACGTACCCACGAATGCCGCGGGACTCGGTGCCTTCGTCTCCTGCTGTGACGTGAATATCGCCCTACCGATCACGACCTCGTCAAGCTGGAAGAGCTCGGCGAGCAGTTCGGCGGTTGTGACACCACGTTGTGTGTATTTTATCTTGTCCATTATGACGGGGTTGTTCTGTGTCGCGATGTACGTCGCGTGGTCGATCTCCAACACGTTTGGCAGGACACCCGAGAGTGCAAGTATCGTCTGCTTCGCGTTGTAGATGTCCTTCAACATCGTGTTGGCCGTGGTCGTCAACGCCCAGGCACCCGCTCCGCCTGAGGGAACCACACCGCCTGCTGAACCGTCAGCCCAGGTCGCACCGAAGATCGTGTCCGCTATCAACTTCTCCTTGTAGTTGTCTATCTTCGTGACTATGTGTTGGACGGCGTCGATCAACGGCTGTAGGGGCATCTGGCCCGGCATCGTGCTGATATCGAGTAACTCATCCGTCACAGGCATCTCGTATGAGATCTGCTTCGGCATGACCGTCTGTGTGTCAACGTTATAGTTGCCACGTTTTGTCAGTGAACCCTCCGCACGTACCAACTCTCCCGGTTCGAGCCTGAACATATTCGCCTTCGAGTACTTCAGGACCTTTGTCGCCGGTGCCGGTACGGGTACGATCGGGAACACCTGCTCACCGATAAGGTAGTGAGGCTTGTACTGCAGGGTCAGGTTTGTCAATGCTATTGGCACCTGAATCTGTACAACTGAGGGTAATGCCATATTTAACTCCTTGTTGTTGTTTTCGACCCTTTAAGGGCAAATAAAAAGCGAGCAGACTGATGGGTTGGCACCAACCTGCTCGCTTAAAGTTCTTGCAAACCCCCGCATGCCTGCGGTTATCTGCCCATATTTTAATCCCTAAAAATTCAATCCCCGGACGATTAACTAATCCCACCGCCGCTGTAGCCACTGTAGCCACTGTCGCCTGTCGGGCCGCTATAGCCGGACGTGCCTGAGTTGTCGCCACTGTAGCCTGAGAAGCCGGATACTCCGGAGTCCCCTGATCCTGGGTTCGGTCCGAGTAGCAAGCATGCGATTACATCGTCAGTAAGCGTCGATGCCTGGAGCGTTATCGCCCTTGCGAACTTCGGTGTGCTTGCCGCAGTTGTGCCACGGCCCGTATTCGCGGCGGAACCGCCATCGAACTCGGGCATCAGGAATGTGCCGACCGCGTAGGCGTCATCGACCCTAATTCTGCAGACACCTGCGTAGGCGATCACCGGTTGGTACTGGTAGATGCTGTCATTGCCGACCGTGGCCGATGGGATGTTCTGGCACACACCAAGTGTGTATTCAGCCTCACTCGTTGGTAACCTCATCAAACCGGTCGTCCCGTCCTGCACGAGGAACTTGAACTGCGCCCCGCTAAGATCTCCTGCGGCGGGTAGTGTGATCGTGCCTAATACCTGTTCAAATGCCATAGTATACTCCTTTTTAAAAGTTTGCGTTCTATGTGTCAATGCCACTTAACATTGTGGCACTTATAAGGTTAATAGGACTTCTGCGTGAACTTCTTGACGTACTCCGCATACGCCTGCGGCTGTTCGGCCTCACACTCCGCCAGTGCGTGTTGTAGGGCCTCAGCGTAAGATATGTTAGGTGACAATTTCATTTTGTCACGGATCTTTTTATCTATGAACTCCTCGACACCTGCGCCTGCCGGTAGTGCCACGGGTGCGTCCTTGGCCGGTAGGGTCTCACCAAACTCCACGATCTTTGGTTGCGTCTGTAGGTGTTCCTTGCGCCTTATGACGGCGGAACCGCCCTCAGCGAAATTGTGGTTGGCGTCTATGAACTCGAGGTTATTTAGATTCTCAATCTCGGCGTCGAGGTCAGCGGGTCTCAGGGTGCCTTTCTTGACGAGCCCCTCACAGAACGTGCGGTGTGACACCTGCGCCAGGTCGATCTTATTCTTCTCCAACAGGGCCTTGAGGCCTGCATTCTCCCTCATGAGGTCATCAACCTGGGCCTTCAATGCGGCTACGTCAGTCTGTTCCTCACCTGCCTCGGTACGTGCCTTCGTGATCTCCTTCTTGGTGATCTTCTGCTCACCCATGACCTGCTCACCGTCATCTTGCACGGCCGCGGCCTTCTTAGTAATTTCTTCTGTGCCCTTCGCCTCTGAGGACTCCTTGGCACCGTCCTCCTTGGCGGCCACTGATACGTCTGTTGCCGATGTGGGTAGTGGTTCGGCGTGGTCCTTCGTCTTTTTCTCGGCCATGCACTTTGCCGCGTGCTCACACTCCTTACACTCCTTGTCCTTCTCGGAGTGCTTGCCGAAGCACGACATACTCTTTGCCTTCGCGTGGGCCTTACAACTGTCGGCATGCTTGCAGTCCTTGCACTCCTTGTCATCCGGGTCGTGTGTGCCGAAGCACTCCTTCTCGGCGTGCTCCTTATCACCGTCGTCGTCGTCATCGTCGTCGTCGTCCTTCTCCTTAAAGTCCTTGACGTCGACCTTGAATTTATTGAAGAGCCGTTCATACCAGTTCAACTTCTTGGTCGCGTCCTCCAACTTCACTGTCAATTCTTCGTTTTTCATAGTGTCATCCTCGTATGAAAAGGTTTTATATTTCTGACCGTCGTGGAATTCAAATGGTGCCAGTCCCTTTACGGCAGGCTGCATGCCTCCAAGGAAACCGAGGTGCCTGATTGTGTTATCCTCGTACAGTGAGAGGCTCCTCGTCTTATACGCTCCTGACCTTAGGGCGTCTATAAAGCTTCGATTAAGTTCACCCAACTTGAGGATGAGCTTGTCACCGACGGCCTTGGCGGACTTCACCCACCCGTACGCCGGGCTATTACTCGTCGGGTGTCCCAGGACAACGGGTGCTGGTGCGGTCTTGACAGCGGCGTTGTACTTGTCCGCAATGTCCCTTATGTCGGCCTCGGTCCAGGTCGCCTCCTCACCCTTGGAGTCGCGGTGCGTGCCTGCGGAGAAGGCCTCAACGTCCAGCTCGTCATCCATCGGGTCGTCCCCGTATGAGCCGTCCCTCTGTAACTTTGGGTCGTGGCCAATGACCACGTCGGCACCGTCAACGACGACCTCCTTGAAGTCGGCTATCAATTTATCACGTTCAGTCTTGGCGGTCTTGAAGTCCATTTAGTCTCCCTTCGCTTCCTTCTCCATCTTAATTAGTCTTGNATAGTAGTCGGGTATTTCAGAAAGATGATCTAGGGCAATGCGTGTGGCTATGTCCTCATTCGTGGTGTGCTCATACTCAACTTTGATCCCCATCTCCAGCTGCTTTTGGTCCACCTCACCCTCTATTAGATTGGAGTGGACGTAATTTCCCTCGGTGAAGAACTCATCATAGATGTCTATGTCAGCGACCTCATCCTGGGTCATCGCCTCGCCGTGGTCCTTCCTCAGGGCCGTCGTGACCTGGACTGATGCGGCACCTGCGGGTGCGTCGGCGTGATCCTTGGCGGGTGTGACTGAGACGGGATGCCAGTCCCTCTCCTTGATGTGCTTCCTGACCTGGTCGATGGTGAACTTAGACCTGTCGAAGCGGACGGCCTGGACCTCAACCTTGTTGTCCTTGGTGATGCCGTATATGACGTCGATGCCCTTGCCAAACTTGTCGTTGACCCTACGGAAACGCTTGAACTTGTTAGGGGACTGCAACCTAACGGCATGTTCATTGGGAAAGGGCACGTTTGACTCCTTATAAAGGTTTTATAGTTTGGGCTACTATATAAAGGAAATAGAAACATTAGCAATCTTTTTGATCCCGTTGAGCGTGCGTCCCACTTTTTGTAGGGCCAAAAACGGGGGCAAATCAGAGTTGTTGTTACGGGGCCGATCTATCGCATGACGTTGTAACGGATACGATTTTGATTACAAATCTCTCGCGTGCGTTAACATAGGAGCAACTTATGCCAAGGTTGAAGATCAAGTGTGAGCAGGACGAATTTGCGAGACTCGCCGGCGGTGTCCGCCTGGTCAAGATGAAGGTCGCGTGGCTTAAAACGTACAAGCGCACCTTCCACATCGGCAACACCTGCTATGCAATTGGCATCACGAGGTCGTGCTTCAACCAGTGGAAACATAATGACCCCAACTTCAAGGAGTGCGTCGAAAATGTGCTAGAGGGTTGCATAGATAACTGCGAGGCCAACATCTGTAAGGCCACGAAGTCAACGGACAAGGACGCCTGGGAGCGTGTAAAGTTCTTCTTACAGCACAAGGCCTTGCACCGTGGTTACGGGGAGCCTAACATGGAAGTGAAGGTGGATGGCGGCATGAAACTCACAATAGTATCAAGGGTGTTAAAAGATGAGAAGCTTGACGATAGTGAGAAAGAGAGCAAAGAGGCACCACAGACGTGATGTTGTGGACGCACCTGTTTGTGATCCTGCTATAAGGACTGGGATTATAGAGCCCGAACAGCATCCTGAGAATGCCGCCACCACTGACGGTAAGGACCTGGAGATCACCAGGACCGCCATACAGCAGGAGGCCTTCTGGGATAGTACCGCCAAGTACGTGGTGTGCGCCTGGGGACGCAGGAGCGGCAAGACCCGCGGGGCGGCGCACTGGTTGATCGAGACGTGCCTGCGTGGTGAGAATCTTGAGATACTGTGGTGTGACGTGGCCTACCACAAGATTGACGGCTACATAACGACCTGCTTCCTACCGATACTGACAAGGCTGAGACCGGAGGTGTGGCACAAGAAGGGGATCAGGGAGATCAGGATACTGTCCAGCACGATACACTTCGCGTCGGCGGACCGCCCGGATTTACTTGTGGGTAGTGGGTACACCCACGTTGTGGTAAATGAGGCCGGGATACAGTTATTTGACGACCCGAAGATATTCACGATGTACATACTACCCATGACATTAGATTATGAGGGCTCGAGGGTATTCCTGATCGGGACGCCCAGGGGATTGATCGACAAACCTGGGACGGACAGCAAGTATTACGAACTGTTCAGGAGGGGTAGGGAGGGTGACCCGAAGGTACAGTCGTTCCAACATAGCAGTTACGAGAATCCCCTGTTAAGTAGGAAGGATATCGAGGAGTTGGAGGATGAGGTCGCACCACGGGATGTGAGCCAGGAGATATTCGCACAGTTCGTGGACGTGTCCGAGGTGCAGATCTTCAACCCGGACTGGTGGAGGTACGTGGACGAGGTGCCGGAACCCGCCAAGATAGCGAAGACATTTATATCGTTGGACACCGCCTATGGCAAGGGTGAGCAGAACGCGGAGTCGGCCGCGACGGTCTGGGCAAAGACGTGGACCGGGGACTATTACTGCCGGGATTGTTGGCACGACCACGTGAACTATCCCAGGCTCGTAGAAAGTGTTAAAGCCTTTATAACAAAGTATAATCCTGATAGCGTCATCATAGAGGATAAGGCATCCGGACAGTCGTTAATACAGACGCTTAAGACCGACCTTAGCAACGTGAACATAGTGGCCTTCGAGCCGCACGGTGACAAGGAGAGTAGGGCGGCCAGCATTACCAGTTACCTACAGGCCGGGCGGGTATTTCTGGTACGAAATAGCAGTTGGAATAAGTACTTTGTGAACCAGCACACGGTGTTTCCCAATGGGGACCTGAAGGATATTGTGGACACTGTGTCCCAGGCCCTAATATGGGCCAAGATGGGCGACCAGACACTGAGGGAGATTGTTGGTAGGCAGATAATAGTGCCCACCATCGCAGGATACTCAAATACGGCACAACCGTTAAAGGAAGTACTTTCACTATATAAATAGGAGTACCCATGTCAACCAGAGGCACACGGACCCTCGTGAAGACCAATGAGGTCCTGGCACAGACGATCGATAAGCTAATCTCAAGGGACTTTGCCGAACCAAAGGACCCACCGAAGAACCTACCGTCATACGCACAATCTGCAATGGAGGGTGTCGAGACACCGTCCGACCCGTTCGTGGGTGTGGAAGACACGACTGACGACCCAAGATTTAAAGTTGAGAATAGACTGCCCTACATGGGAGAAATTGTCACAAGGTCAACCGTGTGGGACTATTACAGGACGACGGTCGCACTTCCTAATCCCTGTGACATTCTAACACAACTCGGTAAGAACATTGAGGAGTTCGACCAGCTACTTGTGGATGCGAGGGTCAAGACTTGCCTGAATAATAGGAGGGCGGGTTGCCTGAGCCGACAGTGGATGGTTGAGCAGAACAAATCGCCGCAAAGATTTTTTAACCTCGTCGATAGGATCTTCCACACATTTCCAATTTATGATATAATGGGTGAGATGCTGTTGGGATCATTTTACGGGTACTACCTCTCGGAAGTCATCTGGGAGGAGGTCGACAATAAGATATTACCAACATCAATTGTGGGAAAACATCCCCGGTGGTTCGTCTACAGTGATCTCAACATGTTACGTTACAAGACTAAAATTAACCAGGTCGCTGGAGAGACCTTACCCCCGCGGAAATTCATAGCATCTAGATACCACCCGAGTTATGCTGACCCATATGCTGGACGTGAGAATCTAGCAGCGGCGGTCTATTGGCCTGTAAAATTTCGTCACCTGCTGATTCAGTATGCAATGTCATTTACTGAAAAGTATGGCACACCCTTCATCGACGTGACGGTCGATGCAACCGGACAGGTCAAGGAACGTATTGCCGAGGCCGTTGACATCATCCAGAAGACCTTCCAGGACGGTATAATCGGTCACACCGAGACCACGAAGATCTCTGCCATCGAGAAGATGGCAAACTCACAGAGCACCGAGAATTATAGCAGGATGATAGACCTCTTCAACCGTGAGATCGACATGGCGATACTCGGTTGCAACCTCGTGACAGAGGTGACCGGTGGTAGTTACGCCGCCTCAAAGACGCATGCCGGTATAAGACAGGACATAATTGATGAGGATGTGCGTATGATAGAGGCTAGTTTCAACCAGTTGATCGAGTGGATCGCATACTATAATTTCCCGGCCAATGTTGAGATGCCAAAGTTCAAGCTCTACAAGGACGAACCCGCCGACCAACAGCAGTCGATCATCGATCTGAACCTCACGAAGATGGGTGTCAAGTTCAAGCCCGAATATTATGTAAGAAAGTACCTACTCGAGGAGGATGAATTTGAGATAGGCTCGCAGTTACTGCAGGCACCGACCGCCCCCGGTGAACCCGCACCGAAGATCGGTGCTGACGGTAAGCCGGTTGCACCCAAACCAAAGTTGGGTGGTGGTGACGCCGAGGCCGTCCAAAAGCATGGCATTGAGACCAAGGACCAGGCCTCTAATACACAGACCCAGGAGGCCGTCAGTCGGGCCCAAAGTAAGGGATACTCCTACTCCGAGACGGACGTAAAAAAAAACAGAGAAAGACGCTGGCACGATTTTATTGAGGGTGTGAAGAGGAACGAGGCACCTATCAGGGACGTCGTGAACTCGCACCTCGAGAACTTAAGAGACGTCGTGGTCTCGACCAGGAGAAATTTCGACGTCCAGACGGCGAAGGACGCACTCGAAAGTAACATTGCGCCTGCCCTCACAAAGGTCGTCAGTACCTCAGGTCAATTTAGGATTGACGACATGGTGACAAACATAGGTAACCTTAAAGCCTTCAAATTCGATGGAAATAGCGACAATGTGAATGCCTTTATTTATGGTACTGAGGATTATGAGGGTCGGATGAAAAATATCTTGGAAAGTGTCGACACCACTTTTGACCGTTTCGCAACCATCCTAAAGGACCCAGATGCCGATGATTTTGCACAAAGATTGGGATATAGTATTGACAACCAAGAGGATTTGATCGTACAGACGGAGGCGATAGCCGCCAGCAACTTCGGTGAGGTTGAGGCGATCATGCAGGCAGATTTGCCTGAGCCGGGAGTGCTGAAGACCTGGGTGACGGAGATGGATGACAAGGTCAGGGAGGACCACGCGGCCGCACAGGATGAGTACTATGACGGGATACCGATTGATGAAGAGTTTGTGGTCGGTGGAGATAGCATGCAGTATCCCGGCGAAGGTGATGACCCGGAGCAGAATTGCAACTGCCGTTGTACCTGCGACTACATCTACCCGGATGAGGTGTCGGTTGATGAAGAAGAACCTGATGTGGAAGTTGAGGGAGATTAATTCACTTTAACAGGGAGTGTTTATGGATACAGCAACGATCCACCACGTCGCAAATGTGGCGGACAAGGTAGCACCGGTTGTGACGGGCTTTTGGAATGCGATTTATACCGTGATACTTGGAATTGGAGTGATCATCGGGATCGTGGGCAAGGTGATCCATGGGAAATTGACGGCAAGGGCTGCCGCCGACCCGCTTAAGAAGGTATGAAGGCTTTAATTTTAATCCTATGTCTTTGCTGTTATGGTTGGGCGCTCAAGTACGAGTGCCTAACCACCGACACGGTAACGATCACTTACATGAGACTTGGGAAAAAGTGTGAGGACACCTGCAAGGCAGTCTACTTCGACTATGGGACGGTCGGTGGTTACAAGTTAGAATTATTGAATGGACGGACGATCTACGTCAAGGAGATCAAGAGTGTCGGGAGTGTGAATGTTAGACATTAAGATCGACATCAGCAAGGTTGATGAGTTCTTCATCAATAATGAGTGGAAGTTACGGCATCTTCCACTCAACCAGATCGGGCGGTTGATGCTGAGGTCCATCCACGAGAACTTTGAGGCATCCGGACGGCCGACCGAGTGGCAAGGACGTGCGAAGAAGAGTGGTCTGGACGACTGGTGGCCGTTACTGATGAAGACTAGAAACCTGTACAATAGCATCTTCTACTGGACGGTTAGGGGTGAGGATGGGAGCACGGTCAACTTTGAGACCGGGACCGACTACGGTGATTTTTTAGACCTCGGCACACGGTCCATGCCGGCAAGACCGTTCATGATGGCACAGAACGAAGACGTCGAGGCCATCGCGGAGTTGATCTCAAAACACTTTGGGGAGTGACAAATGGTGAAGTCCGACTGCAATCACATAAAGGAGTGCTCGAGGTCATTCGTTAGTTACAAGTGGCTTATCGGGATCGTCTTCGCCATGATAGTCACGATTGCGGCGATCTCATACGCCGCCGGTAGCACAATCTCCACGCTTAAGTCGAATGTCGTGGATTTACAAAATAAGTACGAGGCCATTGAGAGGTACCTCCACGAGTACAACTCCAAGTTAGACGTCTATAATGAGAAGCTGGACACACTTCTTAAACGTAGCAAATATTGAGTTGGCAATATATTTGCTACTACTTTTAATCATCCTCTATTGGCACTTCTGCTGAGTCTTACATGACTAGACCCCCATGGGTGATTTTTTCCTTAAACTGAATCTCTCTTTAAAAGCTGTAGTAAATCATCTTACTACAGCTTTTTTTATGTAATGATAAGGCCACATTTGGAGGCTATAACGATGAAAAGAATGGCTTGAGTATAGTTTTGGACATGACTATTCTACTAGGAGCTAATAAGGATCTTAACTTTACAAGGAGGACCTGATGGGAAGTAAAAACATTATCGCTATCGGCGATCTGCATGTAAACCAGATCGGTTGTCTCTTGCATCCAAAGGACAACTATAAATTATAAGAGGGGAAATGAAAGTATTAGGAGGTTATAATCATAAGTGTTCACAATGTAAGCATGTTGGGTGCTCTCCTGATTGTACACCATGTTCTTGCTGTTGGGGATATAATAAATTTAAACCACAAGACATACTAATTTTCACGAATGAAGCAAAACTGGAAGACACAGTACTTAAATGCATTCATGATTGGAGGGAGGATTATTAAAATGAAATTGAAAACAATAGTAATTGAATTTGTAATTTTTATTTATCGTTACTTTACCATTACTTCTAGTTTGTGATTTGATAGATTGTTTTGTTGATATTAAAAAGAATTAAAATATGGAATCAGATTTCAACAAATCAGAAGTCAAGAAAATAGAAATAGATAAATGGGACGAAGGTATCCGCAGGAGAAATGACCCAGGAGAATCTTTCGTAATAGATTGGATTAAGAACAATAGCGTAAAATTCCGGCAATTGTGGGATGTCAGCTTGTGCCGGTCATGTAAACTTTCAAAAGAATGCGGATTTAAGGTAGAGCAGATATGTTATCATTATGAAAAGGAGTAAATGTTTATGGGTATTAAGGGATACAAAGGTTTACTAGGTAAACCAGTATTTTATAGGCGACTACAATGGGTACAGGACATAGTTAATTTTCGTAACGAAAAATATCAAGAGGATATCAAACATGCTATCAACAATAAAAGTGACCTCTATGAGATAGATAAGAAATATGATACAATAGATTCAGCATTAGGTGATTTGGACAGTTTGTTTGATAATGTAGGAGATAAAATGAAGAGGATTAATACATAAAAGTAAAGGAGTAAATGTTTATGGGTAAGACCCCTATTGATTTGAAATGTACTCGTGGTCCCCGTAAGTGTATTAATCCCACCCAGAGATTTGATTGTGCCAGTTGCGATAAGATAAAGTACTTCAATGACCTTTATAAATGGGGGGATGAAAATATTGGTAGTGCCCTTACTATTTCTGCCTGGGTCAAGCTGATTTGTATGATTTATAAGCACGAGAAGGTGGACTTTAAATGATGGTAATCACCCATAAGATTTATTTTAAACGCCAGACATAATAT